>Ga0070738_10004538_pt1 | contig 16484 bp, 17 predicted proteins | sample Coa_R2_2_FD_66446 | JGI IMG/M metagenome (GOLD analysis project Ga0070738, IMG submission 66446) | Surface soil microbial communities from Centralia Pennsylvania, which are recovering from an underground coalmine fire - Coalmine... | ecosystem: Environmental > Terrestrial > Soil > Unclassified ...
ACATTCCGGAATAGCTCGACCGGCGACTTGGGAGCCGGCGGTTGCAACGAAAGGGCATTGGGAGTCGTTGAGCCGGGTCCAGAAGCCGGGGCGGACTCCTGGCCAAAGACTGGAATTGCGAGGAGCAGTCCAAAACCGAAAAACACTCGGCCGCGCAGCAGTTGGATCACCAATCGATTCATTGCATCACCTTCAGCAATTCTTCATCCGCCGGAGGCGTCACACTCATGGCAGCAATGGTGTCAAAATCCCTTAGGATATCCGGGTTTGGAATGGAAGGAACCTCTGAAACCGTGGCCAGGCTGCGAATGACCTCCGCACGGTGGGTCTGTTGCAGGTGGCTGTACGACAGCAGGCCCGCAGCCAGGACCACGGTTGCCAGGGCCGCCTTCGGAAGCCATCGCAGCCACCACGGCCGCACTACGCGTCCATTGCCGGCCTCGCGATCTCCCTGGGCTTGCGCCAATCGCGCAGCGGCAACCGCGCGAGCGGTGAAATTACTGGCCACCGGCACCTCCGCCAAACCGTTCAAAGCTTCGGTTAAGCTGTTTTCTGCTTCCCAGTCTGCCAGGGCTTCCGGGTGAGCGGCCAGGAAAGCGTTCAATTGGGCTTGTTCAGCGGGTGTGAGCTTGCGGCGCCAGTTGAGTTCACGCAACTGCTCGTACTGCGGATCCTTCATCATACATCTCTGGTTGAGTTTAAAACCATCTGCAATCGAAAGTTGCGCTCATTTGTGTTCCGACCATGAACCTGAACGCAAATAAGGTTTGAGCTTTTGTTTCAAGGTTTCACGCCCGCGATGAATGAGCGATTTGGTGGCCGATAGCGACACGCCGAGCACTTTGGCAATCTCTTCGTAGCTCATCTCATCACCGCGACAAAGCAGGATGGCGGTCCGTTGATTCTCGGGCAGTTCAGCCAGGGCCTGTTCAATCTTCTCTTCGAGTTCGCCATGCAGGACGCGGTCCGGTGGCGAAAGGTCGCGGCGATCCTCGTATTGCTGCGCCGGTTGATCGTCGTGCTCAGGACGCGTTGCGTCCAAAGAATCAGCCGGGTGCCTCGAGCGACGCCTGATTTCGTTTAAGCTGAGATTGCGGGCGATGGTGAAAAGCCAGGTTGAAAACCGCGACGCAATTTCGTACCGATGCGCGGACTTGAACACCTGAACGAAAACCGCCTGGGATATGTCTTCTGCCTCGCTGGCATCGCGCAGCATCCGGTACACCAGGTTCATCACCGGCTGTTTATATTTGTCAACCAACGAGGTAAAAGCGTCCCAATCGCCCTGCTTAACGCGAAGCATCAGGGCCGCATCGGGATCCAACTCATCGGACATCATCGTCCATGGTAACAAACACCGCAAACCTCACAAGGTTGGTAGGAAAATGCGGAAAATAGAGGATCACCGGTCACCCGGAGACCCCTGAGGCACGGCGTGCTGCCTCCAACTCGACGCGGCCCGGCTCATTTAGGACAAATCTGCTACCCTGCGTGGGGTTTACTCTGGGCTCGTTCGGACTCGGCAAGTTTTTTTTCCAAGTCGTTGAAGCGGCGCAATAAGTCAGGCAATTGTTGCAGGGCAATCATCTGACGCTTAGCTTGCCGATCCGGTTGGGCCGGGCTCCAAAGCCATTTTTCTCCATCAGGGATACTGCGCATGACTCCTGATTGGGCGGCCACGGAGACGTTGTTGCCGATTTTGAGATGGCCTGCGATACCGACCTGGCCCGCGAGGACCACGTAATTGCCCAGCTTGGAACTGCCGGCAATACCGGCCTGTGATACCACCAGGCAATGTTCTCCAATGACGACGTTGTGGGCGATCTGCACCAGGTTGTCGACTTTAGTCCCGCGGCCTATCACCGTCGGTCCCAGGGCGCCGCGGTCGATGGTCACGTTGGCCCCAATCTCCACGTCATCCCGAATCAAAACACTGCCAATCTGCGGCACCTTGCGATGGACGCCCGCGTCCTGGACGTAACCGAAGCCGTCGGACCCCACGACCGTTCCGGAATGAATCCGGACGCGGTTTCCCACTTCGGTCCCGGGATAGATCGTCACGTTGGGGAAGATATTCACGTCTTCCCCGACGACACATTTGGGCCCAATAAAATCGCCGCCCTGGAGAACAGAACGGGCGCCCACTCGCGCCCCTTCGCCCAGGACGCAGTAAGGCCCTATATGGGCGGTGCTGTCGATTGTGGCCGTTGCCGGTATCACCGCCGTAGCATGCACACCCGGCGGAAAGACCGGTTCGGGGAAGAAAAGCGGCAACACTTTTGCAAATGCAATGCGGGCATTGGGCACACGAATCAACACCTTCTTGGCGGAAGTAAATACGCCGTCAACAATAACCGCCGCCGCAGCGCTCTGCTCCGCGCGCGCAAAATAACTTTCATTCTCAGCGAAGGTCAAATCGCCGGGTTGAGCACGATCGGCAGGTGCAAAGCCCTTGAGAAGCAGAGTCGGGTCTCCGAGGACCTCTCCCCCGAGATGTTTGGCGATTTCGGCGGCGCTAAGAGGCATAACTCATTGACGTAGGTTACATCGGCCACTATAAAGGCGGCGGGACCTAATTCAATCCCAACTTTGGTTCGGTCCATTTTGGCAGCAACACGCGGTGCCACGGATTCCTCGACAGGCTGGAACGCCTTGCCGAATGTCGCAGGCGGTTCCTGTCAGGAGCAGGATCAACACAACTTAAAAACTCAAACAGAAACGCAGGAACTGATTCTATGTCAAAAACTCCCCTTAATGTCGGTCTGGTCGGTGGCGGAAAGGGCGCCTTTATTGTGCAACCGCACCAGAAAGCGATTCATTTTGATGGCACCCGCCGCGTGGTGGCGGCCGCGCTGTTTCCCGATCCGAAAGTGGCCTTGGAAGAAGCCGCCAACTGGCCTTATCCCATCAAGGGCTACGGTTCATACGATGAAATGATTTCTGCCAACTCCGGCGCAAACGGGTCGAAGCTGGATTACATCGTGATCGTGACGCCCAACCACGTTCACTACGATCCCGCCATGAAAGCGATCAAAGCCGGCATCGCCGTCATGTGCGAAAAGCCGCTTTGCCTCAATCTTAAAGAAGCCACCGACCTCGTCAAAGCGGTGCGCCAAAACAAAGTTCCTTTCGCTGTTGCCCACACGTACCTCGGCCACTGGACCACCCGGTTTTCACGATACATTGTCCGATCCGGCCTGCTCGGCGAAGTGCGTTGGGTGGATTCCTATTACCTGCAGGGATGGCTTGCCACCAAGCTCGAGGCGACCGGCCAGATGCAGGCTTCGTGGCGCACAAATCCGAAACTGGCGGGCGGCTCGGGCTGCGGCGGGGATATCGGCACTCACGCCCTCATGCAACTTCGTTATGTGACCGGCCTGGACGTCACCGAATTGTCTGCCCAACTCGAAACGTTCGTCGAAGGCCGTCCCCTGGACGATCATTTCACCGTGTACTGCCATCTTAGCAACGGGGCCAAAGCCCTGGTGCGCGCGTCACAGGTTTCCATCGGCCACAAAAACGATCTCGGAATTGAAGTCGTCGGAACCAAAGGCACCTTGCAGTGGCGCCAGGAAGAGCCCGAATCGGTGACCATACACCTTGCCAACCAGCCCGACCGCGTTTACTGGCGCGGAGCCGTTTCACCGGGCGATGGGTTCCTGCCCAAGGACGTTCCTGCCGACCTCATGGCCGAGCCCACGATTCCCTCCGGCCATCCCGAAGCATTCCACGACGCTTACGCCCGTTTGCATCGCTCGTTCGAATCGGACGTCCGCAAGTGGAAAGCCGGCGAGAGTTTTAATTCCGACGGCTCAAAATACGCCAACGTCGAAGACGGTTGGACCGGGCTGGCCTTTATTGAAACTGCTGTGAAAAGCAGCGAGAAGAAAGGTGCCTGGACCAAGATGCCAAAACAGGCTTAAAGCTGACCCCTCAAGGCCGGGCGGCATCGTTCCGGCCTTGGAGTGGACATTCCCGCGGGAAGACACATCCACCGCTGAGTATGGGCCCTGGTAGCGATTACCGGGGCCCTTATGCTTCTAGGAGCGGTCCTCCCAAAAGCTGGATTAGGGTGACTGCCGTCCGGTGTTTTTCCACTTCACGCCGGTTTTAGAGCTCAGATGAACTCGTTGATGAGGTTCTCGAGCATCTCCTGGCGGCCACTGGTGTTGGGAGTGATTTCACCCTTCTCGAGCATGTATTTCTCGAGTTCCTTGAAACTGCTCTTGCCGGATTCGATCTTGGCTCCGATGCCACTGTCCCAGGAGCTGTACCGCTGGCGTGTAAATTCGGCCAACCGCCCGTCTTTGCGGATCGCAGTCGCGATCTTAAGGCCCCGTGCAAACGCATCCATGCCCCCGATATGAGCGTGGAAAAGGTCAACTGGTTCGAAGCTTTCCCGCCGGACTTTTGCGTCAAAATTGGTTCCACCGGTGGTAAAGCCGCCCATTTTGAGAATCGAAAGCATAATTCCCGTAGTCAAATAAATGTCGGTCGGGAATTGATCGGTATCCCACCCCAGCAACAGGTCGCCGGTATTTGCGTCGATCGAGCCGAGAGCGCCTGCGGCAATGGCCACTTCCAACTCATGCTGCATTGTGTGCCCGGCCAGGGTTGCATGATTGGTCTCGAGATTCAGCTTCAGGTCGCCAATCAGGCTGTATTCCCGCAAGAAATTCAAACAGGCCGCTGCGTCGGAGTCGTACTGGTGCTTCGTGGGCTCTTTGGGCTTGGGCTCGATATAGAATTGGCCTTTGAACCCGATCGCCTTCTTGTGGTCCACCGCCATGTGAAGAAATTTGGCCAGGTGATCGAGTTCTCGTTTCATGTCCGTGTTCCACAACGTGCTGTAGCCTTCGCGCCCGCCCCAGAACACGTAGCCTTCACCCTTCAATTCGTGCGTGACTTCAATGGCTTTTTTGACCTGGGCGGCCGCATATGCGAATGCATCGGCGTTGCAACTGGTGGCGGCTCCATGCACGAACCGCGGATGGACAAACAGGCAGGCGGTGCCCCACAGCAGCTTTACCCCGGTTCGTTCCTGTTCCTGTTTCAGCACCTTAACCACGGTGTCGAGGTTCTCGTTCGTCTCCTTCAGATTTTTTCCTTCCGGCGCCACGTCTCGGTCGTGGAACGCATAAAATGGGGCCCCGAGCTTTTCCAGAAACTCGAACGCCACGCGCACCCGTGTTTCGGCCATCTTCAGCGAATTGGTGCCGTCCTCCCACGGGCGGATCGCCGAGCCCACTCCGAACATGTCAGCCAACTGGCCGCGGATCGTGTGCCAGTAAGTGACGGAAAACCGCAAATGGTCTTTTATCGACTTGCCGTCGATCATTTCGTCCGGGTTGTAATGTTTGAAGGCCAGAGGGTTCTTTGACTTGGGCCCTTCGTACTGAATCTTGCCGATGCCTGAGAAGAATTCTTTGGTGGTTTGCGTTTTCATGATTAGCAGAAAGTTTCGTGGAGGCTAATGAGGGTGTTTGTCAAGGGCAAGCGAGTTTCGTTGACTCGACCGGCGCCTTGGAAGAACGCCGTTCTCGCTATCAAAGGCGGACAACCGAAACGCAGGGGGCGCGATGCCGGCGCGCATGCTTTGGCGCGTCAGGAAGTTCCGAGCAGATCCCGGATCTTCGATCCGATGTCGGGCCCGCGCATCAGTGACTCACCCACCAGAATGGCGTCAACCCCGCAACGCTCCAGGCGTTCGACATCGGCCCGCTGATGGATTCCGCTTTCTGCAACCAGCAACGCCGATTTCCCGCTCGAAGAGGTCGCGCGCAGACGCGCCGCCAGGCGCTCCGTTGTCCCCAGATCCACCAGGAAGGTTTTCAGGTCTCGATTATTGACTCCGATCAGGTTCGCCCCGGCAGCCATGGCTCGGTCCATCTCACGCTCGTCGTGCGCCTCCACCAAAACAGCCAGCCCCGCACCGATGGCAAGCTCGTGAAAACGCCTCAGATTCTCGTCATTCAAGATGGCGACGATTAACAGAATCGCATCCGCGCCCCATTCGATGGCTTCGAGGATTTGTCGCTCGTCGATAATGAAATCCTTGCGCAGCAGAGGCAGTTTCACCGACTCGCGTATCGCGCGAAGGAAGCGCAGGGAACCTTGGAAGAATTTTTCGTCGGTGAGCACCGACAAACAACTGGCGCCGGCGGCCTCATACTCACGCGCAATGCGCACAGGATCGAAGTTGGGGCAAATAACGCCGGCTGATGGCGAGGCTTTTTTAATTTCGGCGATGAGCGCGACAGACCCCGCGGCGGGCGAGCGCAGGGCGGCTGCAAAATCGCGTCGAGCGCTTCGGCGTGCAAGTGCCGCATCGAGGTCGGCCGCAGAAACGGACTTGTGCGGCAACAAAGAAACTTCACGCCGCTTTTGCTCAACAATCGTGTCAAGAATTGACATGGGCGTGAATGGCGCAATCGCCAAACGGATCTGACACTTCAGCGCCGTCGATCCGGATTGCGGAAGGCTCAGAACTATTCATCCTCGTCTTTGATGCCTTGCATCCGTTTGAGCGGACAACCGGCGCGCAGCCAGCCATTCACGAACGGGTCCAACTCGCCATCCATCACGGCCTGGACGTTGCTCGTCTCGACCCCCGTGCGCAGGTCTTTAACCATCCGGTAAGGTTGAAATACGTAGCTGCGGATCTGGTTACCCCAGGAGATACTGCCTTTTTCGCCGTAAAAACGTTCCATCTCGGCGCGTTGCTCATCCACGCGCTGGGCGTACAACTTCGAGATCAGCAACTTCATCGCCGTGGCCCGGTTTTGATGCTGTGAACGCTGGTTCTGCGAAGCGGCAACGGTCCCGGTCGGGATATGAGTTATCCGAACAGCGGTTTCGACCTTGTTCACATTCTGCCCGCCCTTGCCCCCCGAACGATAGGTGTCTACCCGCAGTTCGCTAGGGGGGATAGCGATTTCACTCGACGTCTCCTCGATTTCGGCAATGACGTCGACGCTCGCGAAGCTGGTGTGCCGGCGCTTGTTCGAATCGAAAGGCGAAATGCGCACGAGCCGGTGAACGCCCCGTTCGGCCTTGGAAAATCCGTAGGCATTTTCACCGCTGAGCAGCATGGTTGCGCTCTTGATCCCGGCGGTTTCTCCCGGCAGCGCATCGTTGACCTCCACTTTCCAGCCGCGAGATTCGGCCCAGCGCTGGTACATTCGCATCAGCATGTTGGCCCAATCGCATGACTCGGTACCGCCCGCCCCGGCGTTAATGCTGAGAATGCAATTGCTCCGATCATGGGGACCGCTCAGAAACACCTTCAGTTCCAACGCGTCCAGCTCTTTGAAATACCGCGACAGGTCTTTCTCCAGTTCCGCCTGGACCTTTTCCTGGGCGGCTTCGGGCTCCGCTTCGCCCAGTTCGACCATGACGCGAAAATCCTCCAACTGCTTTTCTGCCGTGAGCAGGGGCTCGATTTTATTCCGGAGAGAGTTGTTTTCCTCGATGAGTTTTTGGGCTTGCTCCCGGTTGTTCCAAAAACCCTCCGCCGCCATCAGAACATTGAGTTCGGCCAGGCGTTTTTGCGCGCCTGGGACGTCAAAGAAACCTCCGCAGGTGAGAAAGTTTGTCCGCGGCGGTCGTGATTTCGGCTCGAATCGTGTCAAACATCGGACAAAATGTAGGTCGAGCGGGGCTGAGTTGCAAGCGGGTACAAAGGCCGGCAGGAGCGTAGAATTCTCTCCCTTACTCCATTAGGGAAATGCCAGCCGGTTAGTGCCCTGGGTTCCATAGAATGCCTCTGCTAAACGGCTGCGGGAGAATTGCTGAACGCTTCCATCCGCCAGGCCTATGTTGCCTTGGTACCGATGCAGTTCGCTGCTCCAACCAACGCCATAATTCGTGTTCGCGACCAGTCTGTGGTTTGCTGGCAAAGGACCGTTGGTGAGATTGCGATCCCCAATCAGGAACATGTTGGGATTCGTATCACTCGCATCCAGGCTTACAAAGTAACTCACGTTCGAATTTGAAAGGTGGGAACTGCCGGATGCGGGAATGCGGGTATCTGCTGGACAGACCAGGACCTTCGGATTCAGGGCCAACTCCGGCACCTACTGGAAACACTCGGCGGCAGTTGGTGCCGTGCCTGGCGCATTGGTCCCCTCCGAGAGCATCGAGAACTTGTCGCCGTTATCGAGAGACCAGGTTTTAAACACCAGGCCGATCTGGGTCAGGTTCTTCGTGCACCCAATTCTTTTCGAGCGTGCCGCCGATCGGCCTCTCATACAAATCAACAGGAGGAGCAGCAGTGAGCAAACCACGAGAACCGCCATCAACTCAACCCGTGTAAAGCCCCGCTTCCCGGGATCCAAGCTCAACTCAACCCGCGTCGTCTCCCGATGTGCCATTTGACTGCGATGCATAGCGTTTACGGATGTAAAACGCCAAAAGCCCCGCTACGATCAACACCAGGAACAACAGGAACAGCGATGATGGGAACCCAAGCGGATGCCGATCCACGGTTCCGGATGATACTGGAAAGGAGAAGCCGGGCTCCGCGCCGCTCGGCTTCTCTGGCACTGGACTGGTGGGGTGTGGAGGTGAAGAAATCTGTTTTTGTGAGTTTGAACCCGTTTCGGCAGCGGGCGCCATCAACCCGGTCGCCGTCGTGCGCAGTGGTGAGGTCGTAAGGTTTAGGGACGGAGCAGATGCTGGTTGAGTAGCTGGCGCCGGAGGCACATACCTGGAAGGCGGTGCAGAATTGATTGGGGGTCCCGAAATCGGGTATTGGGTTGCAACAAGGACCGGCGCACGCCCGTGAGGAACATCGGGCAGGGCAATGTCCCCTCCCATCGGCCCTTGTTCGAGAGCAGCGCTTAGCTGGGGGCTGACTTTTTCCTCAACATGTCCATCGGAAAATAACAGGTTGCCTTTGAACTGGTGCAACTCCGCTGTCCACCGCCAGCCTCGAGTCATTTGCGACCGGAGCAGGGTTGGGAAATTTGGGAAATCATTCGTGAGATTTCTGTCACCTGAAAGAAGTGAGTAAGGCCTTGAGAAATCGGCATTTAATCCTACGAAGTAACTCAGGTTCTTGTTGTCGAAGGAAATGAAAGTGGCCGCCGGTTGCCGCGTGTCAGACGGACAGGCGAGAACCTTTGGAGTGACGAGATCGTTGGAAAGAGGCTGGAACTGCCGGAAAGAAAAGTAAAACTTTCCCGCCACCTGGTAGCTGGCGGTGGCGAACTCCTGTGACCCGCCGCCCGAGGCAGGGACGGCCATTGGGAATTGTCCGTTATGGTCATGAGCGAAAGTCTGAAACGCCAATCCAACCTGGCGCAAATTGTTGAGGCATCCGAGTTGTTTGGCCCGCGCTTTTGCTTTGTTGAGTGCGGGCAAAATCAAAGATGCCAGAATCGCGATAATTGCCGTCACAACAAGCAACTCGATCAGGGAAAATCCCTTTTGCCGATTGCTGGTTTTAGGACGGCTCATCGTATCCTATAGTAGCATGAACAGTGCCGAGACTGCAAAGCCGGTTTTTCGCTGGGATATCTCATGCCTCTCACCTCGAGCATGATCTTTCTCCAACTAAAGCGTGAGACTCACGCGAAAAGCGTGAAAATGACGCCCGCTTAGTTTCGACTTGAACCCGCCGCTGAGACGGCGAACTCTGGCGCCAATGCGATTCGCCATTTGCAACGAAATCTTCAAAGAATGGGACCTCGACCGCGTGTTCGCTTACGTTGCAAGGCTGGGTTACCATGGCGTTGAGATAGCCCCGTTCACAATGGCGGATTCGGTTGTGGACATCTCGAAGGCGGAGCGTCTCCGGGTGCGCGAACTGGCCGAGCGGCATAACATAGAAATTGCCGGCATCCACTGGGTTTTGGTTAAGCCGGAAGGCCTTTACATCAATCATCCCGATGCCGAGTTAAGAAAACGGACAGCAGCTTATTTTTGCGAGTTGGTCAATTTCTGCGCGGATATCGGTGGCTCCCGCATGATCTTGGGCTCGCCCAGGCAACGGAATGTGCTGCCCAACGTTTCTCAAGACCAAGCGCGAGCGTGGACGCTCGAAACTCTGAGCGAAGCGGTAAAGCGGGCTGAGCAGCGCGGGGTGATTATTTGTTTCGAGCCTCTGGGCCCGGCCGAGACGAACTTCATCAATTCCGCAGCCGCGGCGATCAATTTGATATCTGAATTGCCGTCCAAAAGCTTCCAAATCATCCTGGATGTAAAGGCAATGAGTTCGGAATCCAAACCCATTGCGGAAATCATCCGCGAATCATGGCCGCATTTCGCCCATTTCCACGCCAATGATCCCAATCTAAAAGGCCCCGGCTTCGGCAACGTTCAATTCAAGCCGATCGCGGACGCACTGAAGCAGGTCGGATATTCCGGGTTCGTTTCCGTTGAAGTATTTAATTTCGAGGATGGACCTGAGGCCATCGCCGGCAAAAGCCTTCAATGCCTGCAAACCGCCTTTGCTTGACGCCACGCCGACGATCCCCCGGTTTCCACTTTAATGTCCAACCCTTTCTATGACCCTGGCGAACTGCGGGCCACGCGCGTCAAGGATCTTTTCGCGCGAATCGCCGCCAGGTACGACCATATTAACGACCTGCAAAGTTTCGGTTTGCACCGGTATTGGAAACGCAAGGTCATCGACCTTGCCCGCGGCCAAACCTCTGACATGGCCCTTGATGTCTGCTGTGGGACAGGTGACCTCGCCCTGGGATTGGCGGGCCGAGGTCTGCGGGTCGTAGGCCTTGATTTCAGCGCCGAAATGCTCGGGGTCGCTGTGAACCGCCAACGCCGCTGCGGTTCTGAGCCCCATCCCCAAGGACCGCTGTTTATTCAAGCAGACGCTCTCAAGCTCCCATTTCCCGACTGTTCGTTCAAGGTTGTCACCGTAGCTTACGGACTTCGGAACCTTTCAGACTTTAGAGCCGGTCTTCGCGAGATGAAACGGGTTGCCCTCCCTGGCGCCCGGTTGCTCGTTCTGGATTTCGGCAAGCCGGACAACCCTGTCTTGCGAGCGGCGTATTTCGGGTATTTGAGGCTATTTGTTCCGATCCTGGGGCTGGTGTTCAGCGGCAGCTCCAGCGCCTACAGTTACATCCTCGAATCGCTTAAACACTATCCCGCCCAAAGAGGAGTCGCCGCCCAGATGACCGAACTGGGCCTCAAAAACGTCCGAATTGTGAATGTCCTCGGCGGCGTCATGAGCATTAACATTGGTGAGGCGCCGCCCTAACGGCTTACTGCGGCTTTGGAAAAAAGCCGAGTATCTCGCCTGGCAAAGGACCTCGAATTCAAAAACCTTCGCCAATGGGTTTGAGGCGGGGGACACGGCACACTTGCCAACGACTCGAAGCTTGCGGCAAAATGGAGTTGTGAATTTCCGACAGAAGATCGTGCCCTGGGACGAATTGCCAAAATGGCGCGAAGCGGTTCGCGCCAGCGGCAAAAGATTAGTCGTCACCAACGGTTGTTTCGATTTGTTGCATCTCGGTCACGTGACCTACCTCGAATCCGGCCGCAACTTGGGCGATGCGCTCCTGGTCGGGTTGAACTCGGATGAAAGTGTGAAGCTGCTCAAAGGAGCAAACCGGCCGGTGAACTGCGAATCCGATCGAGCCGCTCTCCTGGCGGCACTGCAAAGCGTCGACGGGGTCTGCATTTTCACAGAACGTTCAGCCACGAAATTCCTGTCCCTCGCCCGGCCCGACATTTACCTCAAAGGCGGCGACTACACCGTTGAAACACTGCCGCCGGATGAGGTTCGCACGGTCGAGCAAGCCGGGGGCAAGGTGACTATTATGCCTGTGGTGCCAGGCAGATCGACCACCGAGTTGCTGAAGAAAATTTCGGAACTGTGACGGGCCTGCCCCCGAGGGCCTCTTGGTTTATTGAGGCAAGATGACCGGTTGAGTTGGGTTGCTCGGAGTCACTGCTGTGCCCGGTACCGCGGAGGTGCCGGTAGCTTGAGGCGCCTGTGTGGCCGGTTCGGAATTCGGAGGCGTAAAGGTGGGCAGAGTCGCGTTCGCCTGGCGCTGCAGCTCGTTAACGATCGCCAATTCCTCAGCTGTCAGCTGCTCTTGCCCTTCGATCGGTTGATTCGGCAACGACTGCAGACCGGTTGGGGTCGGCACTCCCCCCACAGCGGGCGCAGGAACGGTGCTCGTTGTCCCCGCAGTGTGGGTTTCCCCGCGTGGAAATGCAGGAAATCTCGTTCGCGCAGGAGCCGTCGGCAGCCCGGGATGCATACCGACAGCGGGTTGCGGCGCTGTTGGTAGGGCCGTTGGCGCGGGAGGAATGCCTGGGCGCGGGGCTGGTGTCTGAGGCAATTTTGCCCCGTCTTTTTCAAATGTGAGCAGCATTTCCGTTCCTGAGTTATTCACTTTAACAGTGCCGCGGTTCTCATCGATCTGCAGCACTTCGATGTCGCCCTCCCTTTGGCCCTCGGTCAATATCATCGAAAGTTCTTTTGGATCCCCCGGTTTCATCCCTTTTGGGGCCACCTTCATCAGAGCGCGTTTATTTCCCAGGATCGTTGTTATGCCGGTGAGTGTGATCTTCGGCAAAACGACAGGCGGATTGGTCGGGCCGGCAGCTTCTGGGGGAGGACGCAGCCCAAAAACGTTTCGGTCGGGAATACTGTGGTATTGAGTGGATGACGCGTCCGGGGCCACCGCCTGGCTACTCAAGCCGAGCCCGCCGGCAAGCAAAGCCCCCACGCTGATTTTGAGTACAGACCTCACAACGCTAATATACACATTGGGTGAATGAACACCAATGGGATGTTTTGGTTGCGGTTCTGCTACCGCAACCCGTTCGGCCTGCCTACTCTGAAACTTAGTTGCTGGCCCGCCCGGCAACCCCTTTGGTCCCCTTTGCAATGGCTCGCGCCGGTTCTTTAGGGCGCAAAGCTCGCACCGCTTTGCCTGCCTGCCACATCTCGGAATTGCCGATCTCGTTCAATTCGCGAGTCAGTTGTTTCTGATAATCCGGCTTGCCGCATGCCGATAATACGCGAGCGCACTCTTTGCCCGTCTTCACCCGGTTGTAGAGCTCTTTGAAAACGGGCAGGACGGCCTTTTTAAACCGGGGTTTCCAGTCCAGCGCGCCACGTTGGGCTGTCGCCGAACAGTTGGCGTACATCCAGTCCATTCCGTTCTCATCTACCAGCCGAATCAGGCTTTGAGTCAGTTCCTCGACGGTTTCGTTAAAAGCTTCGCTGGGAGAATGCCCGTGGGACCGCAAAACGGCGTATTGCGCTTCCATGACGCCGGCCAGGGCGCCCATCAGCACGCCGCGTTCGCCGGTCAGATCGCTGAATACCTCCCGCTGGAACGTGGTTGGGAAAAGATAGCCCGACCCGATGCCAATTCCCACCGCCAGACATCGTTCTTTGGCCCGGCCCGTGGCGTCTTGCCCCACTGCAAAGCTTGAGTTAATTCCCGCGCCCGTAAGGAAGTTGCGGCGCACGGAAGTCCCCGAACCTTTCGGGGCAACCAGGATCACATCGACGTTTTTAGGAGGGATAACTCCGGTTTGTTTGCTGTACGCGATTGAAAATCCGTGAGAAAAACACAAGGCGGCGCCTGGTTGAAGGTTGGCTTTGACAGCAGGCCAGATCTGCCGCTGGGCGGCATCTGACACCAGCAACTGCACAATCGTGCCACGGCGCACAGCTTCCTCGATATCGAACAGAGTCTTGCCGGGAACCCAGCCGTCGCTGATCGCACGATCCTTGCTGCGCTGTCCGACGATGACATTAAACCCATTGTCTCGCAGGTTAAGCGCCTGCGCCGGGCCTTGCACCCCATAGCCGATGATTGCAATGGTCTCCTTCTTCAGGGTCTGCCGTGCCTTTGCCATGGTGAACTCCTTGCGGGTCACCACTTCTTCTTTCACACCGCCAAAATTGATTGTCGCCATAGTTCCATCCAATGTTCAAACTGTCAGGGTTAGTTGCCCGCTAAGACAAAAGGGCAGGGGTCTTTTAGCCCGGCGGCTATTTGCGCGGCAAAGCTACTTTGCCCGTCCGCGTCAAATCCAGCACGCCAAAGCTCTTCATCAAATCCAAAAACTTCTCAATTTTGCTCTCGTTGCCGGTCACCTCGATTGTCAGGCTCTTGGGCTGCACGTCCACAATCTTGGCCCGGAAAATATCCGTGATTTGCATCACCTCGGCGCGCGTCTTGGAATCGACGGCGACTTTGACCAGCACCAGTTCGCGATCCACGTATTCGCCGTCGCGGAAGTCTGTGACCTTCAGCGTATCGGCGAGTTTGTTCAATTGCTTGACGATTTGTTCAAGGGTCGCGTCGTCGCCCCGCGTAACGATGGTCATGCGCGAGGCTGTCAGGTCAGCCGTCGGCGCCACGTTCAAGCTGTCGATGTTGTAACCCCGTCCGCTGAATAGCCCGGCCACGCGCGTAAGCACGCCGAACTTATTCTCAACCAGGACTGAGATAGTGTGTCGCATAAACCCTTCAAAACGGGGTGCGGAAGCTAACAACAGCGCAAAGAAGGGTCAACTGACAATTTACCCTCGATTCCAGTCGCCTACGCTGCGAGGCGGAGGCCCGGTGGCTTTCGCGCCGCTTTTTCCGCCTCGTCACTTGGGCGACTGGGAGTCCGTTACATCAAAAAAACGGGTTATGCGCTTTTTCCTCAGCCACGGTAGTCAGCGGGCCGTGGCCGGGACATATCAACGTTTCATCCGGCAGCGTCAGGATCTGCTCTCGCACTTTCTGGCGGGCGAGCTCCCACGATTGGTTGCCTCGCCCGATCGATCCCGAAAAAATCGCGTCTCCAACGATGGCGACGTGCGGCGCGTCCTCAGGCCAGGTGCCGATGATGTAGGTGGTGCCGTCCTCAGCGTGCCCTGGCGTATCCCTGTTGGTGATGCGCAAGCTTCCCAAATGAATGAAGTCGTTGGCCCGGTTTCTTTGGTCGACCGGCGCTGTCTTTGCGCTGAAATGAACCCTTGCCTTGGGGTACGCGCTCCTTACTTCTCCCAGCGCGGCGATATGATCTTCGTGGGTGTGCGTGATAAAAATGTGGCGCAACTGGAGTTGGTTGCTGGTGATGATCTCCTGGACCGGTTCGGCTTTCCACCCCGTGTCAAAGAGTGCCGCTTCGCGCGATACTTCGTCCCACACAATATAACAATTCACCGCCATCCCCTGGTCCGTTGTAATGCACCGCAATTCACGCCATTGGCCCAGGTCCTTTGGTTGAGGTGTCCAGCCACGGGCGATGGCTTCTAGCTTTCCGCCATCCAGTCCTGTCAGTTTCGCGAAGGCGGCGTAGTTCATATTCGGAGCTGGTGTTCCCGATTCTTCCACTTTTTCCAGCTCCGACGTGCTCAAGCCCGCCGCCCGCGCCGCATTTTCCAATGAGACATTGGACATGCTCCGCGCCTTGCGAACGATATCTCCAAAGTGATCTTCCAGGTTCATGCGCCAGACGGTACCCCGAATCCGCGCGACTTCAAGCTCCCGAGTTTCGGATTCGTCCAGGTCAGCGATTCAACCCTGCCAGGACTTTGCACCCGTCGGGACACCATTCCTGAGCCACTTTAGCGGCTAGACGTTCCAGGTACCACGCCGGCCGCCGCAGCGCTTGCCTAATGGACGTGATCTCATCCAGGCCCCGTAATTGACTGAACAGCCGACGGTGTTTGCTTTGAACCTTCAGGGTTCCGGCGATCCCGATGCATGGAATTCCATGTTGTTGGGCTCGTTTTGCAATCTGCCCGGCCCCCTTGCCCATCAGGGTTGAGCGATCGATCGCCCCTTCCCCGGTAATGACCAGGGTCGCGCGCCTCAATCGCTTCTCGAGTTGAACTTCACTGGCAAACAGCTCGAATCCCGGCTCAAGGCGGCCGCGCAACAAGGCGGCGAACCCGAACCCCAGTCCACCCGCCGCACCCGCGCCGGGCTCTCGGCTGTAATCCGCGGAACTACTCTCTTTCAATAATTTAACCAGTCGACCGAGGCACGTTTCCGCGAGGCGAAAGTCCGAAGGCTTAAGCCCTTTTTGCGGGCCGTAAATTCGCGTAGCGCCGCAGGCGCCGAGCAGGCGATTTTTGACGTCTACCCCAACGATCGTCTTCGGCCATTTTTTTCGAGAATCGGGAGGAGAAACCGTTTTTGCCAAGCAAAGCCGAGTCCACTTTTCGATCGGCTTGCCCAGGCGATCGTGGAATTGCCAGCCCAGCGCGCGCGCCAATCCAAAGCCCCCGTCGTTCGTCGCGCTTCCGCCAAGTCCGACCAGAATCCGCGCCGCACCTCTGTCGCACACCGCCTGGACGATTTTCCCCAGCCCGTAACTGTCCAGTTCGAAAGGGTGATACCGGCCGCGGGGTAGCATTGCCAGCCCGATCACGCGCGCAGTCTCGATGATTGCCGTCCCGGTGGCTTCATCCCACCACCATGTTGCCTTGCAGGGCCTGTGCGCCGCATCGCACGTCGTCACCACCATCGGCCTGGCGCCCAGGAGCT
>Ga0070738_10004540_pt1 | contig 16469 bp, 11 predicted proteins | sample Coa_R2_2_FD_66446 | JGI IMG/M metagenome (GOLD analysis project Ga0070738, IMG submission 66446) | Surface soil microbial communities from Centralia Pennsylvania, which are recovering from an underground coalmine fire - Coalmine... | ecosystem: Environmental > Terrestrial > Soil > Unclassified ...
GGCTCATCGCATCCTGGGGGTGTAGAAGCTCCCAAGGGTTAGGCTGTTCGCCTATTAAAGCGGTACGTGAGCTGGGTTCAGAACGTCGCGAGACAGTTCGGTCCCTATCTGTGGTGGGCGCAGGAGATTTGAGGGGGCCTGCCTTTAGTACGAGAGGACCGGGGTGGACGAACCTCTTGTGATCCAGTTGTTCCGCCAGGAGCACGGCTGGGTAGCGAAGTTCGGTCAGGATAAGCGCTGAATGCATATAAGCGCGAAACCTTCCCCAAGATGAGATCTCCCAACCGAAAGGTAACAAGGGCACTGGAAGACGACCAGTTTGATAGGACGGATGTGTAAGCCGGGCAACCGGTTGAGCTAACCGTTACTAATTGCCCGTTCGGCTTGACCATAAAATTTACTGTACATACAAGGTTTCCGCAGCCGCCCGTCCAGGTTCTGTCCCAGGTTTCTGGGTGACCGCAGCGAGAGGGACCCACCCGTTCCCATCCCGAACACGGCAGTTAAGCCTCTCAGCCCCGATGGTACTGCGCGCGCGAGTGCGTGGGAGAGTAGGAAGTCGCCCGGATCATTCCCCTGAAAGCCCCCGCTTCATCGCGGGGGCTTTTTGTTTTGAGCCCCGTGAGGCCGCGCCACGGGGCGCGTGGAGATGCCCAGCACGGCCTGCGCGACGCTCGCGAGTTCCGGCGGGATCGCCGCCGGCTCGCTTCCGAAGGCCGCGCGGATCTGTTCGGCCGATCCGGAAAGGATCACGCTACGCCGCGCCGCGCTGGACTCGAGCACCCGCAGACCGCGGGTGCGGGCGAACTGTTCCACCTGCGCAAGGTCCTCCGGCGCAGCAGCGCGGGCCGCCTCGATCTCCTCCCGGGACATCCGCTGGCCCCTAGCGGCCAACTCTTCGAGGGACGGCGGGGCGCGCCTGGGCCGCAGAACGACCGTGACTTGCGTTGGAGGGGGCGATGGGGCGTCCGACTTCGCACCACCCGCTGCGCCTGGCCGGTCGCGGAAGCGCATGGCCCGGGCCTACGAGACCGTGCCGCCGGCGCCCGCCGGGGTTCCCAACGCACTGGCCAAGGCCGCGCCGTCGGGCGTTCCGAGTCCCGTGCAGGCATCCCAACCCGGACCCGCCTGGTAGCTTCCGTTATTTCCCGCGGTCACGTCGTGAAACGCGGCGCTCCCTTGGAGCGATCCGTACAGCGCCGGATGCAGAAACCCCACCGGCTTGGCCAAAGACTGGTTCAACAGCGCGACCAAACCCGCCCACAGGGGCGCCACCGCGCTGGTACCGCCGATCACCTCCTGCTGGCCGTCCACGCGCGTGATGTACCCGCTCTGCGGATCGGCGTTGCCGCTGACGTCCGGCACTCCGCGCGCCCTAGGCAGGGCCGGATTGGTCGAGGGCGGAAGGCTCACGTTGGCCTGATAGGACGGCGCCGCGAACACGCCGCTGACACCTCCCCCCGTAGCGCTGTCCGGCCCGTCGTTCCACACTGTCTCGGACTGAATCGCGCCGGCCTTGCCGATCAGGCGGGTACCGCCGCAGGCCAGTGCGAAGGGGCTCGATGCAGGGAAGTCCACGTGCTGCCGCCCATCCTGCACCCCATCCGTGGACCCGTTGTCGCCGGCCGCTACTGTCACGGTCACGCCCATGGCTGCGGCATCCTCGAGCGCGGTGTTCATGGCGTCGATGGCCTGCTGCGTCCACGCCTGGCTGGCCGGACCGGTCTCCGGGCCTCCCCAACTGATCGAAATCACCGAAGGACGGCGCGCCGTGTCGTGCACCGCCTGCGTGATGGCATCGTGAAATCCCTGGTCTGTATTGGGCGCGAAGTAGACCGCGATAGCCGCCCCGGGAGCGACCGCGCCGGCCACCTCGATGTCCAGCATCACTTCGCCGTCCGCGTCGGGATCCGTGCCCGGGCTGTTCTGACCTCCATCCACCCCCACCGCTGTAACGGCCGGCGGTTGGAGGTTCAGCCCGCTGAAGTAGGCCTGCAAGTCGGAGTCGCTGAATCCGCCGCCGAGTTCGAGGATGGCGATGGTCTGTCCACTGCCGTCCGCGTTCGAAGGGAAGTTGTAGAGTTGCGCCACCTGCAAGGGCGTCAGTGGCGAGGGCCCGCCTGCTGCTGCCGGCGCCGCCGCAAGCTTGCGCCGCACCAGGTGCGGCTTGGCAACCCGGCGGTTGTCCAATCCCAAAACAGCCTGCACCCGCCCGGCCAGGTGCACCGGCAGCGTGACTTGACCCGTCCGGCCGCGGTAACGTCCGGCCGGCGATTCGTAGTGCGCCAACTCCACGCCGAACGCCGCCTGCATCGCCTCCGCACTGCCCGAAACGACGACGCTGCGGCGCGCGGCGCTGCTCTCCACCACAGTCAGCCCGTGCGCACGGGCGAATTCCTCGACCTGGCCCAGCTCCGAGGGGTCCGCACCGTGGAGCGCGGCGAACTCCTCGCGGCTGCGGTAGCGGCGCTCCCGGGGCGCCTGCCCACTCAGCGCCTGGATCTCCGCCGCCGCCCGGCTGGACGTTCGCCGCCGCAGCACGACAGTCGCCGTTACGGTCTCCTGCGGATCCACCGCGGCGATTCTTCGCGCATTGGACAGCGGCACGCGCTCGCTACCCGGAAGTGCCACACGTTCACTCGGCATCGCTCTCTCCTTAAGAAGAAATTGAAGGGCCCGATGACGGGATAGTGCGCGCCGGCGCCGCGGGGTTACAGGGGCCCCGCGCGGTTCTGTGCGAAACTATCCGCCGTTGCCGTTTTCGAGGAAGGTGCGCAGGCGGTGGCTGCGGCTGGGATGACGCAGCTTGCGCAGCGCCTTGGCTTCGATTTGCCGGATGCGCTCGCGCGTGACCGCGAAATTCTGACCCACCTCCTCCAGCGTGTGCTCGCTGCCGTCCTCCAGCCCGAAGCGCATCTTGATGATCTTCTCCTCGCGCGGCGTCAAGGTCTTGAGCACCTGCGCGGTCTGCTCCCGCAAGTTCAGGTTGATCACCGCGTCGGAGGGAGAAATGCCCGCCTGGTCCACGATGAAATCGCCCAGGTGCGATTCTTCCTCTTCGCCGATGGGCGTTTCGAGCGAAATGGGTTCCTGCGCCACACGCAACACCTTGCGCACCTTCGAAACCGGCAGTTCCAGCCGCTTGGCCAGCTCCTCGTTGGTGGGTTCCCGCCCCAGCTCCTGCACCATCTGCCGCGAGGTGCGGATCAGCTTGTTGATCGTCTCGATCATGTGCACCGGGATGCGAATGGTGCGCGCCTGGTCCGCAATGGCGCGTGTGATGGCCTGGCGCACCCACCAGGTGGCGTAGGTCGAAAACTTGTAACCGCGGCGGTACTCGAACTTGTCCACCGCTTTCATCAGCCCGATGTTCCCTTCCTGGATCAGATCCAAGAACTGCAGACCCCGATTCGTGTAGCGCTTGGCGATGCTCACTACCAGCCGCAGGTTGGCCTCGATCAGCTCCCGCTTGGCGGTTTCGGCCTCCTGGTCCGCCTTGGTGATGATTTGCAGCGTGCGCCGTAGATCGGCCGCCGACGAGCCGTATTGCTCCTCGAGCTGCTGCAGCTTCTGTCCGAAGTTGCGATGCTCCTTGCGCAGGTCCTTCAGCCCGTCGGCGCGCGGCCCGGGCCAGGACTCCATCTTGCGCTGCACCCGCGCGAGGTCCCACTCCACCGGCTTGAGCTCTTCCACCGCGCAGCGGATGCGCTCGATAAACTGGCGCAGCACCTGGCTCTGAAAGCGGATGTCGCGGATGTGGCGGGAGACCTTGACCATCAGCCGCCCGACCTCCCAGAGCAGGTGGCGGTGTTGCTTCGGCTTGAGACCGCGGGGGATTGCCAGCAGCTTCTGCCGGTTCTGCAACACCTTGCGGTAGAGCCGCGAAATCTCCTCCGCCACGCGCACGAACTCCGCGCGCTTCTCCTCCAGCAGTTCGTCGGTTACGATGGGGTCTGAAACTTGCAGGACGTCGCGCGAGGACATGCCGTCCTGCGCCATCTCCTCCCCCATGCGAATGATCTCGCGGATCACGAGGGGCGAGCGCGCCAGCGCCTTCATCACCGTATTCTGCCCGCGCTCGATGCGCCGCGCGATCTCGATCTCGCCTTCACGCGTGAGCAGCGGCACCGTACCCATCTCGCGCAGGTACATGCGCACCGGGTCGTTGATCTTTTCGCCCACGCCCGGCGGCAGCTCGAGGTCCAGCAGTTCCTCGCTCTCCTCGAGCTTCTTGTCGAACTCCAACTTGGGCTCTTCCAGGATCTCGATGCCGGCGCTGTCCAGACCGGCCAGCACGTCGTCCAGATCCGTGCCAGGGTTGACGTCGGTGGGCAACAGATCGCTGAGCTCGTCGTACAGGACGTAGCCCTTTTCCTTGCCCATTTGCATCAGGCGCTGCAGCCGATCGTATTTATCGTCGAGTGCCACCGAAGCCCGGCGCTCCCCCGCCTGGAACTGATTCCGCTATTGTACACCAGCGCATCGCACGAACTGCCAAATCCCGTTGCAACGTCTAGTTTCTCTGCAAGCGTCCGAGTTCCTGCGCCAGTTGCATAGCCTCCGCCAGGTTGCCGGAGCGTTCGGCGGCCTTCACCCGCGACTTCAACTCGGCAACTTGGGCTTTCCGGCTGGAGACCTCCAGACCGCGCAGACATGCCTCTCCCTGTTCTAGTGAAACGAAGGACTCGTCCGTTTCGCCCGCCAGCACGGCCGACGCCAGCAGGTCCCGATCTTTCTCCTCCAGCCGCGCGTTCACGGCGTCGAAGCTGATGGGCGTGCCCGTCTCCTCCAGCGCGAAGATGGTCTCGAAGATGCGCCGGGTCGGAAACTGCTCCACGGCGGCCATGCCGCGCAGCGCCGGCAGAAACTGCCCGCGCGCCTCCCCGCTGGCCAGCAGCAGATTCAGCAGGGTCTTCTCCGTGTGACCCACGGGTGCCGGCGCCACGAGTGCGGCACGCTCCTTGCGTTCCAGTGCCGCTTTGCGGAAATTCTCCAATACCAGCCCAGTCTCCACCCCCAGGTAGGCCGCCACGTCGTTCGCCACCGCCATGCGCTCGATTTTGTCTCCCAATCGCTGGATCGCCGGCAGCAAAAACTGAAAACCGGCCACCCGGCCTTCGGCGCTGCGCATGTCGAACTTGGCGCGCGCCCGGTCGGCCAGCCAGTAGAAATACCCCTTAGCCCGCTCCAGGCAGGCCAGGTAGGCCCCGGCACCGCGTTCCTGGCAATATTCGTCCGGATCCAGGCCGCCGTCCAACTCCAGGATGCGCACGCGCATACCTTCATCCAACAGCAGCGTGACGGAGCGCTCCGCCGCGCTCGCGCCGGCCGCATCCGGATCGAAGTTCACCACGATTTTGTCCGAGTGGCGCTTCATGGCCTGCACCTGCTGCGAGGTCAAGGCCGTGCCGCAGGGCGCCACCACTTCCTGCACCCCCGCGGCCGTCACGCCGATCACGTCCATGTAGCCTTCTACCAGCACTACCCGGTCCGTCTTGCGAATCCCCTGTTTCGCCCGGTGGAGGTTGTATAGCACGTGGCTCTTTTTATAGATCGGCGTTTCAGGCGAATTTAAGTACTTCGGTTCGTCTTCTTTCGCCAGCGCGCGCCCGCCGAAAGCGATCACTTTTCCCGATTCGCTGTGGATCGGGAACATCAGCCGGTGCCGGAAGCGGTCGTAAGCGCTGCCGTCCGTCCGCCGCCCCACCAGACCGGAGGCTTCCATCTGTTCGGGCGTGAAGCGGTGCTGTTCAAGCATCCGCAAGAGCGATCGGCCGGAGCGCTCCGCATAACCCAGGCCGAATTGCCCGGCAGTCTCCGCCGTCACCCCGCGCCGCTCGAGGTACGCGCGCGTCTCCGCCCCGCCTGGTTCCTGCAGTTGTTTGCGGAACAGTTCCAGGGCCAGTTCGTGCATCTGGTACACGGCGGCGCGCAGACGGGTGTCCGGGTCCGTGTGTTCGGAGCGCTTGGGCAGCGGGATGCCGTTGCGCTCCGCCAGCAGTTTCAGCGCCTCATAGAAGGTCAGCCGCTCGATCTCCATGATGAACTGCAGGGAATCGCCGCTGACGCCGCACCCGAAGCATTTGTAAATCTGATGCCCCGCGTGCACCGAGAAGGAGGGCGTCTTCTCGTTGTGAAACGGGCACAAGCCCACGTACCGCATGGTCCCGGACTTCCGCAGCCTGACGTACTCGCCCACTACCTTCACAATATCGACGGAAGCCTTGAGCTGCTCCTTGAAGTCCATGACGCCCGCGCCCTCCATTATCGCCGATCCCCAAAACCGCGCAACACGGCCGGCACGGTGAACCGCAGGGTATCTGTCGCGGGACGCGCGTCCGGCGGGAGGGCTGGCTCTCCGCTATCCCAGCTTGGGCGGCAGGTCCGTCATGGGCCCCATCCACTGCAATTCCCGCTCGATATCCTGGTGCATCCGGTAGGGGCGCCGCACTACCTCGATCTTCTCGCCGCGCACATCGATCTTCGCCAGGTCGAATTCGCCCACACCCGCCAGCGCGCAGTATTTCAGGTAGCCCATCCAATCGGCGTTGATGCCCATGCACTCCACGCCAACGCGATCCGCGGCGATAAAGTCCCGCGAGGCGATGGCCACGCGGGACGGCACCGGGGTCCCGGAGGCGGGTCCATTTCCTTCCATGCCTTCGAAGCCGTCAATCACCGTCACCCCCCAGTTGGGCCCCATCTTCTGCGCCGTGAGCATCATGTTGTAGTGCGTCTGGCGAACCCCCGCGTGATACTTGCGCTTGTCATTCCAGCGCGGCGTCTCCTTGGGCGCGTTATGCAGCGGCGCTCCCAACACCATGTTCTTCACCGAAAGGGTCGCCACCACGGTATTGTGCGTTTTCAGGATGGCGGAACAGATCACGAAGGCGTCCGGATCCAGCAGCCGCGCCGCCAGACGCACCGGCACCACGTGCAGGTCAAAATCAATCAGCGGGATCGTTTCATAGCGCGCCTCGGCGTTCAGGTCCACCAGCGAGACGCGCTGCGGCCGGTGCTCGCTCGCCACGCGCGGGTACGAAAAGTTCTCGAACCCCTGCATGGTCTCGCCGGCCGAGGACTCGGCGATCACCACCGGCCCCCGGAACCGCGGCGCCAGGTAGTCCAGGATGCCGCGCAGCGCGTCGGCGTGCGTGGAAGCCAGCGGATTCACCGTGGAGACGTTGTTCGGCTTGATCACCACGTACCTCTTGCGTGCCAGCGCCGGCCGCACCTGGTCGTCGATGGCGGCCAGGGCATCGTGGATGTTCTGGCGGCGGTCTTCGCCTCTCACCAGCGACACTATGGCGCGGCGGGCGTTGTCTCCGCGCGCCGCAGTCTGAGCGCCGGCCCCGGAACGGAGACCTGCTCCGGCGGCCGCCTGCAAAAAGCCGCGCCGTGAAAAATCCGTCAGCATATTCACACTCCCGCGTTAAAATAGGATTTTAAAATCCTATTGTATCCGGAGGACGTATGAAACGGAACTCATCGCGGCGCAATTTTCTGGCTGCCGGCCTGGCCCTGCCGGTAGCGGCTTCCGCAACGCGCTCCGGCGATGCCTCCGCGGCGGCTCCGCCACTCGCAGAGACCGGCCTGCGCTATCGCACCCTGGGCTCCACCGGCCTGAAGGTCACGTCGGTGGGCTTCGGCTGCATGATCACCTCCGACGCCAGCGTGATCCAGCGCGCGGCCGATCTTGGGATCAATTATTTCGATACCGCCCGCGGTTATCAGGGCGGCAACAACGAGCGCATGGTCGGCGCGGCGCTCAAGGGCAAGCGCCAAAACGTCGTGCTCTCCAGCAAGACCCACGCCGCCTCCCGGGAGGCCGCGCTGGCCGACCTGGATACCAGCCTGCGCGAACTCGGCACAGACTACCTGGACATCTGGTACCTGCACGGCAAGACCAGCCCGGAACAGGTGACACCGGAACTGCTCGAAGCCCAGCAGGCGGCTAAGAAGGCCGGTAAGATCCGGTTTGCCGGGGTGAGCACGCATGGCGGCCAGCCGCGGTTGATGCCGGCACTGGCTGCCACCCCCCAGGTGGACGTGATTCTGACCTCCTACAACTTCACCATGGATCCGGGAATGGACGACCTGCTGGCTGCCGCCGCGCGCGCGGGGAAGGGAGTCGTGGCCATGAAAGTGATGGCCGGCGGTTTTCGCCGCGTGAAGCCCAGCGACAAGTTGTATCAGACCTTCAAGAAGGAGGGCGCCATGCTGGCCGCGCTGAAGTGGGTGCTGCGCAACCCCCATGTGCACACCACCATCCCCAGCATGACCGACATGGACCAGTTGGACGACAACTGGAAGGCCATGGCCGCGCGCTTCACCGCGGACGACGAGGGTCTGCTGGCCAAGCAGACCCGCTACATCGCGCCGCTCTATTGCCGCATGTGCGGCGAGTGCGCGGACGCCTGCCCGCAGGGTCTCCCCGTAGCCGATATGCTCCGCTTTCTCACCTATGCCGAGGGCTATGGCCAGTTCGCCCTCGGGCGGGAGCATTTCCGGGAACTGCCCGCGCGGGTCGCGCGGGTCCGGTGCGGGGAGTGCCCGACTTGCCCGGTCACCTGCCCATTCGGCGTGAAAGTGGCTGAACGTCTCGCCCGCGCCCAGGAACTGTTCGCATGAGGCTCCTGCTCTGTTGTCTGATCCTCGCGGCGCCGGTGCTGGCCCAGGTCCCGGATTGCGCGCTGGTTCCCGGATGGACCCAGCAAGGCCCCACGCGCAGCTATTCGGCGGACAATCTCTTCGAGTACATGGACGGCAACGCCGAGGGCTACCTGATTTACGGATTCCTGCGCATGCAGGGCGTCACGTGCCGGCGGGGGGGCGATTCCATCCTCATGGACGTGTCCGAAATGACCGGCCCCGACGCCGCTTACGGCATTTTCACGTCCAACCGCGACCCCGCGCAGCCCATTCAACCGCTCGGCATGGGCGGCCAGATCGTGCCGCGCCGGGCCATGTTCGCCAAGGGCAGGTATTACGTGGAACTGGCCGCCAACCCGGACAAGGACCACCGCGCCGCCTTGCGGGCCTTCGCCGCCGCCCTGGTGGCACGTACTCCCGGACAGTCCACCCTGCCCGAGACCCTTGGATGGTTTGACTCCGAACGCCTGATCTCGGTGCGCCTGGTACCCGAAAGCGTCCTCGGCCTGCGGCTGCTCAAGCGCGGATATGTGGCCCAGTATGACGCGGGCAAAGCCTTCATCGTCACCGAGGATTCCGCGGAAGCCGCTGCGGCCACCATGACCCGGCTGCGCGCGCGCCTCGGCCAGACCGAACCTGCCCGCGTGGGCGAGGATGCCTTTCAGGCCCGCGACCGCTACCTCGGCGGCCTGTGCATTTTCCGCAAAGGCCGTTATCTGGCCGGCTGGGCGGGGCTCCCCGACCCGATGCAAGCCGCGGGCCGCGCCGGGCAGTTGGCCGCGCGCATTCCCTGAGCTGATCTACTTCGCCGCGTAACGCACTGCCACCCGGGACGCGGAGGCGCCGGCGGAGATCTCGATGGTCACGCTGCGGTTGGCGTGCGCGTCGATGGCGGTAAGCGAACCTCGCACCCCCGGCGCCTCACTGTCCGTTCCGACGGCGGTGATCTGGAAGCCCTCCTGCTTCAGGGCTTCCTGGTAGAACGACAGGACTTCGGACACGGAGTCTCGTGTCTCGAAGCGAAAGCTGCCCGCATCAGGTTGCGGAGTCTCTCCTCGCGGTTGAGAAAACGGATAGGAGGGAATCCAATCCGGCAGCCGGAGCGGTTTTTCGCCAGCCGAGTCTGGCGCCCCTGGGGGCGTGCTCCCGGCTCTCTGCGCCAGGGGCTGGGACTGTTCCGCGAAGTGGAACTCGCCGTTTCGCGCGCTTTCGATATCCTGCGTAGCCACCTTCCCGCTTTTCCGGTCGCGCAGTGTGACCCTGTTGTTGGCCAGGTCCACGGAAATGACCTCCAGTTCCGGGTAACGTGAGGTCAACAGGCGGGCCAGAGCCAGGTCGCCGTGCTCGGCTTTCCTTTCACTCTTCGGCGTCGGAAGTGCAGCCCGAACCAGGGAATAGGTCACCCCCACGGCGGCGGCGCCTAGCACCAGTCCGCCGATCAGCAGGGCCATCATCAGCCAGGCCACCGGCCCCATCAGCTTGCTCGAGGGAGCATCTACTCCGGCCATGTCCCGGGCAGCGCCGCACTTCTGACAAACAGGACCTTCCACCTGTGAGCCGCAGCTCACGCAACGCGACATGCACACCCCCAACTTCCGGACTCTAGTTCGTCATCCGCCACCGGGCAAGCCCTTTTCGCCTTTAAGCGTACTATCAGCTTAGCGTAACCGTACCGTAACCCATCCATCGGGGACTTACCTTCGGTGAAGGTATAGAGGCCCACCCCTCCCGTGCCGCCCCGGGCGTCGTATAACGGAAGGGGAGCAAAAAACGCTATGGAGCTTTCACGACGCGACTATCTCGGACTGTTGGGAGCCGGTGCCTCTGCGGCCATGACCGCGGCGGGCGCCGCCGGCGCGGCCGAAGGCGATGCCGATCGCGAGCGGCGCATGCGCTGGTGGCACGAAGCCCGCTTCGGAATGTTCGTCCACTGGGGTCTCTACAGCGTGCGCGGCCGCCACGAGTGGGCTATGGAAAATGAGGCTGTCCCCGTGGACGAGTATGCCCAACTGGCCCGCCGCTTTACGCCTAAACCCAACGCCGCCCGAGCCTGGGCCAAGCTGGCGAAACAGGCAGGCCAGAAATATATGGTGATGACCACCAAGCATCACGAAGGCTTCTGCCTGTTCAACTCCAAGTACACCAGCTATTGCGCGCCCAAACAGGCCTGCGGCCGCGACCTGGTACGCGAATACGTGGATGCCGCGCGCGCCGAGGGACTGCGCGTGGGCTTCTACTACTCGCTGATGGACTGGCATCATCCCGACGGCGCCCGCTGCGCCCAGGACGAGGCCGCCCGGCGCCGCTTCGTGGACTATATCCACGGCCAGATCCGCGAACTGCTCACCAACTACGGCAAGATCGATATCCTCTGGTACGACGTGGCCTGGCCCCTGGACCCCGCCGGTTGGGAATCCGAGAAGATGAACCGCATGGTCTTCCAGCTCCAGCCCGATATCATCGTCAACAACCGCAATAAGCTGCCCGGCGACTTCTCCACGCCCGAGCAGCACATCACCGCGGAAAAAGGCGGCCGCGCCTGGGAAACCTGCATGACCATGAACGACAGTTGGGGTTATCAGCGCGCGGATGACGACTGGAAATCGCCCAAAACCGTGGTTCGCAACCTGATCACCTGCTCGCGCGACGGTGGCAATTTCCTGTTCAACATCGGTCCTCGTGGGGACGGATCCATCCCCGAAGAGTCCGTTCGCATTCTCACCGCCGTGGGCCAGTGGATGGACCGGAATTCCTCCACCATCTATGGCTCCGACCCCTGCCGCGTGCGCACGTCGGTCTATTCCAACTTTACGCGCAAGGGGAACACGCTCTACCAGCACGTGCATTTCTGGCCCGGCAGCCCCGTGATCGTTGCGGGTCTCCAGACCCGCGTGAAGTCGGCCCGCCTGCTGGCCAGCGGCCAGCCGGTCAAGTTCCAGCAGGATCACCTCCGCGTGCAGTTCCTCAACCTGCCCGAGAAGGCTCCTGACGAGCCCGTCACGACGCTGGCCATCGAGTGCGAAGGCGAACCTGTACAAGATATGAACATGGTCCGCACGCAGCGCAAACGCGAAAGGGCGTAAGCCGCTACTTCACCCGCACCATGACCACGCCGTGAGCCGGCACGTGATACCAGAATTCGTCTTTGTGGCTGCCGCGGTCTCTGTGAGCCCACAGGTCGCGCACGCGGTGCTTGCCCGAGAGCCCCAGGTCTTTCCAGCGAACTGTCACCCGGGCTGATTCCGGACCGCGGTTGAATAGCCCTACCGCCCATTCGCCGACCTCCAGGGGCTTGGCCCAGACCTCGACCGGCCCTTCCTGCGATACGCGGTAGCCCTGTTTGCCGAGTTTGTCCTGGTCCACGGCGATCACCTCCCGGTTGGTCAGGATCTCGACCGTCTCTTTCGACATCTGGCGCAAGTCGTTGCCTGCCAAGAGCGGAGCGGCCAGCAGGCACCACAAACTCATGTGCGCGCGGTACTCCACGTCGGTCATGCCCCCGTTGCCGATTTCCAGCATGTCCGGGTCGTTCCAGTGCCCCGGCCCGGCGTACTTCTGCAGCCCGTTCTGGTTGAAGCCAATGTCGGCCATGCGTTTCCAGGTATCGTTGATGTCGCCGGTGGTGCGCCACAGGTTGCCTCCCACCGAAGGTCCCCACTCCCAGACCTTGGCCCGGCCGTACTGGCAGAGACTGTAGACGATAGGCCTCCCCGTGGCCCTGAGCGCGTCGCCCATGAGTTTATAGACGCGGGGCATGTCGCTTTCCTGGTATACCTTGGCCGCGCTGCACCAGTCGTATTTCAAATAGTCGATGCCCCAGGCCGCATAAGTCCGCGCGTCCTGCTCCTCGTGCTGGTAGCTGCCCTCGAACTTGGCGCACGTGAGCGGGCCGGGAGACGAATAAATGCCCAGCTTCAGCCCTTTAGCATGGACGTAGTCCGCCAGCGCCTTCATGTCCGGGAATTTCTCGTTGGACTGGATGTTGCCCTGGGCGTCGCGTTTTCCCTCCCAGGTATCGTCAATGTTGACGTATACGTACCCGGCGTCTTTCATGCCGCTCGAAACCATGGCGTCGGCGATCTCCCGTACGGTCTTGTCGTCGATATTGCGGTGGAAGTGGTTCCAACTGTTCCAGCCCATGGGGGGAGTCTGCGCCAGTCCGTTGCCTTGCGCGATCGCCTGCGGCAGGCATAACAAACTCAGCACAGTGCACAGAAGCAGGTAGCGAGTCATTTGCTCCTATTTTTGTGCCACGAGCCTTCGCCCCGCAAGCTCCCCGCGAGGAGGCTGGCGGTTGTTAGAAAATCACCCGCACACCCAACTGGATGTTGCGTGAATCGTGTGCCACCGTGGTGTACTGCCCGAAGGTCGGGCTGGTGATGATCCGCGAGACGTCCTGAAACGTGGTGTTGTTGAAAACGTTGTACAGCTCCGCCCGCAATTGCAGGGTACAGCCTTCACGGATGACCGTGTTCTTGTACACGTTCCAGTCGAAGTTCACTTCGCCGTTCAGCCGGTTGACGTTGCGGCCCAGGGATCCGTAGTTCCCGATCAGCGGCTGCGAAAGCCCCAACGCCTGGGCGTATGCAGAGATCTTCTGCACCGGGTCGTTGTTCAGCCCCGAGGGCGCTTGCGCGCTGCCGGCCGGCTGCGGCTGGAAGTTCACTGCCCCGGCGGCGTCTGGGCGCACCGGCCCGAAGGTCACCCCTGTCAGCGTCAGCGCCTGTATGCCGCGCCGGGCGCCCGTATCGAAGGTCACCGGAAACCCCGTGCGGAAACTGCTGATGCCCGCGAAGGACCAGCCCGACGCCAGCCGCCGCAGCACCCGGTTCTGCAGGTGCTGCCCGTAGGGTAGCTCCCACACGTGCGTGATCGCCAGCCGCTGCCCCAGGTCGAACTGCGAGACCGCCCGGTTGTCCAGGTTATTCCGTGGATTCTGCTGGCCTGAAGAGTCGTTGATCAGTACCCCCAGGGCATCCGAAACATCATCGATGGACTTCGAATAAGTGTATGCCACTTGCAGCGAGTAGCCCTGCGCGAAGCTTTTCTGCGCCAGGAACTGCAGCCCGTGATAAATGGAGTTGGCCGAGCTCTCGAGCAGGTTCACATCCGCGAAACGCGGATCGAAGCGGTTCGTGCTTGCCGCGCTCGACGACGGGCTGCTCGCCTGAAATGCGGCTATGTATCCCGGCAGGCGCGCGGTCTCGTCGGCCACGCTCGTGGCCGGCACCACCCGCGGATCCTGGATCAGGTTGATCGGATGCGTGCGTTGCAGGTAGGTGCCCTTGGTGCCCACGTACGAGAGCTTGAACACCAAACCGCGCGTCATCTCGTGCTCAACCCCGAGGCTCCACTGCTGCACCTGCGGATTGCGCAGGTTCGTGTCGATGGCTGGGCTGATGGCCCCGAAGTTCTTGGCCGTCGGGTTGATGGTGCCCACCGCCGCGCTGGCCGCGGCCTGCGCCGGCGCCGTACCCGCCATCAGGCTGGCGTAGCTGTTGCCCCCGGTGAAGCTCACCAGTTGCAGCGTCTGGATGAACGGCGGCAGCAGGCGCTGGTTGGTGATCGGATTCAGGTACAGGAAGTCGTAGGCGATCCCGTAGCCGCCCCGCACCACGGTCCGGGAATTACCGAACGGACTCCAGGCAAAACCCGCCCGGGGCGCCCAGTTCACGCTGGTGTGGTTCGAGGGTTGCCCCACCGTGAAGCATCCCAGCGGCCCGGTGCCCGCCGCGCCGATTGGGTCGTGACAGCCGATGTCCAGGTTCGAGATCAGCCCGTTGACCTCCGTGACGCCCCCCGCCACCTCGCTGCGCAGCCCCAGATTGATGGTCAGGTTTCGCCCCACGCGCCAATCGTCCTGCACGAAGTAGAACTGGTTGGTGACCCGGTTGCCGCGCACCGAACTGCCGAAACGCTGCACGTACGAGGAGGGCTGCCCCAGGGCGAACTCGTTCCACGAAGGGAACGTATACACTCCCAGCACCGCGCTGTCCGCGCTGCTGTTCAATTGGTAGCGGTACACGTCCGCGCCGAATTTCAGGTTGTGCGCACCGCGGAACACCGAAAGCGTATCGCTGTACTCGAATGTGTTCTGCACGCGGCCTTGGGGGAAACTCGGCGATTCTCCGAAGCGGTCCACTTGCCCGTTGGCAAATTGAATCATCGGACCCAGCGGCACAGTGGTGTCCGGTATGAAGTACGGCGAGCTGCGTCCATATCCGAAGCGGAACTCGTTCACCGTGGTGGCGGAAAACAGATGCGTCTCCGCGATGTTGAAATTGCGCGGACCGTTCACCGCCCGGGAGCCGAAATTCGCCAGGTTGCTGTTGAAAAAGGTGAGTGAACTGGAGCTGACGTCCTGCTGGTAGTGCGCGTAGCGCGCGTTCATCGTGTCGCGCTCGGAAAACTGGTGGTCCAAACGGAAAGAAAACTGAAAGGCGCGCGTCAGGTTGGGGGCCGATTGCGTCACCTGACCGGATTCGCTGACCGGCACCTGATACTGGTCCCAAAGCTTCTTGGAGTTCGGGTCGGTGATCGCCGCCGCCATCGCCGGCGTGGGCACCGAAGCGATCCGGGCGGTCCCCAGCCCGCGCAACTGCGTGTCCTCGAAGCTGGTGAAAAACTGCGTCTTGTTGCGCACGATCGGTCCCCCCACGGCGTAGCCGAATTGGTTCCGCCGCGTCACCGTGGCCTGCCCCGTGCGGTCGAAGAAGTCTCGCGCGTTCAGAATGTTGTTCTTCAGGAATTCCCACGCCTCTCCGTGGAACTGATTGGTGCCTGAGCGGGTGATGAATTGCAGTTGCGAGCTCGCGTTGCGCCCGTACTCGGCGCTGAAATTGTTCGTGATGAGTTTCACTTCCTGGATCTCGGCGAAGTTCAGCGGCCCGATTTGCACGCCCCCGTTGCCTGTCACCGAGATGTCCGTAGCCGTGATGTTGTCGATCGTGATGTTGTTGGCCCGTCCCCGCCCGCCGTTCGTGTTGTAGTTGCCAGAGTTGAGGTTAGGGTTGTTGGGCGTTACCGGCGTCACTCCCGGCGCCGTCAGCGCCAGCAGAATCGGGTTGCGCGATACGGGCAGCACCGCCACCCGCCGGGCCTCCATAGAATATTGGATCTGCGCGTCGGCGGCGTCCACCGGGCTGACCGCGTCAGTCACAGTGACGCTGTCCGTCAGCACGCCCACCTCCAGCCGCAGCGTTGCCGTGGCGGTCTCGCCGCTGCGTACTGTCAGCCCGGTCGTTTCGCGGCGAAACCCCGTGGCCTCCGCCGTCAGTTCGTACGGCCCGATCTTGACCTGGCTGAAAGCGAAACGCCCCTCCACGTCGCTGGCTTGCGTCCGGGTCTCTCCGGTTTCCTGATTCCGCAGCACCATCCTGGCCGCGGAAACCACTCCCCCGGAAGCGTCCACCACCGTGCCGGCCACATCACCGGTGATCTGTCCGGGCAGGCTGGCGGCCAAGGCTGCCAGGAGACCCCCGAGGCGCCAAAGCCCACGGAATGCCCCGTGCGTACCAATCCGTTCAGATACCGCTCTCCCCTGCAGTCTCTCCGGTCTCACGCGAACGTTAAGTATATCAACACACTAGCAGCCGTGGAAGTCGCTCCTGTATTGCGTAGGGAGTCCCCTTTAGTGAACACAACCCGGAGGTGGATGTAATCGCCCGCCAGTCGTCCCAACCCACGGCCTGCGGGCAGAGCATTTTCCAATCCAGAAATGAGCCTGAAATCGAGAATTGATTCCAATACGAGATGAGCCTGAAAACGGCTTTCGATTCCAATGCGGGATGAGCCCGAAATTTGAGGCTTTTAGTGTC
>Ga0070738_10004542_pt1 | contig 16466 bp, 14 predicted proteins | sample Coa_R2_2_FD_66446 | JGI IMG/M metagenome (GOLD analysis project Ga0070738, IMG submission 66446) | Surface soil microbial communities from Centralia Pennsylvania, which are recovering from an underground coalmine fire - Coalmine... | ecosystem: Environmental > Terrestrial > Soil > Unclassified ...
CGAGGCTGATTGTAACTCTCGTTGATGTCGCTGCTGATAATCAAAACAGAGAGTATAACACTCACACCCATGGGCTAGTGCTTGGTACAGAACTGTTGAAGAGTCTAAGCCGCCAGACAATAAAATTACAGCTTTCATTTCAAGTTAGGATTTTAAGTTTTAAACCGCTAAGTCTTACCTAGCAAGATCCTAGCGATTGGAATCACAATTTTTTAACAATTCACCGTTTTTCAATACTCAGCAAATCTCTTTCCTCTCTTACCCCATTTCCCTGATAATTGATTACTGTGTCGCTAGTCACTGATTAAAATGTTATACAGAGTTTTTACAATTGCTCAAAAGATACATTGTTTTTTGTATAAAAAACAACAAATATATCAAACTTAATTGAACTCTTAAAACAGACTTACGTGACGGGAACTCGCAACAAACTTTGAAATTCTTCATAAACAGAACCTCTATGTTACCATCTGGATGGTTTTAGACGATTTGTCGTTGGCTATATCAAAGGATCAAAGCCAACGACTTAGAGTCTCTAAATTTGGTGGTTGAGGAGACAATGAGAGTGCAAGATAGCAGCATGTCAGCAGGAGAACAAAATGGTCATGGACATCGTAACCAACTACGACCGATCCGCATAGGTGTGATCGGAGTAGGTAACATGGGACAACATCATGTCCGTGTACTGAGTTCCATGAAAGACGTTGAACTGGTCGGTGTAGCAGATATTAATGTTGAGCGAGGACTGGAGACAGCCAGTAAATATAAAACACGTTTTTTTGAAGATTACTGTGATCTGCTGCCTTATGTGGAAGCGGTTTGCATAGCCGTTCCTACCCGTCTGCATTATGCCGTTGGCATTACATGTCTTTTGGCAGGAATCCACGTTTTAATTGAAAAGCCAATTGCTGCCAGCATTTCTGAAGCGGAATCGCTAGTAAATGCTGCTGCCGAGTCTCAATGTATCCTGCAAGTAGGTCACATTGAGCGTTTCAGTCCAGCATTTCAAGAATTAAGCAAAGTGCTGAAAACAGAGCAAGTCCTTGCACTGGAAGCTCATCGTATGAGTCCTTACTCAGATAGAGCAAACGACGTCTCAGTTGTTTTGGATTTAATGATCCATGACATTGATCTACTGTTAGAATTAGCAGCTTCACGAGTTGTGAAGTTAACAGCTAGCGGTAGTCGGGCTTTAGACTCTGGTTATTTAGATTATGTGACGGCTACATTAGGTTTTGCTAATGGCATTGTCGCGACTCTGACGGCCAGCAAAATCACTCATAGCAAAATTCGCCGTATTGCAGCCCACTGCAAAAACTCCTTGACTGAGGCGGATTTTCTCAAAAACGAAATTTTGATTCACCGACACACTATTGCTAACTCTATGACAGACTATCGACAGGCACTTTATAAACAGGATGGTATCATCGAAAAAGTGTATACCAGTAACACTGATAAGTTAGGTGCAGAACTGGAGCATTTTGTCAACTGTGTGCGCGGTGGCAATCAACCTTCAGTAGGTGGTGAACAAGCACTCAAAGCTTTGCGCTTAGCAAGTTTAATTGAGCAGATGTCTTCAGAAGAAAGCAGAGTTTGGAATCCATTAGACTGGCAGTCTGAGCAAAGAGTGCAATCGTTAACATCCACTGTATAAAACAATAGAATGAGCCAACATTGTATTTAGTTAGGCTTATCGTTACGAAGAATGCAGAACTAGTTCCTCTTAGGAGAAGCTAATACAAGTTCTTGCGGAGGGAGACTCCAACGTTTCTGATTGGAGTCTCCCTCCGCCCAAATTTCTCTGTTCCGGTAGGATATCAACTGGCGTCAAATTATCCGCAGGCAGTGTTCGCCCTACAAGAGTTACGGTCAACTGTAATATGCTACACAATACTCCTGAGAATTTTCAATGATTACATGAAGATAACTGCTCATTTAGGCTGAAAGTTCCTGGACTGGATTGAGAAAAAAGATAAAGTAACTCTGTGATGCGTAAATTTTAGTTTTTCCAAAAAATAAAGACATTTGGCTGGGAAAATGCCTTTATTAACTCAAAAATTGGCAATCAGCAAATAAAAGGCTCATATTCTACAGAAACATGGGTAGCGTTGTATGAGTAGATTTTGTTAACATGCTCAGCATACATACTAGGTTGTCACTATAAACTTAGTAACCAGCACTTTGCCTCTTTTTTTAGTGATGTGTGTCTGTAGAGTTTATCCATGACATTTCTCGTTTAGTTATTAAAGTTTCAGTAAAAAAAATTCAATGAAAATGAAAAATCCTTAACATCCACCTTGTAAAGAAAATATAGTTGCTTTTGTGTAAAAACAAGCGTTACCTGCGGTAAGATCTGGCATAAACTTTGCTAACTTTTGCTGAACGTAGACCAATATAGCTAAGCTCTCACGAATGTATTCAGTAATTTTGAGCAAATTTTTAGTTACAGTTAACTCTAGCAAGAATTACTGATACACGTATTTCTGTAAGATGAGCATGATAACTTGTTAAAGCTAAGTAAGTACTAGGAGCTTTCATGACAGACCAACCTTCCGCCGCCACCCCGATGAATGCCGCTGCTATACCAATGAATAGAGTAACGGCATCTACTCCGATAAATGCTAACCCTACTGTTCCGCCAAGCGTCAACAATTCGGGGAAAAAGATTCTTAGTGTAGATTTAGGTAGAACCTCTACAAAAACTTGTGTTAGCCGCGAACCTAACAATGTAGTGTTCGTTTCCGCTAATGTGAAGCAAATGTCAATGGAACAAGTGCGGGGAGGCGTTTTTGAGGCCCGTGCTACCGACCCATTGATGGACCTCTGGATAGAATATCAGGGTAAAGGATATGCTGTTGGTCAATTGGCTGCAGATTTTGGCGCAGATCTAGGCGTTGGCCAATCTAAGGTCGAGGATGCACTGGTCAAAGTTTTAGCATGTGCTGGTTACTTCAAACTCAAAGACGAGATCTCTGTAGTGTTAGGATTGCCCTATCATTCCCAAGAACAATTTGAACGGGAAAAAGCACAGATGATCAGTCAAGTAACTGGTCCTCATGTATTGAACTTTCGCGGTGAATCTGTATCCCTCAACATTACTAAAGTTTGGGTCATGCCAGAAGGCTATGGTAGCCTCCTTTGGTGCGAAGCCCAGCCAAAAAAAGGAGCCACAGTACCCGATTTTACAAAGGTATCAGTAGCAATTGTTGATATTGGGCACCAAACAACCGATTGTTTAATGATTGATAACTTCCGCTTTGCTCGAGGAGCTTCTAAGAGTGAAGACTTTGGTATGAGCAAGTTTTATGAACTTGTCGCAGCCGAAGTTGAGGGAGCTGATAGCCAATCTCTGTCTCTCATTTCTGCTGTCAACAGACCCAAAGGCGATCGCTTCTACCGTCCCAGAGGTTCTGGTAAGCCTACTAACCTAGACGATATTCTCCCGAACCTTATAGAAATGTTTTCTCGTGAAATCTGTAGCCGTGTGTTAGCATGGCTTCCAGAGCGTGTTACCGATGTTATCCTCACCGGAGGTGGTGGAGAATTCTTTTGGGAAGACGTTCAACGTCTGTTGAAAGAAGCAAAAATTAACGCTCACTTAGCAGCGCCATCACGGCAAGCTAATGCTTTAGGGCAGTATATTTATGGAGAGGCACAGTTATCCTCTGCTCGCTCTTCTAGGGCTTAAAACTAATGTTCCAATGGTCAAAAAAGGTAGTTAAACCCGTTACGTTCGAGCCTGGTGTGGCTGACGAAAGCTTGTTAGAGCTTGTGGAAAGTCACTTGGAGAAAGAACCTGAAAAGACTTTCAGTGATCTTTGCAAAGAGGCTCTGTGGCAACATTTATGTGTGCCAGAATCTGTACGCCCAAGCCCAAAAACTCCAGTCATCATACCAGGGGTTGAACAACAAATTGCTGAGTTGCGAAGTCAATTTGCTGACCTTGAGGAACGTTTTTTTGCCCAAGAATCAAATCGTCTGGAAATGATGGAACGTCAGCTGATGCAACTGAGTCAACAGGTTGCACAGCTAGCAATTATGGTTAATCAGGCATCAACTATTCAGTCTCCAATGCCGTCAAAATCAGCCATAGGAGTAGTGAATTCTACGCCTACGTCTACATCTACACATACATCTACTAATGTTGCTGCTACAGGTTCTCAAGAAGTTGATCCTCTAATCAGCCGTCTAAGCCAGTTTCTAGATGACTTCTAGAAACACAATTCAAATGCCACTATTTGGCAATAGTCCTAAACATCCTTCATAAAAATTTCTATGAAGGATGTTTGACATTCTGCATGAGACAGACTTTATAGTGGTTTTCATGTCACTTTTCGCATATTTCAACAAAGACGTAGCACTGCTACATCTCTACAAATATAGATTTTTAAGGAACAGATCAGTTAATTTTCCTGTCTCACTCAACTAAGAGTTATATTACTTATTTTTTTGACTAGCATTTTTTTTACACTATGCTACTGATAAATGCTAAAATCCTGAGTTAAAAAGATAGGATACCTCCATGCCAGTTGCAGCTAACTCAATCAAGTTTGGTACAGACGGCTGGCGGGGCGTGATTGGCGACGATTTCACCTTTGAACGTTTAGCCTTGGTCGCACCAATTGCCGCAAAAGTATTATTCAATACTTACGGGGAAAAAGTAAATAACCGTACGATCATTGTAGGTCATGACCGACGGTTTATGGCAGAAGAGTTTGCCCGTAAAACTGCTGAAGTTGTTTCTGCTGCAGGTTTTGATGTACTACTAACAGAAACCTATGCCCCAACACCGGCTTTTAGCTGGGCAGCCGCAGAGAAAAATGCATTGGGTGCATTGGTTATTACCGCCAGTCACAATCCGGGTAAATATTTGGGGTTAAAAGTGAAAAGTACTTTTGGTGGTTCTGCACCCCCAGAAGTGACGAAAGAGATAGAAGCACTTTTATCAAGTGAAATATCACCATCCTCAACTCCAGGGAAAATAGAGAAATTCAATCCTTGGCAGAGTTATTGTCAAGCACTAGAAGGTAAAGTGAATATTACAAAAATTCGCAATGCCATCTCCTCAGGGAAATTGACAGTGTTTGCCGACGTTATGCATGGTGCTGCATCTGGTGGGTTGGCCATTCTACTTGGTCATCAAGTCAAAGAAATTAACAGCGATCGCGATCCCTTATTTGAAGGTGGTGCACCAGAACCATTGCCCAAATACCTTTCACACTTGTTTAAGGTGATCGAAACTCACCGAGAAACATCGGGAGGAGGTTTAACTGTTGGATTAGTATTTGATGGGGATAGCGATCGCATAGCGGCTGTAGATGGTTCAGGCAACTTTCTAAGTTCACAAGTTTTAATTCCAGTACTAATAGACCACTTAACCTTGCGACGTGGTTTTAAGGGTGAAGTGGTAAAAACTGTAAGTGGTTCCGACTTAATTCCTCGTGTAGCAGCACTTCACAACATACCAGTGTTTGAAACACCTGTTGGATACAAGTACATTGCCGACAGAATGTTAGCAGCCCAAGTGCTTTTGGGGGGCGAGGAATCAGGAGGAATTGGTTATGGTAGCCACATTCCAGAACGAGATGCACTACTTTCAGCACTGTATGTACTAGAAGCGATCGTTGAATCAGGACTAGATATCAGCGACTATTATCGCCACTTACAACAGCAAACAGGTTTCACCTCTAGCTATGATCGCATTGATTTGCCATTGGCAAGTATGGACGTGCGATCACGCCTCTTGCAACAACTACAAACCCAACCCCTTACAGAAATAGCTGGACAATCAGTGATTGATTGCCAAACCATAGACGGTTACAAGTTCCGCTTAGCAGATAATAGCTGGCTAATGATTCGTTTCAGCGGAACTGAACCGGTTTTACGCCTGTACTGTGAAGCACCTACACTCCAACAAGTACACCAAACTTTGGCATGGGCAAAACACTGGGCGGAGTGACAAGAGTTAGGAATAAAAGGAGGGATAGGGAGAGGAAGTAAAATGACAGTAATGGTGGTAGCTACAGGAAATCCTGGTAAGTTGCGGGAAATGCAAGCTTACCTTGTGGATTCTGGGTGGGAATTAGTTCTTAAACCTCAAGAATTGGAAATTGAAGAAACAGGTGACACATTTGCGGCTAATGCTTGTTTGAAAGCGTCCCTAGTCGCTTTAGCAACAGGAAATTGGGCGATCGCAGATGATTCAGGTCTGCAAGTAGATGCACTAAACGGAAGACCAGGAGTGTATTCTGCACGTTATGGCAAAACGGACTCTGAACGTATTGCTAGGCTATTGAATGAATTAGGCAATGAAGTGAATCGAAGTGCCCAATTTACTTGTGCAGTGGCGATCGCTCGTCCTGATGGTACTATTGCGCTGGAATCGGAAGGTATTTGTCGGGGCGAAATCCTTCATGCACCCCGTGGTGATGGGGGTTTTGGTTATGACCCAATTTTTTACGTTCCACAAAAGCAATTGACTTTTGCTGAGATGACCCCAGAGTTAAAACGCTCAATTAGTCATCGTGGTCAAGCATTTGCATCTCTACATAAAGACTTGCAAAGACTTAAGGAGTAAGGAAGTAAAAGAGTAATATTAAACTGATAACTCCTCCTAACTCCTAACTCCTAACTCCTAACTCCCCTACACCGCTTCCGTATTCTTTTCTCCAGTACGAATGCGCACGACTTGCTCAACTGGGGAGATGAAAATTTTTCCATCACCAATTTCACCTGTACGGGCAGCAGAGATAATTTTATCGACGACCATATCCACCTGGCTATCTTCAACAACAATTTCCACTTTCAGTTTTTGCAGAAACTCAACTGTATACTCAGAACCTCGGTAGCGTTCAGTTTGACCCTTCTGCCGTCCGAATCCTCGGACCTCTGAAACTGTCATGCCAACTATACCAGCATTGACCAAAGCGATTTTCACTTCATCAAGCTTAAAGGGGCGAATAATCGCTTCTACTTTTTTCATTTTCTTGGCTCCTTACTTTTACTAGATTTGTGATGTATACATAATCAGATGCTCTATCTGATACTTTCTCTAGCAGCGTATACAAAAATAAACATATACTGCTGACTACAACTTCACAGCATACGCTCTACTCATTAAGCTGCTGTAAAAACGATAACTGTTGCCTATCTCAACCAATAATTGTTGATTGCGTTAACAAAGGCTTATTGTTGCAATTTATCATCGTTTTTTAGCTTTTTTTTACACAAAAGTAATGAATCGTTCTCTTTTAAGCAGAGCTACGCAGATATTCACAAAATAATCTCACTTAGCGAGTATGATTGTCAAAGAATGGACGCACAACTAAATATCCAGCACCAAAGCCCATCAATACGATTAAGAAAATGATAACAACTAACCTCCAGCCACCGAGTTCTGAAGACTCTGGCTCGTTGGGTGGATAATAGTATACTTCGTCTTGCTCTTCAATGTAAAATGTTTCTTGTGTAGTACTTGGAATTTCAGTAACTTGGGTAACAACAGGTGGGCGCGGAGTTTGTACTCTTTGGCGGGGAGTTTCACTTCTAAAATCAGGGTTGGAGTGCAGGTTTTGGTGGTGATTGACAGGAACTTGGGAATCGACCAACTTTTGCAGATACAAAACAGACTGAACAGTTTTGGCAATCTCCTGTCTAAGCAGTTGATTTTCTTGCGCTAGCTGTTTGTTTTGGATGGCAAATTCATTGATCCTCACTTGGCAAGCTTGCAACTCTGCTGCTAAATCCCGGTATATAGATAAAGGGACAGAGGGAGAGTAGGGTTGATTAGTTGTTGGTATATTGGAGTAAAAAGAATCTGTAGCTGTTCGCATTGGTAACTTTTGCTCAAAATTGAACGTAGTGAGATTCAGATGGGGTTGCTATTATAGCGGTTCTCAAGGGTATTGCAATACATTAATTTTTATGTAAGAAGTCAGGATTTTTTTATTCTGACCTCTGTTAATTATCTACGAGTGATTTTTATGTATTCTATAATACATTCCTTGAATTGCTATAGAGCTAGTTAGCTGTGAAACTATGCTCAAGAATAGTCGAAAAGTGCCATGTGAGCAAAGATTTTTACCCTTTTGTCAATAACGGGAAGAAATGTCCTACAGGACCTTGTCCTTTGCCAATATCCAGAGAGTGCAAGAGTGCCGTAGTCACATACTCTTTAGCTTGCCGCACTGCAACGCCTAATGTACTTCCTAGTGCGAGATGAGCCGCGATCGCTGCCGATAGTGTACAACCAGTACCGTGAGTATTTTTTGTATCTACTTGTTTAGTCGTGAAGGTTTCCAGATTTTGCCCATCAAACCAGATATCAACACCACGTAGACTCCCTTGCATACTACCACCTTTGACAAGAACAGTTTTGACTCCTGTGTTGCGGTGAATAATTTGTGCAGCGGCTCTCATATCATCTAAAGAGTTAATCTGTAAGCCACTCAAAATCTGAGCTTCATAGCGATTTGGGGTTACGATTGTAGCCTTAGGAATAAGAACATTTCGAAGAGTCTTAACTGCCTCATCATCAATCAACTGTGCACCTGTACGAGATACCATGACTGGATCAACAACTAAGTTATCGATTGGTAACGCTTCAACTTGCTCAGCGACAGCAGCAATAATTTCCTGATTCAGCAACATTCCTGTTTTTGCAGCTTGTATGCCAATATCCTCAAAAACAGTCTGAATTTGTGCGACAACTGCCTCTGGTGGGACAGCATCAACCCGTGTTACTCCTAGAGTATTTTGGGCTGTGATGCAAGTAATAGCACTTGTCCCGTGAACACAATGAAAAGCAAAGGTGCGTAAATCAGCTTGAATTCCTGCACCACCACCACTATCTGAGCCAGCAATAGTCAATGCAACGGGTGTTTTTTTTGTTAAAGCGTTCATAAGTAGATCGGTAGGAATAGACGATTATTCGTTAAAGTCGGGTATGGGTCATGGGACATAGGTCATAGAGAGTCTACATGGTCGCTTGCGCGTAATTAATAACTAAAGTTAAGGTTTGATTTTCCACACATGAGAGTGTTCCCGTCCATTGTAGGGGCGAAAGGCCTTTCGCCCCTACTAACTTGTATAGTGCGTAAGTCGTAGAGTTATCAAAATTAAAAGTCTCAGAATCCTGGTTTCTTGGAGAAACCAGGATTCTTGTTTCTCACGAACGATTTAAGTCTACTTTTTTGAGAAAAAAACTTTATAGCAAGATTGTCAAAATAGATACTTTAAAATTCTAAAAATAGATACTTTGATCAATTTTGGGCAAAACAATGCAACAAGAGTTAATAGCTCTACGCCAACGCGTTAAGCAACTGGAAAAAGCCCTTAAGGATGCAAATCGTTCTATTGAAGAGCAAAGTGCACTTTGGATGAAGTTCCCGCACACAGAGCAAACATTGAAAGAATTGCAGCACAAGTTATCTTTTCTATTTGAGCGCCATCCTTTAGGGGTCATTACTTGGAATATGGCATTTGAGGTTATAGACTGGAATCCCACTGCTAAGGCTATTTTCGGTTACAGCAAATCCGAAGTAGTGGGTCATTCCGGAGTAGAACTTTTAGTACCTGACAGTGCTAGAGAGCAAGTCAAACAGGTTATGGCGACATTGCTGCAGCAAGATGGGGTAACTCATAGTATTCAGAGTACTAATGAAAATTTGACAAAAGATGGCAGAATCATCACCTGTAAGTGGTACAACATCCCTTTAACTGATTGGCAGGGTAACATTATTGGAGTTCTTTCAATGGTGGAAGACATTACTTGCCGTATGGAGATAGAACGTGCCCTCAGTCTCAGTGAAGCACGTTACAGAAAGTTGGTTGCTAATGTACCAGGTATGATTTACCAATTTCGTTTAGAGCCTAATGGAACGATGTCTTTTCCCTATGTTTCAGACGGATGTCGAGAAATTTATGGTATAGAGCCAGAAGAAGCGCAACAGAATGGAACATTACTCATGGATGCAGTACATCCAGATGAACGCCAAGCTTTTTTGGCGTCTGTAACCCTTTCTGCCCAAACTTTGCAAACCTGGAACTGGGAGGGTCGAATATTCTCTCATTCAGGGCATTTAAAGTGGATACGTGTGATTTCCCGCCCAGACTTACAACAGGAAGGAGCCGTCTTGTGGGATGGATTGCTAATTGATGTGAGTGAACATAAACAAGCTAAATTAGCTCTAGAACAAGCTAAAGCAGAACTAGAAAGCAAGGTTATTGAACGCACTGCTCAGTTGCAACAAGAGATTTGTGAACGTCAACACGCAGAAAACGAATTGAGGCAATCACAACAAGTACTGCAGTTAGTTTTTGATACCTTACCTCAACGCGTTTTTTGGAAAGACAGAAATTTTCAGTATCTAGGCTGTAATAAATTACTTGCACAAGATGCAGGGCTTGAGTCGCCAGAGGAAATCATTGGTAAAAATGACTTTGAGCTTGCCTGGAAGCAAACAGCTCATCTTTACCGAGCTGATGATATTGCTGTTATTAACAACAATTGCTCTAGAATCAATTATGAGGAACCACAACACAAACAAGATGGAACTTGTGTGTGGTTGAAAACAAGTAAAATTCCACTTCGTAATGAAGCTGGAGAAGTGATTGGAATTTTTGGTTGCTACGAAGATATTAGTGAGCAAAGACTAGCTGCAAAGGCATTAGCAGAAAGTGAGGCGAAGTTTCGTAACTTAGTGGAAAATGCGAACGATGGCATTTTCTCACTTTCAATCAATGGAGTTTTCAGCTATCTGTCTCCCAACTTTGCTGATATGTTTGGATACGACTGCTCAGATCTCCTAGGAAATTCGCTCCTACCTCTGATCCATTCAGATGATTTACTAACTTATAGAGACTTTCTCAATCACATAGCTGAAACAGGTAAGAAGCAGGCTGGGCTAGAATTTCGAATCAAACGGAAAGATAACAGTTTTTGTTGGGTAATAACCAATATTTCACCTATTAAGGATACTTATGGTAAGGTTGTTGGTTTTCAAGGAGTTACACGAGATATTTCTGAGCGCAAACACTCAGAGGCAATTCTACGAAAGTATATTAAAGAATTGGCCGACATTAAGTTTGCCTTGGATCAAGCCGCTATTGTGGCAATTACTGATAGTCAAGGAATTATTCAATTTGTTAACGATAGATTTTGTCAAATCTCCAAGTATGACCGTAAAGAATTAATTGGCAAGACTCATCGCATGATCAATTCTGGTTATCATTCAAAAGCATTTTTTAAAGATATGTGGGTCACGATTACTAATGGTAAGGTCTGGAGAGGAGAAATTAGAAATCTCTCAAAGGATGAAACCTTTTTCTGGGTAGATATGACTATCGTGCCACTGTTAAATGCACAAAACCAGCCTGAACAATATGTAACTATTTCCAGTGATATCACTCCTCGTAAACAGGCAGAAGAAGCTTTACAGGAATCAGAAGCTCAACTTAGGCAGCAAGCACTAGAATTGCAGCAAATGCTTAAGGAACTCCAACGCACGCAATCTCAACTTATCCAGAGTGAAAAAATGTCGTCTCTCGGTCAGCTTGTGGCTGGAGTTGCTCACGAAATCAACAATCCAGTCAACTTTATCTACGGTAACGTCCAATATGCTAGAAAGCATACTCAAGATCTGATAGATCTATTGAATCTGTACCAAAGACACTACCCTAATTCTCATCCTGAAATTCAGGAGCAAGTAGAAGCAATTGATCTACACTTTTTGTTACAAGATATACCAAAACTCTACTCATCAATGCAAATTGGTGCAACCCGTATTCGAGAAATTGTGACCTCCCTACGCACCTTTTCGCGCCTTGATGAAGCTGAGTTAAAAGTAGTGGATATCCATGAGGGAATCGACAGCACTTTAATGATCCTGGAGCATCGTCTCAAAGTTCAACCCAATCGCTCAGAGATTAGAGTTATTAAAGAATATGGCAATTTGCCTCTAGTTGAATGCTATGCCGGACAACTTAATCAAGTTTTTATGAATATTTTGGTAAATGCAATAGATGCCCTAGAAGAGTCATTGGTAGAAAATAAAGGACTAATAGCTTCGCCACGAATTCTTATCCAAACTCATATGGCTTCTACTAAACAGGTGGTCATTCGGATAGCCGATAATGGTCCAGGTATGTCAGAATCAGTACAACAAAGGTTATTTGATCCATATTATACAACCAAGCCCATAGGTAAAGGCACTGGTATGGGTATGTCTATTAGCTATCAAATTGTGACTGAGCGACACGGTGGGTCGTTACGATGTATTTCAGAGCCTCAACAAGGAGCAGAATTTGTAATTACAATTCCTATTCAACAGTCAAAAAAGTCATATGAGAGTTAACGGCTACTGCTCATTGATTCAAGCGTTGCAATTCAACCTGCAAGTACTTATACCATTGTGCTGCTAAAGAGATTTCTGTAAAAGGGACACGCACAGAGGTAGCAGGTTCGGAAAAGACAAATTCTAGTTCTATTGTCCGACCTTTCTTTGGTAAAATTTCTAAATCTACTGGTTCTTCATCTACTAAAAGGCGAATTTGTAAAACATTTTTTAAAGAAAATGTTTCTAGCTTAATAGGACCAGTGGGTGTAGGTTTCCCCCAAGTTATATCATTGCCTTTTTGACCCAGAACTGCATAAATATCGTACTTAGCTTTGTCAAATTTCTCTGCCCAAGCACGATAAGCTTCGATTTTTTGATATTCCTTTGAGCCTTGCCAGGCCAACCAGAAAAATGCTAGTAACAGGGGTAACCACAAAAGACCGCGTTCCATTGTTTGTAATTATCTTGCAATATAGAGCTACTAAAAGTGTATATACGCTATGTTAGGGAGCAACTCGCAAAAAGCATTGGTGGGTTGATATGAGAAGACTTATACTCTTGTGCTTGTTTGTTGTCGGGCTAGGAGTTGCCTTGTTCGGTTTTATTAATTTCCAGGGACTCGCAGCCAAAGGAGATTTTGAGACGATTGTCCTGAATTTTCGGGAAGATGTTCCCAATTCGATCTTAGAGAAGGATTTAGAAGAGATCTCACGTCTTTACAACGTCACACCTCAATTTGATAATAAATTTGCTGCCCAAGATCATGTGTACATTGTAAAGGGCGATCGCCAAAGGCTAAAAGAACTACAAAAATCTGAAGTGGCTCAAGCAACGGAATATATTGAGCCAAATTACATTTACAAAATACCAAAACCCGGCAAAATCTCCTGGCTAGGGGAATATTTAAACCCCCTCAATGAAGTCAAACCGACTTTTAAAGGTCCTAATGACCCCTTGTACAGCCAACAATGGAATCTCCACAGTATCGGCGTTGTTGGAGCATGGAACCAAACTAAAGGCAGTGGGGTAACAGTCGCAGTTATTGACACTGGCATCACTCGTGTACGAGATTTAGTAGAAACAAAATTTGTTCCTGGATATGACTTTGTCAACGACAAAGAAGAGGCAAAGGATGACCATGGACATGGTACCCACGTCGCTGGGACAATTGCTCAAGCCACCAACAATTCCTATGGTGTGGCTGGAATCGCTTACGAAGCCAGCCTGATGCCGTTAAAAGTTCTGAGTGCGTATGGTGGTGGTACTGTTGCCGATATTGCTGAAGCAATTAAATTTGCTGCTGATCATGAAGCAGATGTCATCAATCTGAGTTTAGGTGGTAGTGGTGAAAGCCATCTTATGAAATCGGCGATTGAATATGCCCACAGAAAAGGTGTAGTGATTATCGCAGCCGCTGGAAACGAAAATCAGAATTCAGCTTCCTATCCAGCGCGCTATCCCCACGTTATAGGTGTTTCGGCATTAGGTCCCAATGCACTCAAAGCTCCCTACTCTAACTTTGGTGCAGGAGTCGATCTTTCTGCCCCTGGTGGTAGTGATGCAGGTAAGATTTTACAAGCTACTATAGACACCGACAACAAGGGTGTAGAGGTGTTTCTTGGCTTTCAGGGCACAAGTATGGCAGCGCCCCATGTTGCCGGTGTCGCGGCTTTGGTTAAAGCCACGGGTGTACAAGATCCAGACGAAGTCTTAAAGATTCTTAAACAATCTGCAAGAACTGTTAAGGATGATGGCTTGAACTACTATGGCGCAGGACAACTCAATGCAGAAGCCGCTGTGCAACTGGCTGCTCATGGAACAATTAGTTTTCAGGATTTCTTCCGATGGCTACGGGATAATGGCTATCTTAATCCCGGCTTCTGGATTGATGGTGGTGCCATAGCACTGTTACCCAAAATTTTGATGGTCGTTGGCTCTTACCTGCTGGCTTGGTTTTTACGAGTTTACTTTCCGTTCCAGTGGAGTTGGGGTTTATCTTTAGGGTTAGTAGCCGGCAGTTCTGGTTTATTTCCATTAAAGGGATTTTATATCTTTGACTTACCCCAATGGCCTTTCCGGCTATTAGGCAGCTCTATACCGGAACTTGGCAACTCCTTGGTAGGGACTGCGTCCTTAAATCCTCTGTTTGCTAGCGTCCTCATTCCCATTGCTTTAATGGCCCTTCTACTAGGAAATCCTAGGTGGAAAGGGTTTGCGATTGGTTCATCGTTAGGCGTAGCAGCGTGTTTAGCAGTGAGTGCTGTTTTAGAACCAGCAGTTTGGGGATTAGGAAGTGGAATCTTAGCCCAAATCTTCCTAATCGCCAACGCCTTACTCTGTGTTGGACTTGCTCGTCTAGCATTGAAAAATGAAGAACAACCAGCATAGGGCATAGGGCATAGCTAAACTATTCCCGACCCTCCCCATTCCTAAAGCCTAACTCCTAACTTTACTTCCCCCCCCACATGAGCATTACAGTTACAGGTACTATTCAACACCGTGATCTTGGTCCAGGCGCATGGGCATTAGTGACTGACGAGGGTGTCACTTACGAAATCCTTAGAGGTGCTGATAAGAACTTGCTCAAGCCAGGGCAAAAAGCAAAGGTCACAGGACAGGTACGCGAAGATGTCATGACTATTGCCATGATTGGTCCTGTTTTGGAGGTCAAGTCTTTTGAGGTTATAAGTTCGGATTAACGCCTTCTGAACTCAGTACCTCTTGTAGCCGACTTCTAAATTCTCCTTTGGGATGACCCCCCTTTACCTCACCTAAAATGCGAAATTCTCCTTCTGGTGAATCACAAACTAGGTAGGTAGGCCATCCCATTTCTGATTTATCTGGGTACTGAGTCAGCAGAATTTTGCGATACTTACGATAAGTTACCGTGTCTTGCATTTTTACATCAATAAATAGCAAACTCAGCTCTTCAACTACTTTTTTGTCGTAGAAAGACATTTTATGGCAGATACCACAATCTTCTGAAGAGAATTTAATGACAGCTAACTGCATAGGCTTGCGACTTTTTGATATTGATACTAGCTTTAAGCCTCAGAATAACAGAATCATAGCATAACTAGACTTATGGAATCTCTCGTCTCTCGTATGCATGCAGTGCAGTCACCGATTATTCCTGTCGTTAGAGAATTGATCACAAACTCTCCAGGAACCATTTCTCTAGGACAAGGTGTTGTTTTTTACAGTCCACCACCAGAGACAATAGAGCTTCTGCCTAAGTTTCTTGCTGATCCAGCAAATAATTTATACAAATCTGTTGAAGGAATCCCACCTTTACTGTCAGCATTGTCATCTAAATTGCAAGCCTTCAACGGTATAGAAATCAATGATGAAAACTGCATTGTCGTCACTGCAGGTAGTAACATGGCCTTCATGAACGCCATTCTCGCAATCACCTCAGTTGGAGATGAAGTTATTCTCAACACTCCCTATTATTTCAACCACGAAATGGCGATCACAATGGCAGGTTGTCGTCCTGTGCTGGTCGCAACAGATGAAAATTACCAGCTACGTCCAGAGGCGATCGCCCAAGCAATCACCCCAAAAACACGAGCGATTGTCACAATCTCCCCCAATAATCCCACTGGAGCTGTTTATTCAGAAGAGAGCTTACAGGCAGTTAATCAAATTTGTCGTGATCATCGGATCTACCATATCAGTGATGAAGCATACGAGTACTTTACATATAACGGGGTAAAACATGTCTCTCCTGGTTCATTTGCCGAGAGTTGTGAGTACACGATCTCGCTTTATAGTCTTTCAAAAGCTTATGGTTTCGCAAGCTGGCGCATAGGCTATATGGTGATCCCCAAACACTTACTTGTTGCTGTCAGAAAAGTCCAGGATACTATTTTGATCTGCCCACCAGTCGTTTCTCAGTATGCTGCTTTAGGCGCACTGCAAGCAAAAGAAGACTACTTAAAAACAAATATTACAGCGATCGCTCAAGTACGCTCCTGTGTACTTGACTTTCTCAATCACCTAGAAGACTTATGTACCATTACCCCAGGGCAAACGCACCAAAATTTTCAAAAAGCTGCAATATATTTTTAGAAGCGTTCGTCCAAAATATTTCAACTAATTAAACTTCAAGATTTGATTAGTAAAAATTTG
>Ga0070738_10004543_pt1 | contig 16463 bp, 10 predicted proteins | sample Coa_R2_2_FD_66446 | JGI IMG/M metagenome (GOLD analysis project Ga0070738, IMG submission 66446) | Surface soil microbial communities from Centralia Pennsylvania, which are recovering from an underground coalmine fire - Coalmine... | ecosystem: Environmental > Terrestrial > Soil > Unclassified ...
TCCGCCGTTCGTGCTCGTTCTCGTTCTCGTTCTCGTTCTCGGCCGTTCGATTCGAGAACGAGAACGAGAACGAGAACGAGCACGACGGCGCACCATGCCGATTCGCGCCCTGCTATTTAGCCCATCGAGTCACACCGAGTCGCACTCGCAGCCCGTGTTCGGCGGCACCGGCGCGTAGCCCCCGAACTTGCCGACCGGCGACCACGACGGGCTCACCGGGAGCGGCGGGGGAGCGTGGGCCGCGAGCTCGGCCGCCGCGTGGACGATCTCGCCGCCGACGAGCGTGAGCACCGACTCGAGCGACGGGATCCGCTCCTCCGGGATCGAGAAGTAGTCCTCCGAGAGCACGGCGAGGTCGGCGAGCTGACCCGGGACGATCGCGCCCTTCTTCCCCTCGTCGCTCGAGAACCAGGCGCTCCCGGCCGTGAAGAGGCGGAGAGCCTCGCGACGCGAGAGACGGTTCGCCGCGGAACGGAGCGTCGCGCCCCCGACCGTCTTGCCCGAGACGAGCCAGTGGAGCGCGACGAAGGGGTTGTAGCTCGCGACGCGCGTCGCGTCCGTGCCGGCGCCCACGGGAATGCCCGCCGCGAGCATGTCCGCGATCGGAGGCGCCTTCGCCGCGGCCTCCGGGCCGTACCGACGCAGGAAGTGCTCGCCCTGGTAGGCCATGCGGTGCTGGATCGCGATCCCGCCGCCCAAGGCGCGGACGCGCTCGATGTTCCGGCGCGAGATCGTCTCGGCGTGGTCGAGGCACCAGCGCCCGAGCGGGACCTCGCGGCTCACGCGCTCGAACACGTCGAGGAACCGCGTGATCGACTCGTCGTAGGTCGCGTGGAGACGGAACGGCCAGCCGTGCTTCGCGAGGTGGCGGACGACCGCCTCGAGGTCGCCCTCGAGACTCGTTCCGAGCTCGGGCCGCGGCTCGAGGAAGTCCTCGAAGTCGGCCGCCGAGTAGACGAGCATCTCGCCCGCGCCGTTGCAGCGGAAGGTGTCGTCTCCGGCGCGCGGCCTCGTGAGGGCCGTCCAGCGCTCGAAGTCGGCGAGCTCCTCTCTCGGGTGCTGCGTGAAGAGGTTGTAGGCGACGCGCAGCGTGAGGAGGCCGTCCTTCGCGAGCGCCGAGACGACCTGGTAGTCCTCGGGGAAGCTCTGGAAGCCGCCGCCCGCGTCGATGACGCTCGTGACCCCGAGCCGGTTCAGCTCGCGCAGGAAGTGGCGCGTCGAGTTGAGCTGATCGTCGAGGCCGAGCTTCGGCCCCTTCGCGAGCGTCGCGTAGAGGATCCAGGCGTTCGGGCGCGCGACGAGCAGGCCCGTCGGGTTGCCGCGCGCGTCGCGCTGGATCTCGCCGCCCGGGGGCTCGGGCGTGCTCCGGTCGTAGCCCACGGCCCGGAGCGCCGCGGCGTTCAAGAGCGCGCGGTCGTAGAGGTGGAGGACGAAGACGGGAGTCTCTGGGGCGGCCTCGTTGAGCTCGTCGAGCGTCGGCAGGCGCTTCTCGGCGAACTGGAACTCCGACCAGCCGCCGACGACGCGCACCCACTGGGGCGGCGGCGTCCGCGCCGCTTGCTCCCGGAGCTTGCGGAGCGCGTCCGCGAGCGACGGCACGCCGTCCCAGCGGAGCTCCATGTTGTAGGAGAGCCCGCCCCGGATCACGTGCGTGTGCGAGTCGATGAGGCCCGGGATCACGGTGCGGCCGCCGAGGTCGAGGACGCGCGTCGAGGGGCCCCGGTGCCGCTCCACGTCCTGCGTCGCTCCGGCGGCGAGGAAGCGGCCATCCTTCACGGCGACGGCCTCGACGGTGCGCTCGCCCTCGGCGGCGATCTTTCCGTCGCGGAGGATGATCTCCGCCTCGATCCCCGGCATCGACCTCTACCCGTATCATGCTCGCCGCATGAAAGCACTGCGGATCACGAAGCACGGCCCGGTGGCCGAGCTCGCCATGAGCGACGTGGACGAACCTCGCCCCTCCGGCGACGGCGTGAAGGTCCGGATCGAGGCGGCCGGGATCAACCCGAGCGACCTCCTGAGCGCCAAGGGAGGGTTCCCCGAGGCTCGCCTCCCGCGCATCCTCGGCCGCGACTTCGCGGGCGAGGTCGTCGAGGGGCCGCCGGAGCTCCTGGGCGCGAAGGTCTGGGGCACGGGCGGCGACCTCGGGATCACGCGCGACGGCACGCACGCCGCGTCCGTCGTCCTCCCAGCGAAGGCCGTCGCGTTCGCCCCGAAGAACGTGTCGATCGAGCAGGCGGGCTCGATGGCGCTCCCGTTCCTCACCGCGCTCATGGCGCTCGAGCGCGCGCGGCTGAACCTGGGCGAGACGGTCGCGATCACCGGCGCCGCGGGCGCGGTCGGCTCGTGCGCCGCGCAGCTCGCGCGGGCCAAGGGCGCGAGCGTCATCGCCATCATCAAGGATGAGTCCCAGGCGAAGGACCTGAGGAAGGAAGACTTCCTCGCGATCGTCCGCTCCGACTCCGACGACATCCCCGCCACGATCAAGCGCGCGACGAGAGGCCGCGGCTGCGACGTCGCCCTCAACGCGATCGGGGCTCCGCTCCTGAAGCCCCTCCTCGAGTCGGTCGCCGAGCACGGGAGGGTCGTCGTCTTCTCGGCCTCGGCGGGCCGCGAGGGGGCGATCGACATGCTCCCGTTCTACCGCCGCGAGCTCGAGCTCCTCGGGATCAACACCGTCCTCATGGACGCCGTCGCTTGCGGCGAGGTCTTGAAGCGGCTGACGCCGCTCTTCGAGTCCGCAGCCCTGCGCCCGCTCGGCGTCGCCGAGCGCCTCCCGCTCGCGCGCGCCCCGGAAGGGTACGCGCGCGTCGAGACCGGGATCGCGGGGAAGATCGTCCTCGTCCCGTAGGTCATCGCTCGACGGTTAGAAGGCGCGTGCAGGAGTCCCGGTCGCGCAGAGTCCCTGATCACGTCACCCTGATCGACCTCCCAGCTCCCTGACGCGTCGATGCGGGCTACTCCCTTGCGTGGAGTCGACGGTGGTCTACGCGCCGATCGAGAATCACGGACTGATCGGGAACATGCGGACCGCGGCGCTCGTCGCGAACGACGGCTCGATCGACTGGCTCTGCTTGCCGTGCTTCGACGCGCCGAGCGTGTTCGGAGCGATCCTCGACGACAGTAAGGGCGGACGATTCCAGATCGCTCCGGCCGCCGGGACGACCTCTCGCAAGCAGTTCTACTGGCCCGACACCAACGTGCTCGTGACTCGATTCCTGTCGCGAGAGGGCGTCGGCGAGGTCCAGGACTTCATGCCGGCCGGGCTCGAGCATCCCTCGAGCGACCAGATCTTCCGGCGGACGAGGGTCTCGCGCGGACGGGTCCGCTTCCACGTCGAGTGTGATCCGCGATTCGACTACGGGCGGGTCGCGCCCGAGATCACGGTGACGAGCGAGGGGGCCTGCTTCCGCTCGCCGGCGCTCACGCTCGGCCTCGCATCGGACGTCCGTCTCGAACGGCGGGAACGGGGCGTCGGCGCGGAGTTCGAGCTCGCCGCCGGCGAGAGCGCGACCTTCGTCCTGCGGTTGCTCGACCGCGAGGGCGACTGCGGCTGCGGCCCCAGCGAGACGGCCGCGGAGGAAGCGTTCCGTGCCACGGTCGCGTTCTGGCGGCGGTGGCTCTCGCGCTGCACCTACCGGGGCCGCTGGCGCGAGATGGTCCAGCGTTCGGCGCTGGTCCTGAAGCTCCTGACCTACGACCCTACCGGAGCGATCGTCGCCGCGCCGACGACGAGTCTTCCGGAGGAGATCGGCGGCGTGCGCAACTGGGACTATCGCTACACCTGGATCCGCGACGCGGCGTTCACGATCTACGGCCTCATCCGCATCGGCTTCACCGAGGAAGCGCTCCGATTCATGAGCTGGCTCGGGGAGCGCGGCAAGGACTGCCGAGAGGGGAGCGCCGATGCGCCGCCGCTCCAGATCGTCTACGGGATCGATGGTCGACACGGGCTCGAGGAGTCGACCCTCGATCACCTCGAAGGCTACCGGGGATCGCGCCCGATCCGGGTCGGCAACGCGGCATCCCACCAGCTCCAGCTCGACATCTACGGCGAGCTCCTCGATGCGGTCTACCTCTCGAACAAGTACGGCTCGCCCATCTCCGCGGAGCTCTGGACGGGGCTCCGCGGCGCGCTCGACTGGGTCGTCGAGCACGCGCACCTCGATGACGAGGGGATCTGGGAGACGCGAGGCGGACGGCGGCCGTTCGTCTACTCGAAGCTCATGTGCTGGGTCGCCCTCGACCGCGGCCTTCGCCTCGCCGAGAAGCGCTCGTTCCCCGCGCCGCGCACCCGCTGGCTCGAGGCGCGCGACGCGCTCTACGACGCGATCATGACCAAGGGCTGGAACCCGCGGCGGAACGCGTTCGTCCAGGCGTTCGGAGGCGAAGAGCTCGATGCGTCGAACCTCATCATGCCGCTCGTGTTCTTCGTCTCGCCCACCGACCCCAGGATGCTCAGCACCCTCGAGGCGATCCTACGACCGCCGACCGAGGGCGGTCTCGTCTCCGACGGGCTCGTCTATCGCTACGACACCGAGACTCCGCGCGACGGGATCACCGGCCGCGAGGGCACGTTCAACATGTGCACGTTCTGGCTGGTCTAGGCCCTGACGCGAGCCGGGCGAACCGACCGCGCCAAGCTCGACGAGGCGCGGCTCCTCTTCGAGCGGATGCTCGGCTATGCGAATCACGTCGGCCTCTACGCCGAGGAGACCGGCTCGAGCGGAGAAGCGCTCGGGAATTTCCCGCAGGCGTTCACGCACCTGGCGCTCATCAGCGCGGCGTTCAATCTCGACCGGGCGCTGTCGAGCTGATCGACCGCGGGAGGTTCGCTTTCCGGTTTTTTTGGGGCGTTCTGGTGCCCACGCGGGCGATGCGCGCACGAGCGATCGTTCGCCGTGAACGATTTGGAGCGTGGTCTCGCTCATGCTCGCCTGCGCAGGATGGGCAAGTACGCTGCTACAAGTTTCTTGCGTCTTTCTTTCCTTCTCCCTGCGAATTGGACCGCGCTCCGCCGCGTCAGCGTCGCGATCCCGGGGTCCCCCGGGAAGGCAGGTGAAGAGTGACGCCCGCCGCGACGTTCGCCCTCGCGCTCCTGGCGACCGCGCTCGCCTACCGCTCGGCCTTCCGCTCGAAGGACCTCGAGCGGCGCACCGCCCTCGGCTTCGCGCTCCTCCGCGCCGTGGCGGTCGCGCTCGCGGCGCTCGTCGCCATCGACCCCATCGTGACGCTCGACGAACGGCCTCGCGACCCGGCGCGGATCGCCGTCCTCGTCGACACCTCGCGCTCCATGGCGATCAAGGACTCGGTCGGCGGAGCGCCGAGGATCGAGACCGCGGCGAGGCTCCTCGGCCCGGGGAACCTCCTCGACCGGCTCGGGACGCTCGGCCGGGTCGAGCTCGCCGGCTTCGACATGGCGACCCACCCCTTCGACCCGGCCCGGCCGGACGCCCGTGGCGACGCCTCGGACCTCGCAGGCGCCGTCGGGCGCGCCGCGGCCAAGGTCGACGCGGTCCCGCTCGCCGCGGTCGTGCTGCTGACGGACGGCTGCGAGACCGGCCCGAAGAGCCTCGCCGAGCTGACCCCGGGCGTGCCCGTCTACCCGATCGCCCTCGGCTCGGTCGAGGACGCGTTCGCGGGCGAGGCGGACGTCGCGGTCACCGACGTCCGCTGCGACCGCGACCTCGCGGTCCGCTCGACCGCGGAAGCCGTGGTCGAGCTCCGGGCCTCGCATCTCGACGGCGAGCGCGTCCAGGTCCAGCTCAAGAAGGGCGACGAGGTCCTGGCCGAGGCCCCGGCCGTCCTCGGCCCCGGCACCGTCTCGGTCCCGCTCCGCTTCGTCCCGAGGGAGACGGGTCTCTTCGAGCTCGAGGCGGTCGCCGTGCCCCACCCGCGCGAGCGCCTCGTCGAGAACAACCGCCGCTCGTTCGCCGTCTCCGTCGCGAGCCAGAAGGTGCGCGTCCTCTACTACGAGGGCACCCCTCGCTGGGAGTTCAAGTTCCTCGGGCGCGAGCTCAAGAAGGACGCGCGCCTTTCGTTCGAGGCCGTGCTGAGGACGAGCGGCGCGCGGACCTACGAGCAGGGGACGGGGCCTTCGACCCCGGCGAGTCTCCCCGCAACGCGCGAGGCGCTGCGCCGGTGGGACTGCGTCGTCCTCGGCGACGTGAAGTCGGGCGACGTGAAGGAGCAGCAAGCGAAGGCTCTCATCGACTGGGTCCGCGAGGACGGAGGCGGGCTCGTCGTCCTCGCCGGCAAGGACTCCTTCTCGCCCGAAGGGCTCGTCGCGCTCGGGCTCGAGCCGCTCCTCCCCTTCGGGCTCCAGGGGATCCAGGCGACGAGCGGGACCTTCGCCGTCTCCGGGACCCGCGAGAGCGCGACGCACCCGGCGTTCGCGGGGATCTCGCGGCTCTTGCCGCTCGAGAGCGCCTGGGTCCCGGGCCCCCTCAAGCCGGGCGCCCAGCTCCTCGCGAGCGCCGAGTCCCCGACCGGCCGCTTCCCGCTCGCGGCCGCGCAGCGCTACGGCGCTGGTCGCGTCTTCGCCTTCGCCTCGGACGCCGACTGGAAGTGGGTCATGAAGGACAGGGCCGAGGGAGGCGCGGAGCTCTTCGTCCGCCTCTGGGGCCAGGCGATCCGCTGGGCTGCAAGCCATGAGGAAACGAAGGTCGACGCCGGCGCGCCCGTCCTCGCGACGGACAAGAAGGTCTACCGCCCAGGCGAGACGGTCCGCCTCAGGCTCCGGGGCTCGACCGCCGACCACCTGACGATCGACGGCGAGACCGTGCCGCTCCTCGCCGCCGCCGAGGGACCGGAGGGCGTCTTCACGCCCCGCCGCTCGGGGCTCCACGAGGCGAGCGTCGCCGCGGCCTCGTGCGCCTTCTTCGTCGAGCGGGCCGCGGGAGAATTCGACCGGATCGCCGTCCACGAGCCGCTCCTCCACGCCGTCGCCGCCGCGACCGGAGGAGAGTGCTTCGACGCCACGACCGCGTCCCGGCTCCCCGACGCGATCCGCGCCTCGGGGAGGATCCGCCTCGAGCGACGCGAGCACGCGCTCGGCGAGAGCTGGGTCGTCTACCTCCTCCTCGTCGCCGCCCTCGTCGCGGAGTGGATCCTGAGGAAGCGCGCGCAGGTGACGACGTGAGCCCCCTCGCCTTCGCCCTCGCGCTCTGCCTCCTCGGCACCGACCGCGCCGTGGTCACGCTCTCGAAGGGAGAGAAGGTCGAGGGCCGCTTCTCGCTCGCCGAGGGCAAGAAGCTCGAGGTCTTCGACACGCGGCTCAAGACGCTCGTCACGATCGACCCCGCCGAGGTCGCCCGGATCACCGTCACGGTGGAGTCCGAGAAGCTCGAGCAGGGGTGGATGTGGAAGGAGGAGGGCAACCACGACAAGGTGAAGCTCCCGTTCCACTATCCGATCCGGAAGCTCGAGACCGCCGTGACGCTCGTCTCGGGCGAGGTCGTCCGCGGGCACGCGACGACGGTCTTCTACCTCGAGACGGAGGCCGATCCGGACGGCCGCCGCTTCTTCCTCCTCGCCGACCAGAAGGGCGAGAAGGAGCAGAAGCTCGACGACCTCGTCTACGTGAAGGAGGTCGTCCTCCCCGAGCGCGCCGTCGGGAACGCGAAGCTCCTCACGTTCAAGACGAAGGTCCCTGCCGCGGCCGTGAGCCTCGAGCGCGAAGCGAGCTTCGAGGCGCCGCTCGCGGGCCTCCTCTCGGGGCGCTACGACCTCTACCTCTTCCCGAAGGAGGCCTCCGACACTCCGGCGAAGGTCCGCTACGGCCTCACGGGGAAGCCGCTCGACAAGGCCACTCTCGAGAAGGTCGAGAAGACCGTGGCCTCGACCGAGGAGTTCTTCACCAGGAAGGTCGTCGCCGCCGCGACGAAGGACGGCGAGGTCGTCCGGATCCTCGTCGAGCTCTCGCGCGTCGAGGAGACCTCGGACGATCCGAAGAAGGGCTACGTCCGCTGGGAGGTCTGGACGCTCGAGGCCAAGGGCGACGGCTTCGACGTGAAGAAGCGCCTCTACCTCCACCGCCTCCGCTTCGACAAGGACCGGGGCACACCCGGCTTCGAGTACGTGGCCGAGGAGAAGCTCACGGGCGCTCGCGAGGGAGCGGAGATCGAATGAACGCGACGCAGGACCGCAAGGACGCGGCCGCCGACCGGCTCCTCGACGCCGTGGGCCGCCGCTGGCGCCTTCGCCGGAACGCCCAGGCGGCGCTCCTCGGAGCGGCCTTCGCCCTGTCGGGCGGACTCTTCCTCTGCGCGCTCGACAACCTCCTCCGGCTGGGAGCGGGGACGCGGATCGGGCTCCTCGCGGCGTTCCTCGTCGGCCTCGCCGCGAGCGTGCTCCAGGTCCTCCTTCGCCGCGCGCCGGACCGCCTCGAGGCGGCCGTGCTCGTCGAGCGTGGCGTCCCCGGCCTCGAGAACCGCCTCGTGAACGTGGAGCGCCTCGCCCGCGAGGCGACGACGCCCGAGGTCGTCCTCGACCTCCTCCGCGCCGAGGCCGCGCCCGTGCTCGAGGCGGTCGAGCCGCGCGCCCTCGTGACGCTCGAGAGGCTCAGGCCGATCGGCTGGGTGGCGGGGGCCGCTCTCGTCCTCGCGATCCTCTACGCGGCGCTGCTCCCCCGCTACCTCGCCAACGCCGCGGCGCGCTACGCGTTCCCCGGCCGGTTCACGCCGCCGATCACGCGGACGCGGCTCACCGTCTCGCCGGGCGATGCGCGCCTCGTCGAGGGCGCCTCGCTCGAGATCCGCGCCACGACCGAGGGAGCGATCCCCGAGACGGCGCGCGTCCGCATAGCCGGCGTCGCGCGGGACATGCGCTTCCTGGGCGGAGACTTCGTCCTCGCGCTCGAGAACGTGACCGAGCCCTTCGACTACGCCGTCAGTGCGGGCGACGCGGAGAGCCCGGTCTTCCACGTCTCGGTGCAGAAGCCGGCGCGGATCGCGAAGCTCGTCGCGCGCTACGAGTACCCCGACTACCTCGGCTGGGCGCCGAGGACGGACGAGCGCTCGAGCGGCAACCTGAGCGCCGTCGAGGGCACCCGGGTCACGCTCGACATGGAGGCGACGAAGCCTCTCGCGAGCCTCCGCGTCGTCGCGACGGACGCGTCGCTCCCCGCGCTCGCGGGGACCCGCTGGACGTTCGTCCTCGCCCGGAGCGCGAGCTACCACCTCGAGTGGGTCGATGCCGAGGGGCTCCCGGGGCGGAGCGCGACCTACGCCCTCGTCTCGGTGCGCGACCTCCCTCCATCGGTGAAGCTCGCGTCGCCCGCGAACGGTCTCGCCGTCCGGGCGGACGCCGAGCTCACGGCCGTCGCGGTGGCGTCGGACGACTTCGGGCTCGCGCGGCTCGAGCTCCACGCGACCGTCGGGCAGGCGACGAGCGCCACGACCGTGGCGGCGCTCGACCTCGCCGCGCCCGGTGTGGCGCCGAAGCGCGACGTGCGGACGCAGCGCCCTCTCTCGCTCGCTTCGCTCGGCGCGAAGCCCGGCGACACGATCGCCCTCGTCGCGGTCGCGCGCGACACCAGGGGTCAGGAGTCCTCGTCGAGCATCGTCCAGATCAACGTCCAGGACGAGAAGGCGGCCCGCGAGCAGCTCGAGCGCGAGCTCCAGGGAGTCATCGCTCGGCTGAGACGTGTGGTCCTCGCCGAGCGGCGGATCCACGAGGACACGGTCGCCGGGAAGGTCGCCGTCCCCGCTCTCGCGGCGGCCCAGGCGGCGGTCCTCGAGACCCTCGTCCAGATCCACGCCGGGTGGAACGAGCCCGACTTGAAGCGCCTCGCCGCCCGCACGCGCCTCGAGGCCGCGATCCGCGGACCGGCGACGCTCGCGGTCGAGCAGGTGCGGTCGAACCGGACCCTCGCCGCGACGACCCAGGAACAGCTCGTCTCGGAGCTCGAGGCGATCATCGCGGCGCTCGAGGAGCTCGTCCAGGCGCTCGAGAAGGGCGACCTCGCCAAGGCGCTGGCGGCGGCGAGCGAGAAGAGTCCCAAGGACAGGGCGAAGGAGCTCCTCGCCGGCTTGAAGGAGTTCGTGGCCGAGCAGACGAAGGTCCTCGAGGACACGAAGGCGCTCTCGAAGAAGCGCGGCGACGACTTCACCGACGAGCAGAAGAAGCAGCTCGAGCTCCTCAAGCAGACCGAGGAGAAGTGGGGCAGGTACCTCGCCGAGAAGGCGACCGACCTGAGCAAGGTCCCGCCCCAGGACTTCTCGAACGGGAGCGTCTCGAAGGACCTCGCCGCCGCGTCGAGCGAGGTCGACCAGGCCGCGGCCCAGCTCGCCCAGAAGGCGGTCGAGGTCGCCGTCCCCATGGAGCAGTCCGGCCTCGAGCTCGCGAAGGAGATCACGGAGAACATCGAGCGCTGGCTCGCCACGGCGCCCGACAACACGAAGTGGGTCATGGAGGAGCCCAAGGGCCCCTCCGACGTCCCCATGGCCGACCTGCCACAGGCGCTCGAGGACCTCATGGGCGACCTCCTCGACAAGGAGGACAAGCTCGCCCAGGACTCCCAGGACGTGACGAGCTCGTGGATGGACTCCATGGACAAGGGCGTCGGCTGGGGCGTCGGCGACGGCCCGATCTCGAACATGAGCGCCAAGGGCGTCACGGGGAACCTCCAGCCGAACTCGAACGAGATCGCCGGCCGCTCGGGCGAAGGACGGAGCGGGAAGAGCTCGGGGCAGTTCGTCGGCGACACCGCGGTCGGCAAGGGCGGGAAGGAGACGCCGACGCGGCTCACGCCCGACGCCTACGAGGCGGGACGCGTCAAGGACTCGTCCAAGGACGCCACGGGCGGCTCGACGGGCGGCGGCAAGGTCTCCGGCTCGAGCAAGGAAGGTCTGCGGGGCCCTCCGCCGCCTCCGATCGCGGACAAGATGGACCGCCTCGCCGACCGGCAGGCCGACATCCGCGGCACGGCGGAGAAGGCCAAGGTCGCCCTCGAGCGGCGAGGCTACGTCTCCGAGGACCTCGCGCGCACGCTCGAGCGCATGAAGCTCCTCGAGGACGAGCTCCGGGCGAAGAAGGGCGCGAACTACACCGCCGAGGCGAAGGCGATCTCGGAGGAGCTCGGGGCGCTCAAGCGCACCGTCCGCGACGACCTCGACGTGACGCGCGATCCGACCCGGGGCGGCTCGCGCTCCGCCCGCGAGGAGCTCTCGAACGCGCGGGACGAGGACATCCCGCCCGAGTTCCGCGACTCCGTGAAGGAGTACTACCGGGCTCTCTCCGAGGGGGAGGCGAAGCGATGACCCGCGTCACGGCGATCGTCTTCCTCGGCCTCGTGAACCTCGTCGCCAACCCCGGCTTCGAGGAGGGCACCCAGCACCCGGATCACTGGGACCGCTGCGACGGCCTCACCTCCTTCTGGGAGAAGGACCCCGTGCGCGGCGGGAAGTGCATCCGCCTCAACTCGCGGGTCGCGAACGACGAGTTCCACGCCCGCCTCGAGGAGATGAAGCAGGAGAACCCGCCGCCGCCGAAGGAGCCGCGTCCGCTCAAGGACCCGGCCTACGACTCGGTCGGCGGGAACGACGGCGTCTCGTACTGGTCGGACTGGATCGAGGTCAAGCCCGGAGCCCGCTACCGGCTCTCGGTCGACGTCCGCTCCGAGGGCGGGACGCCCAAGGTCTTCGTGAAGGGCTACGCCGAGATGCCCTTCGACGTGGAAGAAGACGGCAAGGCGAAGCACGTCCTCATGCGGAAGGTCGCCTACAAGGTCTTCCTCGACGCCCCGGGAGGCCGCGAGTGGCGGACGAGCACGCTCGACTTCTGCCCGACGCGCGACCGCGACGACGTGAAGTGGATCCGCGTCATGCTCTACGCCTACTGGCCCCCCCAGAACTACTGGTTCGACAACATAAGCGTCGTCGAGTCGGGGACCGATGCCGAGGCTCCCGCCCGCTGGGCGGCGAAGAAGAAGGAAGCCGCCGACACCGAGGCCCGGGACCTCGAGGCGAAGCGCACCGAGGCGAGGCTCACGCTCGAGCGCGTGAGGAAGGCGCTCGACCGCTACGCGCGCGATCTGGGTGCTCCGCCGCCGTCGCTCAAGGCGCTCCACGAGGACCCGGGCGACGAGCGGTGGGCGGGGCCCTACCTCCTCGAGCTGGGCGACGACCCGTGGGGTCACCCTTACCACTACGAGCGCACCGAGAAGGGCTACTCCGTCCGGTCCTACGGACCCGACGGCGAGCCGGGAGGCGGCGATGACGTGGAGTAGGACCCCCTCCGTTCGCCCTGAGCGAGGAATCGCCCTCGCGCGCGAAGCGCGCGAGGGCGATGACGAGTCGAAGGGCATGGAGCCTTGGCGAAACGCCCTTCGACTCGTCGTCGCGAGTCGAGCTCGCTTCGCTCGCCCGACTCGCGACTCCTCGCTCAGGGTGAACGGTATGGACGCGACTCGCGACTCCTCGCTCAGGGTGAACGGTAGGGACAGGGTTCTCTCCTTCCTCCTCCTCGCGACGCTGGTCCTCACCGGCAGCGCGGAGTCGGCAGACGACCGGGCCACCGCGTCTTGGTGGAACGATGCCTGGACGTACCGCCGCGAGCTCTTCGTCCCCGCCGCGGCCACGCGGGGAGCGGCCCCCTTCACCGTCGCCGTCGCCCAGGTCCCGACGCTCGGCTGCGTGAGCTCGTCGGGAGGCGACCTCCGGCTGTTCGGGCCCGACGGGAAGCCGGTCTCGTTCGAGGTCCTGTCGGCGGGCTTCGAGGATCGCTGCGAGATCGCCTGGAACGCGTCCTCCGACACGACCTACACCCTCTACTTCGGCAACAAGGACGCGGCGCCGATCGACTCCGCGGAGACGGTCCAGGCGGGGCTCACGCTCGAGTCGCGCGAGCTCGGGAAGGGAACCGCGGGCACCTACGCCGAGATGGAGGCGCTCCTCGCCGCGAGCCCCGTGATCTCGGGGCGTGGGCTCTGGGAGACGCCCCGGCTCGGGTGGAACCCGTTCGGCCCGAGCAAGAACGGGATCTACCGGTTCGTGGGCTGGCTCGACTGCAAGAAGGACGGGACCTACCGCTTCGGCACGAACTCGGTCGACGCGTCGTTCGCGCTCGTCGACACGACGGTCGTCTGCGAGTGGCCGGGCTGGCACGGCGCCGACAACAACAACCCCCACCTCGGGACGATCGAGCTCACCGCCGGCGTCCATAGGCTCGAGTACGTGAACGCCTTCCGGAGCTGGGGAGCGTGCGTCCTCGCGTGGCAGCCCCCCGAGGCCAAGACTCTCGCGCCGATCGGGCCCGACGCGTTCGTCGGCTATCGCGTGGCCGAGTGCCGGCCCGCGGAGACGAAGGAAGGCCCCGTGCCCGACTTCGCGTGGTCGCTCCAGACGGACCTGGGCCAGGAGGCCCGCTCCGTGACGAGCGTCCGGCTCCAGGCCCTCACGCCGGGCACCGCGCTCCGCTGGGACTTCGGCGACGGGATCGCGAACACGGGCTCCCGGGTCCTCGAGCACGTGTTCCTCGAAGACGCGGTCTTCTCGGTCTCGCTCACGGTCGACGGGAAGTCCGTCGCCCAGAGGGTCCGCGCCAAGCCGACCCACGGGCACCGGGGCATCGTCTACGAGAAGCGAATCAAGGACTACGCGGCGATCGTCCAGGGCTACGATCCCAAGGCTCTCTCGCCGGCGGCGTGCTTCGAGATGGGCCTCATCTGCCACGAGGCGGGTCTCCTCGACCCCGCGGCCCGCGGCTTCCAGGCCGCTCTCGAGAAGGGCTCGCTCCCCCTCTCGGGCGACGAGGCCCGGTTCGTGACCGTCCTCGTCGACTACTACAGAGACAGCGGGCGCCCCGAGAAGGCGCTCGAGGTCCTCGACCTCGTCCTCGAGCAGTCGGCTCCCCGCGAGCCCAGGAAGGGCGTCGACGACCGCTGGCGCCCCGTCGCCTCCGTCCAGGCCCTCGTCGCGAAGGCCGACGTGCTCCTCGAGGACCTGGACCGCCCCGAGGACGCGCGGGCGTGCCTCGAGGCCGTGCTCGAGAAGTACCGGAAGGCGCCGACGGACCAGGTGCGCTGGGCCTTCATCCGCACCGGAGAGATCGCGCTCCTCCTGGGCGACCGCGACAAGGCCGGCAAGATCCTCGACGCGGCCGAGAACGACGCCGAGTGGAAGAAGCCGCGCGGCGACTTCGAGGTCACCGAGGGCGCCCACTCGATCAACTTCGAGGAGGTCCTCCGCCAGAGCGAGCTCGCCGCGGCCCTGAAGGAGATCGAGTCCTGGGAGTGGGAGCGGCCGACCGTCCTCCTCTCCGGCCTGACGCGGCACCTCCGCGGCCGCGTCCAGCTCGCGCGCAAGCGGTACGACCGCGCGGCGCGCGACTTCGAGCGCGCGCTCGCTCGCGACCCCAAGGCCTCCTTCGCCGACGAGGCGATCTTCCTCGAGGGGACCGCCCTCGAGGCCCTCGGCAAGCGCGATGACGCGCGGGCCTGCTTCCAGAGAGTCGTCCGCGACTTCCCCGAGTCCGAGCTGGCGCCCCGCGCCAAGGAGAAGCTCAAGTGAGCCGACGCTCGACCGCCTTCCTCGCCGCTCTCGTCGCCAGCGCGTTCGCCGCGTCCGCCCAGGACAAGTCGGCCGACGACGACGGCCCCTGCGGCCTCCCTCCCGAGGCGAAGCCGGAGCGGATCAAGGCCGGCGAGGGCGTCCCCCCGCTCCCGCTCCCGGCGACGCCTCTCCGCCGCACCGAGCGCAAGCGCGAGCCGGCGCCGCCGATCCTCGTCGGCAAGGTCGTCTGGGGTCAGCAGCGCTCGAAGCTCCTCGCGGACGGCCGCAAGGCAGTCTGGAGCGACTGGAACACCGACCCGGCCGACATCCAGCGGCTCCTCAAGTTCGCGAACGCGAAGCTCGGGACCCGCTACCGCTACGTGAACTGCGACCCGAGGACCTTCTCCTTCGACCCGACCGAGATCCCCATCCTCTACATCCAGGGCCGGCGCGCCCCGCCGTCCTTCGACGCCGCGACGCGGAAGCGCCTCCGCCAGTACCTCGAGAAGGGCGGCACGCTCTGGGCGGACGCGTGCCACGGGTCGAAGACGTTCGCCGATGCGTTCCGCGCCGAGATGAAGGCGATCTTCCCCGAGAAGCCGCTCGCGACGCTCCCGCCCGACCATCCCGTCTTCCGCTCCTGCCACGCGATCCAGAAGCTCCACTACTCTCCCGCGAACGCCCGCCCCGACGGTCTCCCGATCCTCGAGGGTCTCTCGATCGGCTGCCGGACGGTCGTCTTCCTCTCGCCCTTCGACCTCTCGTGCGCCTGGGACTCCTTCCACGTCCCCGAGGACGGCGCCTGCGTCGTCGGCGAGGACGCGGTCAAGCTCGGGATCAACCTCGCCGCTTACTCGATCGCGAGCTACGAGCTCGGGCGCTTCCTCTCGCAGCGCCGGACCGTCGAGACGAAAGACGAGTCGCAGAAGGGCGACTTCGTCTTCGCTCAGGTGAAGACGAACGGCGACTGGGACCCGGACCCCTCGGCCTTCGCGAGCCTCCTCAAGGCGACCGCGCAGACGACGAACACGAAGGTGAGCTTCGGCCGCAAGGACATCTCGCTCGCCGACCCCGACCTCGCGAGCCACCCGTTCCTCTACCTGACGGGGCACGGCGACTTCACGCTCTCGGACGACGAGGTGAAGGGGCTCGCCAAGTTCCTCGCGAACGGCGGCTTCCTCCTCGCCGATGCCTGCTGCGGGAACCTGGGCTTCGACGTGGCCTTCCGCCGCGAGCTCAAGCGCTGCTTCCCCGACCGCGAGCTCGCCTTGCTCCCCAAGGAGCACCCCGTGTTCTCGGCCTTCCACGAGATCGCGACCGTCGCCTACACGCCCCAGGTCCGGGCCGACTTCCACGACCTCGCCGCTCCCCACCTCGAGGGCCTGACCGTCGGCGACGAGACCCGCGTCATCTACTCGCGCTTCGACCTCGGCTGCGGCTGGGAAGGCGAAGCGCACCCGTTCGCCCTGGGCGTCGAGGCCGCGGACGCTCTCAAGCTCGGGACGAACGTCGTCATGTACTCCCTGACCCACTGACTGGAGAAACGCCCATGGAACAGCTCCTGAAGAGCCCCTCACGCGACGAGGCGAAGCTCTCGCCCGAGGCGCTCGCGCGCCTCCGCACGGCGCGCGATGCGATCCACGCCGAGGTCTCGAAGGTCGTCATCGGACAGAAGGCCGTCGTCGAGCAGGTGCTGATAGCGCTCTTCGCTCGCGGCCACAGCCTCCTCGTCGGCGTCCCCGGCCTCGCGAAGACGCTCCTCGTCCGGACGATCGCGAGCGCGCTCGACCTCCAGTTCAAGAGGATCCAGTTCACGCCGGACCTCATGCCCTGCGACATCACCGGGACCGAGGTCCTGGCCGAGGACCCCGCGACGAAGCAGCGGATCTTCCGCTTCATCAAGGGCCCGATCTTCACGAACGTCCTCCTCGCCGACGAGATCAACCGCACGCCGCCGAAGACGCAGGCGGC
>Ga0070738_10004544_pt1 | contig 16461 bp, 10 predicted proteins | sample Coa_R2_2_FD_66446 | JGI IMG/M metagenome (GOLD analysis project Ga0070738, IMG submission 66446) | Surface soil microbial communities from Centralia Pennsylvania, which are recovering from an underground coalmine fire - Coalmine... | ecosystem: Environmental > Terrestrial > Soil > Unclassified ...
AACGTGTTACGTAGTTCCTCTGATTTTTGTTGTGACAATGAAATGCAGCGCTGACTAACAGAATTAACAGCTTCGCTTGGTGGTAATCCTTCAATGGGCTGCTTAGAGGCTGGAACTTCAACAGTGCGATCATTGTCTACTTGAACATCATCTGGCGTGGGTTCTGTTGTCAAAGGTAAACTTTCAAACCGAGTAATAGATGGATTAAATTGCATAAGAAGCGTTTTAGTTGAGCGTGAGGCAAATTTTTGTTTTTTAATTAGGAGTACAGGAGTATAGAGACACCTCACGAATGAATTCATGCTGAGGCTGATTCTAAATCTAAAGTTGGAGTATAGGAATACAAGGATTGTAAAGAATGAGGTGTTTCGGGTGGAATACTTTGCCCTTACACCAAATCAGAGTACAAGCACCTTTATGCCAGTTATGAGGTTCCCTACACTCTCGGACCCCATACCTTTACACTTGGTGCACAGCGCCTTGATTACCCCATATCTTTACACCTTTACACCTCTTCCCTGATTCATTGATTTAGCCACACAATCTTGATCTTCGCAGAAATCTAAAGGGACTGCATCTTCCTTGCAGCGATTTTATTCTTGGTCGATATTTTCCCTTGGTTCTCTGAAAAGTAAACGCTTATTGTTTTTAGCTTCTCAATTAATTTAAATAATTTCGAACACTACTCTTGTTTTTAAGCGCCACTCCTATGCTATACTAGCAAAGTTGGTTAAACAGCTTGCCAAAATTGAGCTAAGCAGTTAAGCTAACTTACTAGTATCCTAGTCTACTTAGTAAGCCACAAAGTTTAGCAAACTTCACCTCACAAGTATTAATTGGAAATACTAATAAGGTGAAGTTTGTGTGTTCTATACTAAGAAGACTAAAAGGTACTCAAAGACCAATAACATATTTTTGCCATTCCTGATGCATTCCGCTCTTGAGGTGCTTGCTCACCTCAAAATACAGGCTGCTGTAAGGTCTGCGAGGAGGGTGACGTAAGAGCATATGTGCTTCATGGGGTGTGCGGTTTCCTTTGTGAACATTGCAACGGACGCAGGCTGTAACAATGTTTTCCCAGGTATCACCACCACCACGTGATCGCGGTATGACGTGATCCAAAGTCAATTCGTCTCCTGAGTAGCCGCAGTATTGACACGTGTGACCGTCACGGTGCAATATATTTCGGCGAGTGAGAGGAATTTCCTTGTACGGAACACGCACATAGTGGCGTAACCGAATAACCGTTGGTAGCGGGAAGTCAGAATAGAGTTGTTTATTATTAAATTCTACCCGCTCAGCCTTGCCTTTAATCAACAAAATCACAGCTCGTCGCCAGCTAGTGATGTTGAGTGGTTCATAAGAGGCGTTTAGAACTAAAACCTTCACCATTGATCAGCGCTCGAAGGTATTAATTTTACATATATTAACACAAATATGTTTGGTTCTGTCTATGAGAATAAATTATACGCGATTCTTGTAGACGAGAAATAGGGCATGCGAGATGGATAGCTTTGTGGATGAAAGCTGATGAAAATCATGCACCAATGCCATAATGAGGGATAAAGTTCCTGAGAATTCAGGGTGGGCTTCTGATAGGACGAATATGTTAGTAACCAGGAAGCCTAGCAGTGGTGTGAGAGGAGTGAGTGAAGATGTTAAGCCACGAGCAGACCTTGGGGGTTGCTTCTTCTGGGAAGTACAATACTTACGCTTGGTTATCACAGCGTGCCTGGGTAGAAATTGATTTAGCAGCCTTATCCTACAATGTTCGGCAGATTGTCAAGCTGCTATCGACACGTACGCAGTTGATGGCAGTTGTAAAAGCGGATGCTTATGGGCATGGAGCAGTGACAGTCGCACAAACGGCGTTAGAGTCAGGAGCAAGCTGGTTAGGAGTTGCTACAGTCCCAGAGGGAATTGAATTGCGAGAAGCGGGAATTCAAGCTCCTATTTTGATTTTGGGTGCAACCTATACCCAGGAACAAATTCATGCGATCGCCCAATGGAAACTGCAGCCAACACTCATCAGCCCTAAACAGGCTCTGGTCTTTTCTAACTATCTAGAGGCCATTAATTATCATTCTCATTTACCTGTACACATTAAATTTGATACAGGAATGTCTCGGCTAGGTCCGTCGTGGGTAGAAGCGGCTGAATTTGTACAAATGGTACATTTGCTACCAAATCTCCAGATTGTCAGTATCTATTCTCATCTAGCAACGGCAGAAAATCCAGATCAAACTGTGATGAAGCAGCAACAGCAACGGTTTGAGGATGCGATCGCCCAAATGAAAGCTATGGGAATTGAACCACCTTGTCTACATTTGGCCAACTCTGCTGCCACCCTTACCGAAAAAGCATTGCACTACGATATAGTGCGTGTGGGTTTAGCACTTTACGGACTCTACCCAGCGGCTCATTTGATTTCATGTATAAACCTTAAGCCTGTTCTACAAGTCAAGGCAAGAGTCACTCAAGTCAAAAATATCACTCCAGGAACTGGAGTCAGCTATGGTCATCAGTATGTTGCACAGAGAGAACTCCGCCTTGCTGTTGTAGGAATTGGTTACGCTGATGGAGTGCCTCGACATCTTTCTCAAAAAATGCAGGTATTAATTCGTGGTAAAAGAGTACCCCAAATTGGGGCGATTACAATGGATCAGATGATGATAGACGTCAGCACTTTACCAGATATACAAGAAGGTGAAGTGGTCACCTTAATTGGGCAACAAGGAGATGAACACATCTGGGCTGAAGATTGGGCCAATCACCTAAACACTATTTCTTGGGAAATCCTTTGTGGGTTTAAGCACCGTCTGCCTCGTGTTGCTTTTTCTCATCCAGTAGAATAATCAACTATTTAAGTGTTGCCACAAATAAATTGTTGTGGTAGTATGTTTATCTGATGCGGATGTGGCGGAATTGGCAGACGCGCTAGATTTAGGTTCTAGTGCCGTAAGGCGTGAAGGTTCAAGTCCTTTCATCCGCACTCTTTAAAATAGAATCCTATGCAAAAGCGGGTAACCTTCAGTTGCCCGCTTTTGTGTAGCATAGCCTCGGCTACTAAGCTAAATTCTTTGGCTTTGACACCAAATTTCTGATGTTTAGTTCACAAAAACCCAGATTTTCCCAAACTTTTGCTTATTAAAAACTAACGTAGGCTAGTGGAAATTGATGTATTTATATTTTTGGTGTTAAATTTTATTTCGTATAAAGTTGAACTATATAGATTTGAGTAACTACTTGAATATCATAGCTCTTGAGGTTGACTTTCCTGTGGATATCTAGCAAAAAATCACACTTTTTCTTACAATACCTTTTTTATGAAAATACACATCGATTTTAAGTATAAATACTGTTTTTTAAGCCGATTTTACCTGATAATTACTGAAAGTTAGTAAACTCACTTTAAGGCAAATATCTTTGAATAAGAAAATTCTATATAAAGAATAACAATAGTGCAGTTTGGCTTATGCTTACACCATACAACAGACTTTTAGGTAAGTGGCTTGATAGAGTCTTTACACTTTCTTTACTCATCCACTAAAAATGCCTGATAATCTTCAGTATAGGTAAGTAAATAAAATACAACTTACAAAATTAACTGAGAGCTTCTATCTCAGAGAAAAGGGTACTACCATCCAACTTCGCCACATATCATAGAGTTTTAGATTTTCATATTTTTTTATCAAGCTTTGTAAAAAGTTTAGCTCACACCTATTGAATTTAGCCTAGGTAAAAGCAAAATGAGCACAACACCTATAGGTAGCTACAAGTTTTCTCAAAAGCTACACCCATTATCTCTGTTAGCACAACTCACTAGTCGTCGTGCTACAGGCTGCTTGCGGGTATTTATCGGGTCGGTATCTTGGTCAATTTATCTGGAGGATGGTAAACTTACTTATGCCTCCTGTTCGGATAAACTTTTTGATCGGCTTGATAAACACTTAGAACGCTTAAGTCAACAGTTTTCCACTCTCAACCGTGCAACTCTTATGCAGGTACGAGCCATTTTTGAAGCGAACAGAGAAACTCAACCAACACAGCAAGCAGATTACCAAGCAATTTGCTGGCTGGTAGAGAGAGACTATATGACTCCTCCTCAAGCAGTGGTCTTAATCGACGAATTAGCTAAAGAGGTACTAGAGTCGTTTCTAACTTTAAAAGAAGGAAGCTATGAATTTAGTAGTATTAGCCCATTAGATGAACTGCCCAAGTTTTGCCGTCTCGATCTGCGGTTGTTAGTGGAACACTGTCAAAAGCAATTACGCCATCGGCAGCACTCTCAATCATTAGTTTCTGATAAGGAGAATTCCCAAGCCTCGCCCACGGCATCAAGATTAGCACAAACACAGATAAAGCTTGGGACGCAATCACCCAGTTCAACAAATCTCGATAGCTCTTATCAGAGTAACAATAAAATTTTCCAGCAACAATCTATTGGTAAAAGTTTATACACAGTAGCTTGTATTGATGATAGTCCTACAGTTTTAAACTCTATCAAACAGTTTTTAGACGAAAATACTTTTTCTGTTGTAATGATCAACGATCCTGTAAAAGCTTTAATGCAAATTCTGCGTAGTAAGCCAGACATCATCTTGCTAGATGTTGAAATGCCAAATTTAGATGGCTATGAATTGTGTTCTTTATTAAGGAGACACTCAGCTTTTAAAAATACACCGATAATTATGGTGACTGGCAGAACAGGGTTTATCGACAGAGCAAAGGCAAAAATAGTCAGAGCATCAGGCTACTTGACTAAGCCTTTTACACAGTCAGATTTATTAAAAATGGTATTTAAACATATTGCTTAGTAGTTTTCAAGACAAGAGGCATTTTGCCTATTAGCCAGCATGCATAATGTTTTTTTGTCATGCTGCAACAAGCTAAAGAGTCCCCTAATTGAGCACATCGGTCTGCAAGTACCACTTTTGAGTTAATCAAGCTTTTATTTGTTTAGGAGATTGTAGGAGTGAGTCTGACTTTGCTAGGCACCATATTGATAGTAGAAGATTCTCCCAGTGAGTTAGCACTAATGAGCCACTATCTTAATGAGAGTGGTTATAAAGTCATTCAAGCCACTGGCGCAAAAGAAGCATTAGAAAAAGCAATATCGCATAATCCAGACGTGATTGTTACCGATGTTGTTATGCCAGGGATGAGTGGGTTTGAATTGTGCCGTTCTCTAAAAAGAAATCCAGCTACTCAGAAAGTACCAATTGTGATTTGTAGTTCCAAAAATCAAGAAATTGATCGCTTGTGGGCAATGAGACAAGGCGCTGATGCCTATGTAACTAAGCCTTACACCCGCGAACAACTCCTGCGCACTATTAAATCAGTAGCAATTTGAATCAATGAGTAGTTCGAAAATCACACTTCCAATAAACCAAACCCAAAATAACCTGGGAGATGGCTATCTTAAGTTTCAGCTCAATAGACAGACTTTTGCCCTATTATCAATGAGGCAAACACAAGAGGCTATTATTATACCTTTTGAAGCTGTTACGTCTATGCCAAATATGCCAAGCTGTGTGCTTGGCTTAATGAATTGGCGCAGTCGCATAATTTGGGTTGTTGATCTACCAAGGATGCTCAATTTAGAATATCTAGACAATCGGCTCCGACAGTACAACGTCATAGTTATTAGGGTAGAATCAGTGCTTTTGGGCTTAGTTGTACAAGAAATTAAAGGAACAGCTAAGTTTATGCCGGATGATATTCGCTCCCCTTTGGGTCATATTGCCTCTAGCTTAGTTCCATATTTACGCGGCTGCATTATCCAAGAAAAAGAAATATTGCTGGTTTTAGATGCACAATCTATCGTGCAGTCATCTATTCTTCGTAGCGATTAAAAACCACTACATAAAATAATGGATTTCTTGTTTTTCGAGTTACTACCGACAACGGAATTACTTTATGATTAATAGAACTGATACGGCCAAGAGCAAAGATGCTCAAGGCGCGACTTCGCTTAATTCATCTCAAGAAGTCATCACGGATAATGTTTCAACCCAACCTGAAGATCTTAATGGTGATGAAGCTGATGTAAACTCTCCTTTAAATCAAGTTGTAACCTTTGTTAAACAATTAAGCTTAAATACCAAGGCTACAGTACTGGCAATTATGATTGGGACATTGCCAATATTAGCAATCGGAACTCTTGCTTATCAAGTAGCTAGTAGATCTATCAATAGTAAAATTGCTCAGATTCAAACTGATGATGCCAAAGGTTTGGCAGATAAGGTCAATCGGTTCATGCTTGAACGATACGCAGACCTTCAGGTTATCGCTAGTTTGCCGATGTTCACCAATCCTAAAGCCATAGAATTAAGCAATTCTAAGGATAAACAGGCAGTATTGGACAAGTTTATCTCCGCTTATAAAGTCTATGACAGCATTGGCATCTTCGATTTGAAAGGTGAACCGATAGCACTCTCGCAGGGAACCGAATCTAGTAATATCGCCAATCAAGATTCTTTCCAGAATGCACTAAAAACCGATGCTCCTTTTGTCAGTCAGCCTGAAATATCTGAAGCGACAAAAAAACTTAGTCTTCTCACTGTTGCACCCATAAAGGATACTGCTACAGGCAAAACTATTGCTATAGTTCATATGCGTATGCCTGTTACGTCCCTTGACAACATACTCAGGAATTATACAGGAAATGGGCGGGAGTATTTTTTGAGCGATGCCTCTGGGAAAATTTTCCTAGCTTCTAAGAAGAATCGATTAGATAGAAATACTCTGAAGGATTTTCTTGGATTGGATAAACAGCTAGCGACAAAACAGGAAAATTCTTTTACCACAACTTACGTACCTGATAACAAGGAAGAATTGGTAAGCTATGCATCCAGAACACTGGATGATATGCCAAATCTGAAATGGCAATTTATTCTCGCTACAGATACAACCACTGCATTTGACCCTCAAAGACACTTACTCCTGACAATTGCTGTCGGTACAGGATTAACGGCATTGATTGTAGCTTTGATAGCAGCATGGATAGCAAAACGTGCTACACAACCTATCATCGATGCTACACAAGCAGTGACTAGACTTGGTCAGGGTGAACTTTCTACACGCTTAGAGGTGCAATCTAAGGATGAGTTAGGTATTTTGAGTGCCAATATTAACCAAATGGCATCACAACTACAGACTCTTTTAAGAGAGCAAGAATCTGATGCTGAAAGAGTCAAGTTGCTGGCAGAAATGACCCTGCGTACACGGAGAAGCCTGAAAACAGAAGATATTTACAAAACAGCAGTTAAAGAAGTTCGCCAAGCATTAAAAACCGACAGGGTTCTCATCTATCAGTTTAATCAAGACACTTGGGATGGTGCGGTTGTTGCTGAAGCTGTCACAGCTGGGTTGCCAAAAATGTTGGGGGTGGAAATTGATGATCCCTGTTTCCAAGAGCGTCATGCGGAAACTTATAAAGATGGTCGAGTACGAGTCATCAACAACATTTATCAAGATCCAAATCTAAGTAATGCACATTGTTACATTAGGATGTTGGAAAAATTTGCAGTCAAAGCTAATTTGGTTGCACCGTTGATTTCTCAAGAACAGCTTATAGGTTTAATGATTGCTCATCATTGCGACAGTCCTCGGGTATGGCAACAGCCTGAAATTGACTTGTTCCAACAGTTGGCTATTCAAATAGGTTTTGCGTTAGAGCAAGCACAGTTGATGGATGAGTTGCAAAAATCACGATCTATTGCGGAAAAGGTTTCTGTCGAAGAACGGCAACAAAAAGAAGCCATACAAATGCAACTCCTCGAATTGTTAAGCGAAGTAGAAGGTGCAGCTAGTGGGGACTTAACAGTACGCGCCGAAGTCACAGCTGGAGAAATTGGTACAGTCGCTGACTTTTTCAACTCTATTATTGAGAGTCTGCGAGATATTGTGACTCAAGTTAAACAAGCTGCTACTCAAGTAAACCAAGCAATTGGAAATAACGAAGAAGCTATTCGTCAACTGGCAGATGAAGCACTCTCTCAAGCAGAAGAAATTAACCGGACATTGGATGCTGTTGACAATATGACACAGTCCATGCAAACAGTTGCAGCAAGTGCTCAGCAAGCAGCTATTGTTGCTCAAGATGCTTCTCTCACAGCTAAAAAGAGTGGACAAGCCATGGATTTAACAGTGCAAAACATCTTGCACCTGCGTGAGACCGTCGGTGAAACAGCCAAAAAAGTCAAACGCTTGGGAGAATCTACTCAACAAATCACCCGTGTGGTAGCATTGATTAATCAAATTTCTATGCAAACTAACTTATTAGCAATTAATGCTGGTATTGAAGCAGCACGGGCAGGTGAAGAAGGGCAAGGATTTGCCGTGGTAGCAGAAGAAGTTGGAGAGCTAGCAGCGCGCAGTGCAGTAGCAACCAAAGAAATTGAACAAATCGTCGAAAATATTCAACGGGAAACTAGCGAAGTCGTGGCGGCGATGGAACTGGGAACGACACAGGTAGTAGAAGGTACGCGGATTGTTGAAGAAGCAAAACAAAGCCTCAGTCAAATATTGGATGTGTCCCGCCAAATTGATGCTTTAGTGCAATCAATTTCCGACACCACTGCATCTCAGGCACAAACATCACAAATAGTAAGTTCTTTGATGAAAGAAATTGCTGTTGTTTCAAAACGCACCAGCTCCTCCTCTCATGAGGTTTCTCATTCTTTGCAACAAACTATGGAGATTTCACAACAGTTGCAAGCGACTGTTGGTACTTTCAAGGTGGATTAGTCATTGGTCTTTTGTACTTTGTCATTGTAGTGGACTAATGATTAATGGCTAATGACTAATGACTAATGACTAATGACTAACAGTAAAAACTATGTCACAGGACAAAGAACTTGAGATCCAGATGCAGTTTCTGGAAGAAGCAACTGATTACCTGAATACTCTGGAAGGGGTATTGTTGGAAATCGACGCCAGCAACCGCATTGCTCCCGAAAAAATCAATGCTGCACTCCGAGCTGCTCATTCGATTAAAGGTGGAGCAGGGATGATGGGATTTCGTGCTCTTTCTGATTTAGCTCACCGACTAGAAGACTCCTTTAAAGTCTTAAAAACCCGGAAAAACTCTCTCGAACTTGACACTGAGTTACACAGCTTACTGCTATCGGGAGTAGATTGGTTACGGCAGATCGTAGAACTACTAACAGAGGGTAATACCATAGATGAGCAATGGTTGACTACCTTCTGCTATCCAGTCTTTGAAGAGCTACATGAGCGCTTAGGTGACCCAACCCCAGAAGATGCCACAACGATTCTGTCAACAGAAGAGGGGCAAGATATCATACCCTTGCTCTTTGAAACCGAAGTGGAAGGGTGTTTACAGCGACTAGAATCTGTGTTGGCAGATAGCGAACAACCCTGTTTGAAAGAAGAAGTTGCTATTATGGCAGCGGAGTTGGGCGGTTTGGGTGAAATGCTCCAACTACCAGCTTTTACTCAACTGTGTGAGTCTATCACTAGCTATTTGGAAGCCTCCGATTCTTCACATATAGAAGAAATTGCCCGTGCAGCTTTGACAGCATGGCGGCGATCGCAAGCTTTAGTACTAGTCAATCAATTTGATAGCTTGCCTACAACTATTGAAATCGAAGGTCTAGATAGCACTTTATTGCAATCTACGCAAAAACTGTCATCACCTTTTATCGAAACAGAATTGTTGTTCACTCAGCCAGTTATAGAAGCGGCTGACTCAGATGTAGCACAAAATACAGATGAGGAAGCCACCGAAGAAACATGGCTAGATGAAGATATTATTGCTGCAGATTTTGAAGCGTTAGAAGCAGCATTTGCAGATGAAAGCCTCTCTTTAGATGAAGAAATACTAGAGCCAACTCCAGTTGTTCCTCGAGAAACTGCTGCAAAAGATTACAAATTTGTTGAGCGCAAAACTGAGTCAACTTTTTCTAGCAGTAAAGGTGAAATTCAGGAAAATACAGTCCGAGTTCCCACTAAGCAGCTTGAACAAATTAATGATTTGTTTGGGGAGTTGATCATTCAGCGAAATGGGTTAAACCTACAACTAGAAAGGCTACGCAAACTCATTCGAAATTTAGGGCAACGAGTGCAGGTTTTGGATCGAGAAAACCAACAGCTACGCACAGCTTACGACAAAATAGCCACAGAGGGTGTGATCTCGTCTGGGATTCAACCACTGGAGTTTGCAACTGCTGATAATAGCGAAGATAATGTAGCTAACCATAATTACCAAATACAAGGAATCAATAATGGATTTGATTCCTTAGAAATGGATAGCTATAACGAATTAAACCTGCTATCCCAGGAAGTGATGGAAACTATCGTTCAAGTACAAGAGGTGACAACTGACATTCAACTGAGCCTTGACGATACAGATCAAATTGCCCGCAAACTTAACAAAACATCGAAGCAATTACAACGTAAGCTGACTCAAGTAAGAATGCGCCCACTATCTGATTTGGTGGATCGCTTCCCAAGAGCATTGCGAGATATGAGTGTGGAGTACGGCAAAAATGTACAACTGAAGGTTGAAGGTGCTAGTACTCTGATTGAGCGTAGTATTCTAGAGGCCTTGAATGAGCCTTTAATGCACTTATTGCGAAACGCCTTCGATCACGGCATTGAAGATCCTGCTACTCGTCGTGCTGTTAATAAACCAGAACAAGGATTGATTGAAATTAAAGCCACTCATCATGGCAATCGAACAATCATTACTCTTAGAGATGATGGTAACGGTATTTCTCTAGATAAGATTCGGACTAAAGCTGTTGCTATGGGTCTAGAACCCGCTTTGTTGGCGCAAGCTACAGACGATGAACTACTGTCCCTGATCTTTGAGCCTGGTTTTAGTACCTCTGAGCAAGTGACAGCACTATCCGGTCGCGGTGTGGGAATGGATGTCGTTCGTAATAAGCTAAAGCTTGTTCGAGGAGATATCAAAGTTGATACAGTACCAGGAGAAGGAACTACATTTACCCTATCAGTACCATTTACACTTTCAGTAGCACGCGTTCTGCTAGTAGAAAGTAACAGAATGCTATTAGCATTTCCAACAGACGTGGTTTCCGAAATTTTCCTACTCCAGAACGAGCAGGTGTTCTCTATGGCTACCAGCGAAGTTCTCAATTGGCAAGGAAGCATGCTACCCTTGATTCGCCTTGGTCGCTACTTGGAGTTTAATTGCCCTCGTTATGATAACCCAAATTTAGAAACTCCCCCAGCAATTAATGCAGCTAGTGTATTGATAGTCAATCAAGGTAACCAACCAGTAGCAGTACAAGTAGACCGTTGTTGGGGTGAGCAAGAAGTTGCTATGCGCCGTGTTGAGGGCAATATACCCTTACCATCTGGTTTCGGCAACTGCACAATCCTGGGTGATGGTCGGGTAGTAGCACTGGTTAATATCAACGAGCTCTTGTATTGGATTGCTGCGAATGAACGCACACCAAGAACTAATCAATTACCTTCCGCAAGATTAAAGACCGCATTTTTGACATCAAATGATGACAAATTGGTAACATCAGAGACTCAAAAAGGCACGATTTTAATTATTGATGACTCGATTAATGTTCGTCGTTTTCTAGCTCTAACTCTTGAAAAAGGAGGATATAAAGTAGAACAAGCAAAGGATGGTCAAGATGCTTTAGACAAGCTGCAAAGTGGATTGAAAGTTCAAGCAGTGATTTGTGATATAGAAATGCCTCGTGTTGATGGTTATGGCTTTTTAAGTCGAATAAAATCAAACAATGAGTTTAAAAATATACCAGTTGCTATGCTGACCTCTCGTAGCAGTGATAAGCATCGACAACTGGCAATGCAATTGGGTGCAAGAGCTTATTTTTCTAAACCTTACAATGAGCAAGAATTACTCCGTACACTGGAGTCAATTATTTTTCCACTAGCAGAGGCAATTAACTAGTTGCATTCAATCTACACGTGATCAGCACTTCCTGTAGTGGTTTCAATCCTTATAGGAAGTGTATTTTAGTTTTTGAGACAAAATTAAATGTAAACATTAATCATTTAATCTTAAAAAAAATCTGTAAAGTTTAACGCTTCATCATGAGAAGGTGCGAAGTTTATGTATAACAGGGTTTGACTTACAGATCATATTGTTGAGCCCTAGGTTCTTTATGGTATTGAATTGCTGAACAGACAATTTTTGTAGAATCGGTTTCTGTGCGTAAGTCCTAATATAGGCACCCTGTACTAAGAAAGGGCTTTTATTATGTATAGACACCCCCTTCCTCCGGATGATTTGCCTCCAGTTAAGGCAACACAACTTGACAGCTTACTACTAAGACAACTAGAAGAGGCTACAGGCAAACGCTTTTACCAATCTTGCGGACCTATCACACGGACTTTGTTATCGAGTTGTCATTGGTATTTCACTACGAAAACTAGCTCCTTAACACTGATCATTATCTGTTATGACATAGAAAGTTATTGGCAAATCACAAATGCTATTCCCCATATTGTCGGTAAATTAAAGCTTTTTTCGGATAATGCAAAAATTCGCCTCTGTCCACCAACCCAAAAAGGTATACCCTGGGAACTTAAATTCAATGAAATATTAGATGATGGAGCGTTAAGTTAACTGGCTTTTGCTAACTGGCTCGTCGTCATGAACTGCCTAAAACTTTCATCTTTTGCAATTTCATCAAAATCAATGTCAGTTTCTACGTCTTCTTTATACCTAGGATTGATATCAATAGCGGCTTGTAGATTTTTCAGAGCTAACTCTACCTGTCTTTGTAAGGCATAACAAGCTGCTTTGTTGTAATAGGCAATGCCATAGTCGGGTTTAATTTGTAGCGCTTTGTCGAAACTAGCGATCGCCTCTTCATCACGTCCCAATCTAACGAGGACATAACCTCGATGATTCCAGGCTTTGTAGGAGTCAGGCTTAAATTCAATGGCTTTGTCAAAAGATGTGAGTGCATCTTCATAATTCTCTAACTCTTCTAAAGCTAGACCCCGGTTCATCCATGCTACACCATCATCAGGTTTGATTTGTGTAGCTTTATCAAAAGAAGCAAACGCTTCTTGGTGTTTTTGTAAATAGCCTAGCATCACTCCTCGATCACACCAAGCTTGATGATAATCAGGCTGGAGTTGAATTGCTTGATCATAAGATGCGATCGCACTTTTATAGCGTTTCAACCTTCCCAAAGTTATGCCTTGTTTTAACCAAGCCACAGGTTCTTCTGGCTGAATTTTCACTGCTTTTTTATAAGCTGCGATCGCCTCTTCATACTGCTTTTGATAAAAAAGAAGGTCTCCTCTTTGAAGATAATCCTCCGCAGTTTGTTTTACCACTTCAGATTTTTGGGATTCTTGTATGTGTTGTTCAACCTGTGGAGTGACAAGCACCGGAGTAGATGCATGTGTTATCTGAGATATTTCTTCAAGAATGTGCTGCTTTTGCTTTTGAGTATCTACCTGGAATTGTGACAATTGAGATACAAACTCTGACTCTAACTTTTCTAAGTTTTCCAAAACTCGATGTGTTTGCTTTTGAGCATCCCTTTGGAATTTTGTCAGTTGCGCTGCTAAATCAGAACCTGATTGTTCTATATCTTCACTAATTAGCTCTTTTTGCTGTTGAGCCTCTGCTTGTAATTGAGAAACTTGAGCTACAAAGTCTGAATGTAGCTTTTTCAGTTCAACAGCGATTTCATCTTTTTGCTGATAAGCATCTGACTGCAAACTAGAAATTTGATCTTTGAATTGTAACTCTAGCTTTCCAAAATTCTCTATATTTAAATCTTTTTGCTTGTTAAGCTCTGCTTGTAATTCTGCAATTTGCGTTACAAATTCAAGCTGTAACTTTTCTATATCATTAAGACTTTTAGTTTTAGCTTGTACTACTTCAGATTGTACTTTCTCTAAATTAGTAAAAGTCTGAGATTTTTTATTTTCTATGTCTAATTGGAAGCCATTTAACTGATTTTTTAACTCACTGCCTGATTTTTCTATATTTTCTAGTACAGAATTTTTCTGTTTTTGAATATCCACTTCTACTTCAGACAGTTGATATGCAATTTCTGATTCTAATTTCTCAACACTTTCAATAACTAAATTGCTCTTTTGTCTGGCTTGTACTTGTAACTCAGATACATGAGATAACAATTCAGACTCTAATTTACTTGCATTTTCTTTAGAAATTCTTATTAAAGCTTCTAAGTCTGCTAAGAACTGCTCCTTAACTTGAGACAGATCCTCTCTGATAATTTTTAGGCCATCCTTCTCGATTCTGATCTTTTGTCTAAGTGCTTCTGCTTCGCTTACCAGTTCGTTATTTATGTTTCTAGACTCATTAATAATTTTTTCAGCCTCTTGCTGAACGCCAATAAGCTGGTTTTGTAATTCTCCCAGATGCTTTAGCTGTTCCATTGCTTTATCAACAATTTCACGAATGATCAGCCTTCGTAAGAGCCAAAAAGAGGCAATCACAGCAACTGGAAACAGAGTCAGAACGACTAACCCAAGATTAAGCAAGATGCTTGTCCGATTGAAAACATGATCAACTTCTGATTGAACTTGCTCTCTAATTCGCTGTGCTTCTCGCAGTTGCGCTAACTCTTCTTGAGCTTGCGTAGAAAGCACTGAAGAGGAAGATGTAGATGGTGTTGGCGTAGGTTGAGCACCAGCAAGACCAACAGATACCAAGAAGGGTGAAAAGAAAATAATACTTCTCAACGCTAAGGCTAAGACAACTTGTTTGTTGCTCTTCATAACAACCATCTCTATGTTCTATTACATTATTCTTAGTCAATTTTGACAACGACGCACACCTTTCCAATCTAGCAGCCCTATTGAAATGGTTGAGATACTTTAATGTAGTATGCTTTTATATTTGTAGTATTTATACTACAAAAGATCAATATTACTAACCACCATCTTAGCCTTAGCTGTTAGCAAAAAAAGCCTGGCTTACAGATTAAGCCAGACTTAGGAAATTCGTAATTTTCAGCTGGGAGATTAAATATGTAATGACAATATATCTATCATGACGTGAAATTCTGTTTACAAAGAACAAAATCACATAACTTTTCCCAGTATCCGTTAGCTAAAACACATTCCTCCGGCATCAAGCCGAACTTACGCCAATTCCCACTTGCCCTTTCTCACAGGCTGTCAATTTTGCACAAAAGGTTAAGTTAGGTCCCTCATGTGCAACAAGGCTGCTTTGCCTCCCTTGTCTTCCTTGCCTCCCTTGCCTCCCTTGCCTCCCTTGTCTCCCTTGCCTCCCTTGCCTCCCTTGCCTTCCTTGTCTCCCTTGCCTTCCTTGCCTTCCTTGTCTTCCTTGTCTCCCTTGTCTGCCTTGCCTCCCTTGTCTTCCTTGTCTCCCTTGTCCTAAAAAAAAATCAAAAAATTTTCCCCTACCCCTTGACGAACCAATTTGCTGTTGCTACATTAATAAAAGCGCCAGAGAGATGGCGGCTGAACCGAAGAAAAGTTAATAGTTTGAAAGCTTAAAGAAGTACCAATCCTCGTCAAGAGAAACTTTAGTTGTCGGGCTAAGCCCGAGACTCAAAATAAAATCATAACAGGATTCCGGAAGTATAGAGACCGATTAAGTGTCGTGTCTTTGCGTTCGGAGGTTCAAGCTCAAAAACAAAACGGAGAGTTTGATCCTGGCTCAGGATGAACGCTGGCGGTATGCTTAACACATGCAAGTCGAACGGTCTCTTCGGAGATAGTGGCGGACGGGTGAGTAACGCGTGAGAATCTGGCTTCAGGTCGGGGACAACCACTGGAAACGGTGGCTAATACCGGATGTGCCTTAGGGTGAAAGATTAATTGCCTGAAGATGAGCTCGCGTCTGATTAGCTAGTTGGTGGGGTAAGAGCCTACCAAGGCGACGATCAGTAGCTGGTCTGAGAGGATGATCAGCCACACTGGAACTGAGACACGGTCCAGACTCCTACGGGAGGCAGCAGTGGGGAATTTTCCGCAATGGGCGAAAGCCTGACGGAGCAATACCGCGTGAGGGAGGAAGGCTCTTGGGTTGTAAACCTCTTTTCTCAGGGAATAAAAATGAAGGTACCTGAGGAATCAGCATCGGCTAACTCCGTGCCAGCAGCCGCGGTAATACGGAGGATGCAAGCGTTATCCGGAATGATTGGGCGTAAAGCGTCCGCAGGTGGCAGTGTAAGTCTGCTGTTAAAGAATGAGGCTTAACCTCATCAGAGCAGTGGAAACTACACAGCTAGAGTGCGTTCGGGGTAGAGGGAATTCCTGGTGTAGCGGTGAAATGCGTAGAGATCAGGAAGAACACCGGTGGCGAAAGCGCTCTACTAGGCCGCAACTGACACTGAGGGACGAAAGCTAGGGGAGCGAATGGGATTAGATACCCCAGTAGTCCTAGCCGTAAACGATGGATACTAGGCGTTGCTTGTATCGACCCGAGCAGTGCCGTAGCTAACGCGTTAAGTATCCCGCCTGGGGAGTACG
>Ga0070738_10004550_pt1 | contig 16452 bp, 19 predicted proteins | sample Coa_R2_2_FD_66446 | JGI IMG/M metagenome (GOLD analysis project Ga0070738, IMG submission 66446) | Surface soil microbial communities from Centralia Pennsylvania, which are recovering from an underground coalmine fire - Coalmine... | ecosystem: Environmental > Terrestrial > Soil > Unclassified ...
CGATCGAATACCTTCCAGGAAGCCACCGCTTGAACTGACGTAGGTAGCCGTACCGTACTTGATTGCATCCCGGTCATCGACGGCACTACCCGCCGCTACGGTGACTAGCTCTTCCTGTGGCTTTTCCAAGAACGACATCGGCGAACCACCGACAAAGATGCGGTTCGCAGCGCGTGACACAATGATCTCGGAATTTTGAGTCAGCGTTTCGGCAATTTCGAGGCGTTTCGCTCCAGAACTAAAGTAGCGAGCCAACTCATCTAGTTCCCCACGACCGAGGAAACGGTCTTGCTGTTCAGCCTGGGAAATCGTTGCGACTGTAACGGTTTGATAAAGTTGCGGACGGGCGACTGAGCTTCCACCACTTGCTTTAACACTCATTGGATTTCAAAAGCTCCCTTTAACAGATCGTGACTGTGTTAAACCTGACCAGAGTGTCACCTGGCGACCATCCCAAAGCCCCTACCTTCGAGCGAAGGCATTGTATGAAGAACTTGATGTAATGACGGTGCAGGGTCTACCAGTTCAATATTTAGGTTAGAACGATTCGGATCCTCAGACTCATATATTAAAAAGTATTTAGACCGCAATCGCTCACTGTATCGTCCGATCATAGGGGATCGGGGACACCCTCCTGAGAAGGCAAGAACGGATTGTTACAAATCTTCGTGACATCTGGAATGGTTCCGAGTACGACTGAATTTGATCCAGTAAGTAGCGTTTATGTCAACTCCATCATGATGTTTTTACGGTCTGTGACGTTTGCCGCGATCGCGCTCTGTAGCGTCGTTGCGTTGCCTACTGGGATCGCCAGGGCTGGCACTGAAGTTCCCATTACGCGCATTGATTTTGCAGGGGCGGGTGGCGACTTCACCCATCGCACCGGGACGTTTGTGGTGCCCGACCGCGATACAACCGTGTCTGCCTACGGTGGCTTGCTCCGTCGCTACGATGTCCACATCGCCAAGATGATTGAAGTCACGAATGCGGTCTGGTGCGCCCAGTCTGCCGACTATCAGGGCGTGTATTGGAACTACGAAGCTGAGAGCGGCGATCGTTTTATGGGGCAGTTCTATATCAGTTGCACCACGGCGTGCCAAATTGTCCAGGCGTATGGTCGGGGAAGACCCGAACGAACCGCCATCTACCATCGCGGCGAAGGCCCCGAAATCACCTTCATTCCGGTGCTTAATCTCCAGGGCGACAAAGTTCCCCGCTTTCTCAAATTTGTGCAAACGCTCAAGCCAAAATGTATTGACAATCTGTGCCCAGGCGATGTGATGAGTGAACGTTGATCTAAGGATTCACCGTTACAGTTTGGCGGCCAGAATTTGAGCAGCCGTCAAGTTCAGATCTGAAAATGTGGGGGACTGTATGAAGTCAGTTCATACCGGGTATCGATGCCGTCGTTGTAAGCAAGATAGTCTTCAAGGGTGATTTTTTGGCTGGCGATCGTCATAAGACTGGCTCTTCAGATCAAGCGCTGTCAAACTATCCTAACGTTTCATCTGCCTGTAACTGCTTTTCAAAACATACTATGAATAGTACGTTTGAATTGTTTCTAGAGTAGAGTCTATGAGCATCGATCCTGTTTGGCATTTTTTTCGTGTTGCGCCTGATGAAGTCACACAGGTACAGGAAGCATTCGATCGAGCAGTACGACAGTCTCGAATTGCTGAACAGACGCAAGCTTTTTTTGAGAGCCAACAGGGACAATCTAACGATTTTGATAGCTTTTATGAAAGCTATGGAAACATCTTCGACCTTTTCTATCCAGAAGCCTTTACAGAGCTTTTCGATGATGTTGTGACTGACAAGCTTCAACTAGCTGAGCGATCGTTAGAGTTCGTGATGACTAATCGGTTTGGTGCATCGGCTATGCTTTTCTACGCATTAGGGTGGGAATTATCCCACAGGCTTCCAGGGTATTTTGGCAATCTCTTCGTCTCACCAAACGATGTCGCCAATGTTCTGGCAGAGGTAGAGCAAGTCTTTAACGCAATAAATGCTGCGGAGTTTGTTGAAAGGGCTGAGGAAGCTGGGTCTTTAGGCAACTGCAACGGAGATGTTGCTGGAAATCTTGCCTCTTTACTTCCTGCCTCTCTACGAACAGTTTTAGCAGAAGGTGATGGACTACTTGCGCTGAATTATCCGCACGCTGGTTGCATTCCTTACCCTGGATATGAAGATGAGGAGTATGAAGGCTAAAGTTAAAATGCAGACGTAGGATGTGTTAGACGCAGTCGTAACGCATCGGATCCTTTACCAGCATGGGTTACGCTGTCGCTAACCCATCCTACAAAAAGCTGCTAACGCCCTAACAGCCTGTATCCGCTCTTCAAAGCGTGCTAGAAAGTACGCTTGAATTGTTTTTAGGAAGAAGTCTGGCCCTGGTTTCCAAGCTTTGCCTGGAAATGCCGTTTTGCAGGCAAAACTTGTGTTAAAGACATTCAGGTATTGAGTTAAGCCGAGCGATCGTTTTCTCTGGTTGAACTATGGTTTTGCCAGGTCAAGTAATCTCTGAAACCAGTTGGGCGACCGTTTTAGCAAGTCAAGCGATCGTTTTGCCCAAACAAGCCATCTTTGAATCAGGTCAAGCTATCTCTTTAATCGGTCGAGCGATCTCTGAAATCAGTCGAGTCATCTCTGCATTGGGTTGAGCGACCTTCTCGTCTGGTCAAGCAATTGTTGTACTGGGTTGAGTGATCGTTGCATCAGGCTGAGCTACTGCCGAACGAGATCAAGCATCTCAGAAGTGGACTTAAGCGTATCGAAGCATAATTCAAGATGAAGCTTTCATCCAGATGTGCTCATGACAACCAAGTATTTAATGCTTGAACCCTGGTATGGAGTACGGACTCTTTATTTGCACCCTTTCAGCGATGAGAATGGTCTTCCCATTTATGAAGAGCGAATCGTTATCTTTCACGCTTTAGATGAGAATGAGGCGATCGCATTGGCTGAAGCCGAGGCAGAGCAATACGCCGCTGCAAATGACTGTACTGTTCTTGAGTACATCATGTGTTTCCATCTTACTGCCGCTGAATTAGTCAATGCGGTTGAAGTCTTTTCTCTAATGCGTGGCAGTGCGCTAGAGGCTCGCGAGTATATAGACCGCCACTTTGATACCAGTTCTGAACGTGCTCGGAATGTTGAAGAGAACTAGGTGCTGTGATTGGAGTGATCGAGCCAATGACGCATGATTCGGTACACTCAAGATCGCTGCAATCATGTGTGCCATGCCAGATCCTCAATCCGTTAGCGCGGCTGTCGCCAAACTCTACGATACCTACCCCTTTCCACCAGAACCGTTGCTGGATGAGCCGCCTCCTGGCTACAACTGGCGCTGGAACTGGCAGGCGGCCTATAGCTTTTGCACGGGACGAAAACCAGAGAAGGACAATCCGCACATTCTGGATGCAGGCTGCGGTACGGGGGTAGGCACCGAGTATCTGGTGCATCTGAATCCTCGCGCGCAGATTACGGCGATCGACCTCAGTGCGGGAGCGTTAGCCGTGGCGAAAGAACGATGCCAGCGATCGGGAGCCGATCGGGTCAACTTTCACCACCTCAGCCTCTATAATGCCGACCAACTTCCCGGTGAGTTTGACCTCATTAATTGTGTGGGGGTGCTGCATCACCTGCCTGACCCCGTGCGGGGCATCCAGTCATTGGCGATGAAGCTGGTGCCGGGCGGCATTATGCACATCTTTGTCTATGCAGCATTGGGACGGTGGGAAATTCAACTGATGCAGGAGGCGATCGCGCTCCTGCAGGGCAACCAGCGTGGCGACTATAAAGATGGGGTGACAATCGGTCGCCAGATCTTCGCCGCACTGCCCGCAGACAACCGCCTCGTGCAACGTGAAAAAGAACGCTGGTCGCTGGAAAATCAGCGGGACGAAAACTTTGCCGATATGTACGTCCATCCCCAGGAGATTGACTACACGATCGACACGCTGTTTGAGTTGATTGATGCGTCCGGGCTGGAATTTCTTGGGTTCTCTAATCCGCAGTCGTGGCAGTTAGAGCCGCTGTTGGGCAAAGAACCCGCGTTAATCGAACGGGCACAGGATTTGAGCGATCGCCAGCGCTATCGGTTGATCGAACTGCTCAATCCCAGTGCCATTACTCACTACGAATTCTTTCTCGGTCGTCCACCCTTACCCAGCATGAACTGGTCGTCGGATGACGTACTGCTTAGCGCTATTCCCGATCGCAACCCGTGCATGGATGGGTGGGAAAGCCACTGCCTGTTCAACGCCGATTATCAGATCGTCAACCTGACACCATCAGAGTTTGAATTTCTGCAAGCGTGCGATGCCAATGGTACGACCACTACCGGGCAAGCTCAGCGTCGAACTGTGCGCGAGATTCTCAGCGCCACTTCCGGCTCGCTGACGCAAGTGCGTCACTTGTTGGCGCAGCGCCTCATCATGCTCACGCCCGGTAGCAATATGCTTAGCTGACTCGCCGGGGCAATGGTTGAAGGGGCGCGAACGGAACGCAATATCGGCACGTTTCGGGTGATTCCCTGACAGCACCGTTACAAAGTATTTCAGAACTGGATGTAAGCCATTAAGTATTATTACTCCCCACATGATATGATTGCGATGTTGTCGGGTACGTGCCGAGTGCCTGAAACTCATCAATTACGGAGCCTTTTGCATGGACTCTCGCGATCGTTGAGTTCTCGCATTTAGCTGGTTAACCTGAAACGTCTGGTCAACGCTTCCTATGCAAACATCTGATCCGAGGGATGCCTCACAAACCAGTGAACCAGCGATCGACTCGGGTGCACCCGCACCAACCGATTCGATGGCTGAGTTTTATGAGCTGCAGCGTGAGCTGCTGCTGACGACGCTGGTGTTGACAGGAATTATCTTTGTTTCTGTCTGGATTTTCTACTCCCTCAACATTGCTCTGAATTATTTACTTGGAGCGTGCACAGGTGTGGTTTACTTGAAAGTGTTGGCTAGAAACGTCGAGCGATTAGGCAGGGAGAATAGGCGAGTTGGTAAATCCCAAGTCGCGATTTTCATTGGGCTGATTATAGTGGCAACTCAGTGGAATCAGCTACAGGTCTTACCAATTTTTTTAGGCTTTCTTACCTATAAAGCAACGCTCATCGTTTATATGCTGAAGCTCCTGACGAATCCTGGCTCTCGTTAGTCGGGTAATTCCAGAACTTTATCACTGCTCAAACTATTTGGGAAAACCGCTCAAGGTCTAATGCTAAGTTTTCTCCCAACTCTTAATGTTCTTCCGCTTGCCAGCCTTGAAGTGGGTCACCATCTTTACTGGCAGATTGGTAATCTCAAGGTTCACGGACAGGTTTTTATCGTGTCCTGGATTGTCATTGGGATTCTGCTCATTGCTTCGTTCGCTGCAACACGCAATATTCAGCGAGTGCCTCAAGGTATCCAAAACTTGATGGAGTACGCGCTGGAATTTGTCCGGGAGTTGGCGAAGGGGCAGCTTGGCGAAAAGGAATATCGGCCCTGGGTGCCATTTATCGGCACGCTCTTTTTATTCATTTTTGTCTCTAACTGGTCAGGCGCGCTGGTTCCCTGGAAGCTGATCAAGCTGCCGGAGGGTGAACTGGCCGCTCCCACGAACGATATTAATACGACGGTCGCGCTGGCGCTGTTGGTGTCACTGGCTTACTTCTACGCTGGATTCAGCCGGAAGGGGCTGGGCTACTTCGCTAAGTACGTACAGCCAACGCCTGTCTTGCTGCCGATCGCCATTCTAGAAGATTTTACGAAGCCGCTTTCGCTCAGCTTCCGTTTGTTTGGAAACATTCTGGCGGATGAGCTGGTGGTTGCCGTGCTGGTTCTTCTAGTGCCGTTGTTCGTACCGTTGCCCGTAATGCTATTGGGCTTGTTTACCAGTGCAATTCAGGCATTGGTGTTTGCAACTCTGGCGGGTGCTTATATTCATGAAGCGCTTGAGGGGCACGGCGAAGAGCATGAGGAACATGCGTAACCTCAGTCGATTTGAAATTTTAGATTGGCGATTTTTAGGTTGAAGTGGCTCCTGTGGCCATTGTGAGCAATCTCAAAGTCAACAATCTTAAATTCCTAACCTGTTTGTTGAGTTCACTATCTTAAGGAAAGAATCATGGATCCATTAGTTTCTGCTGCTTCTGTTTTGGCTGCTGCACTGGCAATCGGTCTGGCTGCGATCGGTCCTGGTATTGGTCAGGGTAATGCATCTGGCTCGGCTGTAGAAGGGATTGCCCGTCAGCCAGAAGCAGAAGGGAAAATTCGTGGTACGTTGCTGCTGACGCTGGCATTCATGGAGTCTCTGACCATCTACGGTCTGGTGATCGCTCTGGTACTCCTGTTTGCGAACCCGTTCGCGTAAGCCGTTGACAATCGTGCTAGCGTGATCGAAATCCTTCGAGCGCGATCGGTAATTGGTATTGAGCTACAGCTTCGGCTGACTCACTACCAGTTACCGCTTCCCCTAACATCGTCAATCTCCATTTAATCCAAAGACAATGTTTGACTTTGATGCCACCCTGCCGCTGATGGCGGTGCAGTTTCTTCTCCTCGTCGCGCTTTTAAATGTGGTGTTCTACAAGCCATTGACGAAGGCGATCGAAGACCGTAGCGATTACATTCGTAAGAATGAAACGGAAGCGCGTGAACGATTGGCGAAAGCGGAGCACTTGGCAGAGCAGTACGAGCAAGACCTGGCAGCTACACGTAAGCAATACCAGCAGACGATTGCAACCGCTCAGGCCGAGGCTCAAAAGCTAGCCGATCAGCAAATTGCAGCGGCACAGCAAGAGGCGCAGGCGCAGCGAGAGCAAGCGCAGAAAGAACTCGATCAGCAGAAGCAAGCAGCGTTGCAATCGCTGGAGCAGCAGGTGGAATCGTTAAGCCACCAAATTTTAGACAAACTATTAGTTGGTTCTTAGCGTTTGTCGTGGGCTGTTGGGCGATTGTCCTGGCAGTCGGTCACGCAAACGTTAAAAGCTGGGAGCTAAAGAACTTCGGTCACTGTGGACATAGCGGTATGGAAATTCTCTTTAAACTAGCGATTGGTTCTAGTTTGCTTGGCGCGGAAGCAGCCGAGGCGGCCGAAGCCGGTGGATTTGGTTTGAACTTCGACATCCTTGAGACCAACTTAATCAACCTGGCGATCGTGATTGGAGTCCTGGTCTATTTTGGGCGTGGATTTCTGGGTAAGACGCTGGGCGGTCGCCGTGAGGCGATCGAGACGGCGATTAAGGAGGCTGAAAAGCGGCGACAAGATGCTGCGGCCGCGTTGGCAGAGCAGCAACAAAAGTTAGCGCAGGCGCAGGCAGAAGCAGAAAAAATTCGCGCGTCGGCTCAGGATGCGGCCAGCGCGGCCAGGGCTGAAATTCTTGCCAAAGCAGAGCAAGATATCCAGCGTATGCGGGAGACGGCAAGTCAGGATCTCAATACAGAACAGGCGCGGATTATCAACGAACTGCGTCAACGAGTGGCGGCGCTGGCAATTCAACGGGTTGAGTCGGAACTACCGTCGCGTTTGAATGATTCTGTGCAGCGGCAGTTGATCGATCGCAGCATTGCCACATTAGTAGGAGGCAACTCGTGAAGGATAGCGTAATTACCAGTGAAATTTCTGCGCCCTACGCGCAGGCCTTGATGTCACTGGCACAGTCTCAAAACCTGACTGATCGGTTTGGTGAAGATGCCAGCGCCATCCTGACGCTTTTGAAGGAATCACCAGAGCTAGAGCATTTCCTGGAAAGCCCGATCGTGGATCTGGATGCCAAGAAAGCGGTTTTACAGCAGGTGCTGGGCGATCAGGTGCATCCTTACGTTCGCAATTTTCTGTTGCTCATTGTTGACCAGCGCCGCATTGCCTTTCTGGCCGGTATCCTCAAGCAGTATCAGACACTCCTGCGAGACGTGAACCAGACCGCTTTGGCGGAGGTGATTTCGGCGATCGAGCTGACTGAAGACCAGAAGCAAACTGTGCGCGATCGCGTGATTGCGCTGACTGGTGCCCGTCAGGTTGAGCTAGAGACGACCGTTGATCCTGACCTGATCGGTGGTGTGATTATCAAGGTTGGCTCTCAGATCATTGATGCCAGCCTGCGTGGACAGTTACGGCGCATTTCTCTACGGCTTGGTAGCCCAGCATAACCTCCAGCGTTACGAGTTTTGCATTCCGGGTTCATCTCGCTCCGCTTAAAACTTGTAACTCGACACCTAAAACTACTCCCCATCCCTCATCTTTAGCAAGAGCAACTCCTATGGTAAGCATTCGGCCAGACGAAATTAGCAGCATTATTCGCCAGCAGATCGAGCAGTACGACCAGAAAGTAAATGTGTCGAACGTCGGTACTGTGCTGCAAGTCGGTGACGGTATTGCCCGCGTGTACGGGCTTGATAAGGTCATGGCAGGCGAACTGATTGAGTTTGAAGATGGCTCTGTCGGCGTGTCACTGAACCTGGAAGAAGACAATGTTGGCGTGGTGTTGTTGAGCGACGGTCGCACCATTCAAGAGGGCAGTTCGGTCACAGCAACGGGTCGAATTGCCGAAATTCCGGTTGGTGAAGCGCTCATTGGTCGGGTCGTTGATGCACTGGCACGGCCGATTGATGGTAAGGGCGACATCCAAACGACTGAGACGCGTTTGATTGAGTCTCCCGCGCCCGGTATCATTTCGCGGAAGTCGGTATACGAGCCGCTGCAAACGGGAATTACCGCGATCGACTCGATGATTCCAATCGGTCGTGGTCAGCGCGAGTTGATCATTGGTGACCGGCAGACCGGGAAGACGTCGGTGGCGATCGACACGATCCTGAACCAGAAGGGTGAGGATGTGATCTGCGTCTACGTCGCTGTTGGCCAAAAAGCTTCCACCGTTGCCAACATTGTGAATGTGTTGCGCGAACGGGGCGCGCTTGACTACACGATCGTGGTCGCGGCCAACGCGAATGCTCCTGCGACGCTTCAGTATTTTGCACCGTATACGGGCGCGACGCTGGCTGAGTACTTTATGTACCGGGGTAAGCACACGCTGGTGATCTACGATGACCTCTCCAAGCAGGCGCAGGCCTATCGCCAAATGTCTTTGCTGCTGCGTCGTCCACCCGGTCGTGAAGCCTATCCTGGTGACGTGTTCTACGCTCACTCACGCTTGCTGGAACGGGCAGCTAAGCTCAGCCCAGAGCTTGGTGAAGGCAGCATGACGGCGCTTCCCATCATCGAAACCCAGGCGGGTGACGTGTCGGCGTACATTCCGACCAACGTGATCTCGATTACGGATGGGCAGATCTTCCTGTCGTCTGACTTGTTTAACTCCGGTCTCCGGCCTGCGGTGAATGCGGGGATCTCCGTATCGCGGGTGGGTTCGGCTGCGCAGACGAAGGCGATGAAAAAGGTCGCTGGTAAGGTGAAGCTGGAACTCGCACAGTATGATGACCTGCAAGCGTTTGCTCAGTTTGCCTCTGACCTGGATAAGGCAACGCAAAACCAGCTTGCTAGGGGCGCACGTCTGCGGGAAATTTTGAAACAGCCGCAGTACTCGCCGCTGTCCGTGGCAGAGCAGGTGGCTTCCATCTACTCTGGCATTAACGGCTACCTGGATGATATCCCCACCGATAAGGTCGTGTCGTTCCTGAAAGGTCTGCGCGAATACTTGAAGACCAGCACGCCGAAGTATGGTGAAATTATTCGCACTGAAAAGCAGCTGACAGACGAAGCTGAAACCATCCTCAAAGGCGCGATTATCGAGTACAAGAAGACCTTCGCGGCAGCGTAACGATCAAGTAAATGAGCGGGGTGAGGAGAGCGGTATAGCTTCTCACTCTGCTCATTCATTTAGCTGCTTGGCTTGATTCAGTCTTGATCATCTGGTGGGGCGATCCTCACCCCTTACCCCTCACCCTTCACGTTCCTATGCCAAACCTTAAAAGTATTCGCGATCGCATTCAGTCGGTCAAAAACACGAAAAAAATTACAGAAGCGATGCGGTTGGTTGCGGCTGCTAAAGTGCGTCGCGCTCAAGAGCAGGTAATTGCTACCCGTCCATTTGCCGACCGTCTGGCGCAAGTCCTCTATGGGCTGCAAACGCGTCTACGGTTTGAGGAAGCCAATCTGCCGCTACTCCGCAATCGTGATATTAAGACGGTCGGTATTCTCGTCATTTCAGGCGATCGCGGCCTGTGCGGTGCCTATAATTCCAACGTGATTCGACGTGCCGAAAACCGTGCTAAAGAGCTTCAAGCTGAAGGTATCAACTACCGCTATGTGCTGGTCGGTCGTAAAGCCACCCAGTATTTTCAGCGGCGCGACCAGCCGATCGCCGAAACGTTCACAAATCTGGAGCAAATTCCCACGGCGGCAGAGGCGTCACAGATTGCCGACCAGTTGCTGGCTCTGTTCCTGTCCGAAAGTGTGGATAAGGTGGAGTTGGTGTACACTCGCTTTGTCTCCTTGATTAGCTCTCGGCCCGTGATCCAAACGTTGCTGCCGCTTGATCCCCGTGGCCTTGAGGTGCCGGATGATGAAATTTTCCGGCTGACAACGCGTAGCGGACAATTTCAGGTCGAGCGGGAAAAAGTTACCGCTCCCGCCGCTCAGACATTTCCACAGGACATGATTTTTGAGCAAGACCCCGTACAAATTCTGGATGCGCTGCTGCCGCTGTATCTCAATAACCAATTGCTGCGCGCACTTCAAGAATCGGCGGCCAGTGAACTTGCGGCGCGTATGACTGCGATGAGCAATGCCAGCGATAATGCTAAGGAGCTGATCAGCACGCTCACACGAGGCTACAACAAAGCGCGTCAGGCGGCGATTACCCAGGAGATTCTTGAAGTTGTGGGCGGTGCCGAAGCGCTCAATTGACGATTAGAACACCTCCATTGGCAAAATTAGCGGCGGCGATCGCTGCGCGTAGGCCACTCTAATTTTGCGGCTGGCTGGTTTCTGTCCTACTCTGTGGCAGAGATCAGCCAAAAATCATCGCTGGAACCTCATCGTCAGAACGGTTAGCTTTTTTTCCTTACTGCCTGACCAACGCTATCAATCCCGATCGCCATGTCCAAGATCTATACCGTTGAAATTCATCACCAGGGGCAAACCCATACGATCCAGGTGCCTGAAGACCAGACAATTCTGGAGGGTGCTCAAGCGGCTGGGCTTGATTTGCCTAGCTCCTGCACGGCAGGGATTTGCACAACCTGTGCTGCTCAGGTACTGGCCGGGACACTGGAGCAACCCGACGCGATGGGGGTTAGTCCCGAGCTGCGAGAGCAGGGATATTCGCTTCTCTGTGTGGCCTACCCTCGCTCGGATCTGAAAATTGAAACGGAGAAGGAAGATACGGTCTATCATCTCCAGTTTGGACAGTTCCAGCAAAAATAATCGGGCTAGCCAGGGCATTGTACTCCACCTGGATAACGGTGATTACGCAATTCATCACGATCGAAATTGATATTCAGGCATCACCTGCTGACATGCGGCAGGCGATCGAGGCGGCACTCCACCACTGGGGCGAACCGTTGCGTTGGGCCATCACTTCGATCAAGCCGGAGGAACACAAGGCCGTGATCGAGGCCATTGTGACAAAAGCGGCTGCGGGATAACGGATCGCAACATTCTTTCTCCAGCCCTTCGAAGCCGTTAACCGTTGCCTTGCGATGAACCGTCCTTTTACTGTTGTTTTGATTGTGCCGACGGGCATTGGTGCAGCGATTGGGGGCTATGCGGGAGATGCACTACCCGTGGCGCGGGCGATCGCTCAGGTGGCTGACTGTCTCATTACGCATCCAAATGTTTTGAATGGCGCACAGCTCTATTGGCCCTTGCCAAATGCGCTTTACGTCGAAGGCTATGGCCTGGATCAGTTTGCGGCGGGTCATTGGGGACTGCGCCCTGTGCACCAAAATCGGGTAGGGCTGGTGTTTGACCAGGGGATTGAGCCAGCGTTGCGCCTGCGCCATATTCAGGCGGCTGATGCTGCTAGAGCGACTCTGGGACTGGACTTAGCAGAGTATGTCATCACGGACGCCCCGCTGTCAGTCACGTTGCAAACAGCTGCCTCTGGCGCAACCTGGGGCACAATTCAAAATCCTGGTAGCCTATTGCGTGCTGCCGAGCGATCGATTCAGCAGGCAGGAGCAGAGGCGATCGCGGTTGTGGCGCGGTTCCCTGATGATGCTGACCATGATGCCCTCCAGCAGTACCGTCATGGCCAGGGGGTTGATCCCATTGCCGGTGCTGAAGCTGTCATCAGTCATCTCGTTGTGCGAACATTTCAGATTCCCTGTGCCCACGCTCCAGCCCTCTTGCCGCTGCCGCTGGACCCTGACGTTGCACCACGCTCTGCCGCCGAAGAACTGGGCTATACCTTTTTGCCCTGTGTACTGGTGGGGCTGAGTCGGGCACCCCAGTTTATCCCGCGATCGCGTGCCGACTTGATGCCTCAGTTGGGCGACATTTGGGGGGGACAGGTCGATGCGGTTGTCGTGCCTGCCACGGCCTGTGGCGGTAGCGCGATTTTAAGCTGGGGGAGGCCAGCAGATGCGGGGTCGCGTCAATCCTCCCCGCAGGTGATTGTGGTACGAGACAATCAGACCACTATGCATGTCCTCCCCGAAACATTAGGGTTGGCGACAACGTCGGTCCATTCATACCTGGAAGCGCTGGGATTGCTGGTGGCTCAGCGTGCCGGGATCAGTGCCGCTGCTTTGCAGCCCTCGATCGCCTCACTGGATGGTCTAAAATCATAAATTTCCAGATGGTCGTGGCGTTGATTCCCATCGGCGAAAAAAATCTCTTGATTAACGAACGATGAACCTTGAGCGTGAGGCGCTAGACTGGGTAGGATTCATTGCCGACGATTAGATAGTCCGCTCACTGAATAGTCCGCTCACTGAGAGCCAAAACCATTCCTCCTGTGGCAGAGCAACTCCCCGATAACCCAGACGTTGAGCCTTTGAGCCGCACCCAGGTATTGATTGCCATGGGTGTTACAGCCGTTGTGCTGTTGCTGGTTGCAAAGCTGTGGGTGCAGTTTGGGCCAGTCATTCTACTGCCGGTGAAGTGGACGCCGATCGCGGTTCTGCAAGGTCTGGCGTTAGGCGTTGCGATTACGCTTGCCAGTTCAGTCGTGTATCGCGTTTGGGATGCGTACCGGCAGAGTGCCGATTACTACCTGGCGTTGGTTCTGAAGCCCCTGGTGTTGCCAGATCTGCTCTGGCTGGGGTTGTTACCGGGGTTAAGTGAAGAACTCCTGTTTCGCGGCGTAATGCTACCGGCCTTTGGGCTGACGATCGAAGCGGTAATTATCTCCAGTATTTGTTTCGGGGTCTTGCACCTCAGTACGCCAAAACAGTGGGCTTATGTGATCTGGGCGACGATTGTGGGGGCTGTGCTGGGCGGTAGCGCTTTGGCGACGAAAAATTTACTGGTGCCGATTGTGGCCCACGTCGCGACTAACCTGATCTCTAGCAGTATCTGGAAGTGGAGCGATCGCGCTCAACGCTGACCATCCGCGCAATCGAGCCGGTTTGGGTATGGCTTGACGAGGTCAATGCCCCGCTTCTCCCCAAAATTTGCATTGAATTAATGCACTCCTGACAGGAGCGGCCATCCAGCCTTCAGCGCGCCTTCGGGCTGGGTCGCTGCCGCCGCCGCATGGTTGGGGACGACCAAAAGCCCGCGCTAGTTGGCAAACATCATGTTAAAACACTAGTGATCCATAACTCTACTAATGGTGTAGACTGTGGTTTCTAGATCCCACATCTAGCAAAATTGCAAAAGCCCACCCCGTTCCAAAGAAGTGAGCGCTTATTTATGGTTCGAGAACTTCATCAAGTTCGTCTCTCCAATAATCTGCAATCCGATCCCGCTACAGTTCAGGATTCAGCCGTTTTATCTGGTCAATTCCCTGACACGGCTCCCACTGCCAATCCAGTCTTCTTCCGCACCTACAGTCGTCGTGTTGGTAGCCACCGAGAGCCGTTGGCGGCGGTTATTCAACGGACAACCCAGGGACTCGTTGAATTAGGGCGTCTCAATCAGGCAGAGGCTGATCTAATCCAGCAGATGCAGGCGCAGCTCAAGAGTATGCCGTCCGGCCGCTGGCTGTGGGTGGGCGGAACGGCCTGGATTAATAAGCCAGAGAATTTTTCCGGTGCTTACAACTGCACCAGTACCAATGTCATTGACTGGCAAGCCTTTGGGCTAATGATGGACCTGGCGATGATGGGCTGCGGTACGGGTGCAATTCTTGAACCGCGCTATATTAGCCAATTGCCCGCTATTCGAAACCGTTTGCAAGTCAGCCTTGTCGGTACTATTGGTGCCACACCAGCGGCCCAGCGGCGCGATCGCACTCAGGTCACGATTAACGGCGATCACGTGCAGATCCATGTCGGGGATAGCCGTCAGGGATGGGTGCAGTCTTACCAATCGTTGCTGGAACTGTCCACGGATGAACGCTTTACGGGTTTGGTGTCTGTCACGGTGGATGTGAGCGATGTCCGTGCTGAAGGGGAGATTCTGAAGGGCTTTGGCGGTGTGGCAAATCCGGTGCGGTTACCGGGGCTGTATGAACGGTGTGCTGCGCTGCTGAACCAGGCGATCGGCCGCCAGTTGACCTCGGTTGAGTGCTGTCTACTGATTGACGAGGCGGCGGCGACAGTTGTGGCGGGCAATATCCGGCGATCGGCCGGGATGCGGCAGGGTGTCAGCAGTGATGATGCGTTTGCTGTTGCCAAAGACAACCTCTGGCAGCAAGACGCTTCTGGCAACTGGCGGATCGACCCGGAGCGTGACGCTCTGCGCATGGCAAACCATACCCGTGTGTATCACCACAAGCCAACGGAGCAGGAGTGTGTGGATGCGGTGCGGAAGCAGTTCTATTCTGGTGAAGGGGCGATTCAATACGCGCCCGAGGCGATCGCCCGTTCCAATCGCGATTTGCTCACCACCCCCGAACTCAAAGCGGCATTTCTGGCCGCCTACAACCAGGGTACGGCAGCGGCATGGCTGCAACAACGCTATCCTCAAATGCCCGCAGATGAACTGGAGCATCGTCTTGGTCGCTACGGGCTGAATCCCTGCGGTGAGATTTTAGGGGCTGACTTCCACTGCAACTTGGCCGAGGTTCACCTCAACCGGCTTGACCCGCATAATTGGGAAGAACAGACAGATGCGTTTAAAGCGGCAGCGCTATCGGTTGCGGCCTTGCTCAACCATCGATTTGCCGAACCGCGCTATCAGAAATCGCGTGATCTTGACCCGATCGTGGGCGTGTCGTTTACGGGGCTGTTCGATTTCTTTGTGCACGCGTTTGGCGTTGAATGGTTGCGCTGGTGGGAGGCTGGTAGACCCGATACCGTCACGGGCTTAGCCTTCAAGCAGAAGGAGCAGGAGTATCTATCGCGCTGGCGAGACATTGTGCATCAAGCGGTGTGGGAATACTGCGATCGCCACCATCTGAAGCGGCCTAACCGCTGTACGACGGTGCAACCCGCTGGTACAAAGTCCCTGCTCACGGGTGCTAGTCCCGGTTGGCATCCACCCAAGGCGCAGCGGTTTATTCGTCGCATTACGTTTCGCAAGAATGATCCGGTGGCGCTGGCCTGTCTGGAGTATGGCTACAGCATTGTGCCTTCCCAGTCCGACAAGGACGACACGGGCAATTTGCTCAACGATCCCTTTGACCCCCGCTGCACCGAATGGCTAGTCGAGATTCCGGTGGAGGTGTCCTGGGCAAACCTGGCCGGGGCAGACACGATCGCGATCGAAAAGTTTTCTGCGCTCGCCCAGTTTGATTTCTACATGCAGGTGCAGAACCATTACACTACCCACAACACCAGCGCCACGATCGAGCTGACTGAAGCTGAAGTCGAGCCGCTGGCACAGCGGATCCACCAGGCGATCGCCAACGATGAAGGCTACATCAGTGCCGCACTGCTGGCGCGCTTTGATGCACCCTTTCCCCGCCTGCCCTTCGAGAAGATCGACAAAGCAACGTTCGATCGCCTCCAGCATGATGTGACCACGCGACAGCAGACCACTGATTTTTATGGCGCGCTCAGTCGCTATGACTCTGGCTTTAGTCTGGCTGAAGGCCCTGCTGGGTGCGATAGCGATAAGTGCATGTTGCCGGAGAAGAAAAGCTAGGGGAAGAAAAGCTAAAGGCTAAAGGATAAAAGCTAAAGGATGAAGGCTAAAAATTTATCCTTTAGCCTTCATCCTTTAGCTTTTTGAAATGAAGTGAACCCAAAACTGGTTGTCACCGCAGCAGAGGTCGTATACCAGACGGTAGGAATAGGTAAGACCGGCACCGCTGGCGTAAATATCGTACTGGCTATCATCAGGGCCGTTGTAGTTCAACTCTCCGTAAGGGTCATTCACAATGAATCCACTGTCGTTGTAGCCGATAAACACGACAATGTGGCCAGATTGTGTAAAGTAACCGTGGAC
>Ga0070738_10004553_pt1 | contig 16441 bp, 15 predicted proteins | sample Coa_R2_2_FD_66446 | JGI IMG/M metagenome (GOLD analysis project Ga0070738, IMG submission 66446) | Surface soil microbial communities from Centralia Pennsylvania, which are recovering from an underground coalmine fire - Coalmine... | ecosystem: Environmental > Terrestrial > Soil > Unclassified ...
AAAAACGAAGAGCATATTCTGCTGATTCTCTCTGCCCTTATGCCTCCTATCCTCATTAGCTATTGGAACTCTCTTCAAGATGGGCAGCACAAGTCTAGGAGTACCTAAGATCTGCAAGTCGCTGCTCTGCCGCGTTCAGTGTGTCAACACCGACCCCCTCTTTATCAGCGCTTTTGACAACCCCCGTTGCTCCGGAGATAGAAGTAGTCAGATCCAACGTTCAGAGATGGAAATACCTGTGCATCACATTGTCCGCTCGGTGACCCAATTGCCGTCTTAAAGCCCAGAATGGAACATCATCTTTGATCATTTGTGCAGCAAGTGTATAGGGAAATTGGTGCGATTGAAATCGCCATACTTTGCCTGAAGCATCACAAATATTCTTATCGACCGCAAGTCGATTGAGCTGAGTCATGAAGGTTTTCGGTGAGATCCCCTGCCCCTTAGCGTTGAGAAAAAGCAAGTTCGTTTCTCCATGATGGTCCTGCTCCAATGCTAGTTGTTGATCCAGAATCGTGGCCAGTGCAATTGGTGAAAGAGGGATGGTATATTCTATCGGCGTCTTCGACTTGTCGAAACCGAGGAACCAAACTTCTTGGGGATGTCGAACAAGGCAGTCAAATGGCAGAGAGCATAACTTGCTCAGGCTTATCCCACTCGTTAGAAGCAGGATGACCATCCTTCTGATATGAACCGGGAGCGAATCTAGATGTGTTATCAATTGCATTAAAACCTCTGGAGGCATAAATTGAGGCAATTCTCTCCGAGAGATTTCCCAATGGATTTTCATAGTACTTCTCCCTTCCGAAATGACTTATGATCCAGGTTTCCTTCAGTATACAGTTTACGAAGAGAATTAAGCATAATAATAGCCATATTTCTCTAAGGCATGGTTCATTTTAAGCGTAACACAATGTGACAATTGAACGATTTAACAGCCTCGAAAAAAATGCTTCAAGCCTTGTTAGAGGCCATTTCACGATTATTTCGTCAAATGAATAATTGTCACGTTCGTTTGAACCATGCCTAATGAAAACTAGCACCTTCCATTATGCCTGCTTCATGAGGCAGCAGATGCCTAGAGACTTTTCAGGTGATCGGACAAGGCGGTGTACCGCTGACGATGAGTCACTCTCTTGAGGGCCAGCCCGATAGCCCTCGTTGGCCCCACGATGACCGCCAGTTGTTTAGCGCGCGTTAGACCGGTGTAGAGCAGATTTCGGCTCAGCAGCAGATAGTGCTGCATGAAGATCGGAAAAATCACCACTGGGTACTCGCTGCCCTGCGATTTATGCACCGTCACAGCCCATGCCAGGGCAAGCTCGGAGAGGTCTGCGTAATCGTAGGTCACCGCCCGCTCTGTAAACTGAACTACGATTTCCTGTTCCTCCAGGTCAATCGAGGTAATCGTGCCGATATCCCCATTGAAGACCTCCCGCTGATAGTCGTTGACCTGCTGAATCACTCGGTCACCAACCCGCAAGGCGCTGCCTCCGCGTGCTAGTTCCACTTTTCCTGGCTTCGACGGATTAAGAATCTGCTGGAGCATCGCATTCATCTGTCTCGTTCCCACCTCTCCACGTGTTGCTGGACAGAGCACCTGCACCTGTCGCACGGGATCGATGCCATGCTGAGGAAAGAAATCGCTTATGAGATGACGAACGCCCTCCGCTCCCAGGACCGGCTCGGCTGCCTCCAGCCACAGGCAGTCCGACTCAGCGAACTTTGTGGTCGGTGTCAAGCGGGGGAACTGGCCAGCATTGATGCGGTGAGCGTTGGTCACGATGTGGCTGGATGCTGCTTGGCGAAACACCTCGGTCAGCCGCACGACAGGAACCTGCTGTGCGTCGATCAGATCACGCAAGACCATGCCAGGCCCCACGCTGGGAAGCTGATCAACATCCCCAACCAGGAGGACCTGCGCATCGGGAGGAATCGCCTTCAAGAGCGAATGAGCCAGGAACAGGTCTAGCATCGAGGTTTCATCCACGACGATGGCCTGCGCTTCAAGTGGTTGCTCCTCGTTGTAGCGGAAGCCCATCGTCTTAGGGTCAAAGGCAAGGAGGCGATGGATGGTCTTCGCTTCCTGTTTGGTCACCTCCGCTAGCCGTTGCGCGGCGCGTCCAGTCGGCGCGGCCAACAGAATCGATTTGCCCATCGCTCTCCACAGATCCACGATGGTTCTGGTCGTAAACGTCTTGCCACATCCAGGCCCTCCGGTGAGCACTAGCAGGCGTGAGGTCGCCGCCAGTTCCACCGCGTGGCGCTGTTCTTGCGACAACGTAATAGCTCGTTTCTCGGTATACATCTCGATCCAGCGCTGCACGCGTGGGAGGAGATTGACTCCGACTGGCGCTCTGGCAAAGATGGAGAGCCGCGCGGCAAGGGCCTGTTCGGTGTAGTAAAACGCCGGCGTATAACAAATGCGCTGGTCCGCGAGGTCGGCATAGCCTGGCTGCGTAATGAGTTGCTTCTCCCCGGCCATCTGGACAATTAACTCACTGATGCGCGCCGGGTCCACCTGGGAATCCGGCAGCACCAGCTGCTTGACCACCCGCTCCACCAGTTCGCGCTCCGGCAGAAAACAGTGCCCATCTTCGGCAGCCTGCTGAAGTACGTACAGAATACCTGCCTGGTAGCGAAAGGCAGAATCAGGCGCAATCCCGACATTGCGTGCAATGGTGTCAGCCGTCACAAAGCCGATGCCGAAGATGTCGGCGGCCAGCTGATAGGGGTTGTGTATGACGACATCAACCGCCTGGTCGCCATACTGCTTGTAGATCTTCACGGCGTAGGTGGTCGAGACGCCGTGCCCACGCAGAAAGATCATGACCTCCTTGATCGCCTTCTGCGCTGCCCAGGCACGCTCAATCATGGCCACGCGCTTCCGGGCAATGCCCGGCACCTCGCTAAGACGGAAGCACGACTGCTCAATGATGTCGAGCGTTTCCAGGCCGAAGTGTTCCACGATACGCTTGGCCGTTACGGGCCCGATGCCTTTGATGAGGCCGCTGCCCAGGTATTTCTCCAAGCCGGTGAGCGTGGCGGACTGCATCTCCTGTGCATGCACCACCTGAAATTGTCGCCCGTATTTTGGATGATCTCGCCAAAAACCGGTGAGACGGAGCGTCTGGCCCGCGTGAATATCCGGAAAGCGCCCCAGGATGGTGATGAGGTCACGTTCCCCTGATGCCTTGAGCCGAGCCACGGTATAGCCGGTGTCCTCAGCGTGATAGGTTACCCGCTCTACGATGCCTTGTAGCTGCTCCGTTAGATGCTGTGGCCTTGACAGCTCAATTGGTTCATCTGGTGACGTCGACATCGTTGCGTTAGTCCTCTCACTGCTGTTAAAGATAGTATATCAAGAGCGATACGTGCTGCCAAGATCGACGCAACGACTCTCTTCAGAGGCACAGCGAACATGAAACGAATTTGCAAAAAGCTCTCTTGAGTCCCTTTCACAAGATCAGTCTCTAATGCGGAGAAGGTATAAAACTCATCCTGCTTGCTTCATTTACTTGCTGCTCTGCTTAAAGTCTTCATAGGCCTGCACAAGAAAAACAATGTTTGCTGCGGCCACGTGCAGAGCATACTCAGCAATATATTTCGGAAGAGCCACAGGTTCTGCTCCTTGACCATGACCGCTCGTCCTATTTCTGACTGGGAGGAGACCGCTTTCGAGCAAACCGCGAAGTTGGGTAAACTGGCTTTGTAACATGGCAGGAATTAGCTGGTGGTCAAACAGAATCTGGAGAAGATTTCTCGCCGTGTCCCTCTCTCTTTCATAGTGCCACCCTCGATCATCGAGAATACTTTTCATCGTACTCTCGAACGCCTTCAGTGCATCAGCCACCGCCTCCTTATACCGCTGTTCCCGATAATGCCGATGAGCACTTAGAAACTCATCTTGAGCCCCTCGAAACTGCGGACCTGTGAGCAACGTCAGAGCCGGTAGCACAACTTCCTCGTGAAGATACTGATCCGTCTGCTTGATAAGTTCCCCGTTTTGAAACTGATAGCCGATGTGATGCTCTTGAAATCGCTGATTCAGCTCTACAATCGCTTCATCAACCAGACGAACTTGATAGCCTCTACCAGGCACGTGTACGATATACTCTGAATCTTGGCGCAGGTCCCGATCGATGAACTGGAAAGCGCAATCAATAAAATCGAGGGTCTGCTCAGTAGGTGCAGCTTGTATATACCGGAGACACTGTTCATAAGGATTTGCATCGGGGTCATTCTCAAGATGAAAAATGCCCATCTCGCGTGTGTAGCGCGAGAAGAGTGTTTCCCATCGTCCATTGGCAGAAGGCAATGAAAGAGAAGAGTAACGACCATCCCGGTATACTCCAAGCGTATCAACGAGGATATGAATAACCTGCCTGCGAAATGTGTCAGGTAAGACATCATACTGATAGACATCTAGATTCTCTTCTGGTCGCCGCCGTCGCATAGACCACAACCTGAATCTGGGCAATCGCTTTCTCCGATCACATATTGTTCATTCGACTAAGCGCTGATAATGTGAATGAACCATCATATTACGTCTGAGATTTTAATTGTGCAGTGCTTGCCTCTAGCGCCTGAGACAGCTCAGGACGGTGTGCCAAAAACGCCTCCACCTCTGGCGCATACTGCTGGGCCAGATGACGCGCCAGATCGAGCGCGTACTCCATCGCCGCAGGTCGATGAAGGGCATCACCTAGTTGCTCAGACCCAAGCACTTCCGCAGTAGCGGGGACCTCCTCGCGTAAGTGCTTCAGACCCCGGAATATGGGTAACCATACCTGCTGCCACTGACGTGCGAGTACAAGGAGTGCGTCCATCCCATCACCCAGCCCCCACATACGGAACATCCTCCAGAATAGAAGCATCATGGCCTGATCCGGTGGTCTCATTTCCCGAATCAGATTTGCGAACACGGAAAGTCCAAGCGCTCCCCGCCCAAGCAGCTCATCCAGACTAGCGCTGCAGCTTTCCAGGAAAGCAAGAAAACTGCGGACTTCATCGCGTGCGCCCATCAGATCAGTATCTTGCGCCATCGCGAGATGTTCTCCAGGAGGGTGTTCGCCGAGGAGAACGCTACACATTTTGAAGGCTTCACTGATATCCTCGCCGGCCAGCCAGGGTTTTGCGCCCCCGACCCGCTCGGTACGAGCGCGCCGAAGGCCGAAGCCGTTCTCTACAATAGTCCGCTCGCGACTGTCCGTCCCGGTCTCAGGGTCGATCGCGTACCCCTCGAATGTGCCCGTCGCTATGCGGAACAGAACGCCGATGAACGTGGGGAAATTCCTTCTTCCCACCCGTTTTCGCGCCCGGGCCAGCGTCTTCGTGAGTTTACGATCAAAGAGAGCAGTCAGCAGTTCAGGATGCTCTTGCAGCTCCTGGAGGTGTTCGATCCCTTGTCGCCACGAGGCTGTGGCCTCTTCCAGAAATTGCCAGGCATAGCGCATGGGTACATCATAGCCGACCCACCACAAGCGCCAGGCGACAAAGGGAAGTCGCTTTTCCGAATGGTGAATCTCACACAACGCGAGGAGTTGGTCCGCCGTTCCATGAGGATAAATTGATACCATTCCTCGTCCACGCCCGCGCGAGTGCCGCTCGGGACGCGGAAGGAGGCCCGCTCGATGCCAGCGGGCCAGTTCTGGCCTTGTGACTGTGAAGCCATGCGCCTGCATGCTCGTCATTAAGGCCTCGGCAGTCTCACCATGGATCGTCAGTTCACTCATGCTCTCTATAATACATCCTATCGCGAACATATGCAAGAAGTGCCAATATTGACTCTTCTGGAGGAGTATATTATGCTTGAAGAGGCATGAGCAAGGAGCTATGTCCATTTACATCCTTATATATAAGAAAGGGAAAAAGAGCTATGAGTAAGAAAGATCTTGCCACCTTGGCCTCATTTATCGGCCTAGTCCTCCTCATCATGCACGCATTAACCATTGCGGAGGATGTTCAGGCGATCATCGATGATCCGAACAAGGTCAATAAACCGGGTGAAATCCTCAAGCTGGCTGTTGATTTCACCCGCTACTTTGGCTAGGAAGCCACAAAGTCTTCCAGGCTTGTTCTGGTCAGCAGCATTGCTGACCATCATAGAGTGTGAGGCCTCATGTTCGCTATTCGAGGCCTCTCCTCCGCTACTCTTCCGACTTCGCGGCTTCTTGAACCGTTTTCAGGATGGGGAAATGCCGACCCCTAAACTCCGCCCTTGTTAGGCCAGGTAACGGCAAGAGTACCACCTCTTCTCTTCTAGGAAGCAGGAAGTTCATCTAAATCACGCGTTCGGGATCATCGACAAAGTTGATCATGCTCTTGAGAATGTCTCGTAAGCGATTGACTGCGATATCAAACAGTCCCAGCACATGCATGTTCGGCTGCTCCTCCAAATTCTTCCAGCGGAGCAAGTAATCCTTCATACTCATCGTGGCAGTTTCATCGTGCTCCATCTTTTGAGCAAGCAAAGCAGGTAAGGAGAAGGAACCACCACTGAGCAGCGGTTCCAGCATCTCGAGTTCTTCCGCGGTAAGGATCTGGGGAGCATGCACGTATGCCTCTGTGCCAATCGCTCCCAATACATACTGACCGGGTTTTTTGGCGAAATCGAGGACGTGGTTCCAGGTCACAGAATGCTGCGGAAAAGGCTGTAGGAGCACCAGAACTGGATAGACGTGAGCAATCGTGTCCCGCTTCAATCCTGGAAGATCTATTATGTGCTGTGCTAGCCCATCAAATGTGTGGCCTAACTGCTCTATTTTGTGCTGAAACTTGCGGCGCACCTCGTCTGGAAACGTCGTTGGATCCGCTTCTACCAGCGTCTGGACGGGCAGTGCCGTCGCTGTCATCTCGAAGAGTACCAGGCTGTTCCCGCTGACGAGTATGCCATCGCAACAGCGGGGTGGCTTTCCTCTCCTTATCGCCTGCTGCATCCGGGGCGATGCCTGAAGAATTGATGCCTCGTCAAAAAAACGCTCCGGCTGCACGGCGACATAGACGCGGGTGAGGAGATCTGTGATGTAGTCCTGAAACAGTTCGCCGACATATTTGGTGAAGGCCGGTACACCCTTCTTCGCATCAGCCACGCGAAAAGATTCGTGCAGAAGCCAATACGCGCCGACAGACATCTTATCGTACAGGAAGGACAGGGCGATCGGAATGGCTGAGCCATTACTCAGTCGAAACAACGGGTAGAGTTGAAACGGGAGATAGCTCAAATGCTCGACCGGCTGATCGCCCCTGTCATACCAGATCGCCTGAAACTCCTCCGCATTCCGTGCAAACAATTGCTGACAACGTGTCAGGAACTGCGGATCGCGAACTTGCGTTTCGAAGAGGCGAACGCGATGTAGAAAATCATTCTGCTGGAGATCATGAACACTCGCTGCTCCAAAGAACGGTCCCTGGTAGAGAAGCGCAAAGGCCATATACTCTTCAAGCGAGATATGTGCCTGCCTCAGGAAGGCAGCATCAAGATCGCATGTGGCCTGCGCCTTCTTGCGCGAACGAGTCACGAACATATCGAAGTAGCGCGCCAGCTGATAGCGGGGTTGTCCGCTAAGAGCGATTGCCTGACGGCGTGAAGCAAGGGTAATCAGAAGCTCCTGTGGCGTGGTCGGCTGCTGCCCATAGTTGAAGAGATCATTAATACCCAGTAAGAGTTCTCCAATGAGTTCGAGTGGAGTACCCTCTGATGGACCGGGCTGTCCGTGAAGAAATGCCAAGCGAGCAGCCAGCAGAAGCTGTTCATGATGCACAATCGCATCGCCTCGGCCTGACCTAATAAGGAGTTCGATCCGTCGCGCCAGCCAGGGCACACTCAGCCGCTGGGCCAAATCAGCGTGTTGTTGGCGGATCACCTCAACCCGTGAGGGCGTATTCGTCGTAATGATACTAATCATGCTAATAGCGATGAGAATCGATTCCGTCCGCAGCGAGGATAGAAGTTCTACGAGACGCTCGTAGGGCATAGCATTCCCGGTGACATCGCGCCAACCCAAATAGACGAGCACTCCAGAACGGCGCATGTGGACCTGGTGCTCCCAGAAACTCTCAGGGAGCCAGAGACGAGTAAGTGGGTCAATCACTGTCAAATCCTCATTTCAATACCATCATTTTACTCAACTTAACACCCTCTATGGTTAGAGTGTTCAGCCAGCTTGTGCCGGCTAGTCAACCTCTCAAATACCGCCATAAGCTCTTTCAGCGACCAGTCACTAGAGGAGACATGCCTATTTCCATTAGTCCTTGTCGGCTCGCTTCACTGAATATCCAGGCAAATATTATGACAGAAGACTTCATCCAAACTCATCATCAACTGATTCTTCAGTCAGTGCTTGAAACATAATATCAACTTCTTCCCGTTTTTTGACGGTATTTCTACTATATTCCTCACGCGTGGCATAGGTGCTGAGCAGCCGCTTCACAAAAAGAGGATACAGGTCAACATCACGAGCAAACTGCTGATAGTTGATATTCGGAGTGCCTTTCCCATACACTATCTCTGCCATTTGCTGTAAGGCGCGCGGTTTTTCCACTTGCAGAGAAATGGGTTCTCTCGTCCTCCATCCGTGTTCAGTCAATTGCTTAAACAAATATCTGTATTGGCGTTCCGTTATGATCTTGAGATCATAGGCACGCCGAATGAGCATTTGAATCGACACCCCCCAAACGGGCTTAAGCCTGGACAAGCTCGTTAAGGTCACAGGGGTTGTGATCTCTTCACGTATAGCTTGTTCGGGAAGCAAAAGCTCAGCAGCAAACCTGTACGCTTCATCTTCCATCTCGCGCGCTGTTCCCCTGACTGCTTGATGCATCACTAAATGACCAAGTTCGTGAGCCAGAGTAGATCGAAGTCGATCACCGGGTGTCTCACCTGAGAGGACAATCAGCGGTTTCTTCATCTCAAAAGCTGTTTGTGGTGAGGGGACATTCGCCCACAATGAGAAGGCATCGCAGGTAGCAAAATGCGCTGGCAATGCTAAAACAGACGCGCCACTCTGCTCGACGGCTTTTACCAAATGAGGAATAGGGACATCGAAAGAGAGACCAAGCGCATTGCGTGTGTATTGAGCCGCTGCAACAATGTCAACTTGTTCATCCGAGAGTTGAGGCAGCCGCATAACAACCTTGTTTCTCACTCGTTTTAATAAAGCGGTTAGCACTTCAAATTCGAGTTGACCTAATCGATGTACCTCATCTCTATCGGCTGCTGCCATATTCACGTGTGAACGGAAGAGCAATGATCCGAGTGGAAAGTTAGGAGGATCTTCTCGCCCAAAAAAGGGCAGTGGGAACCCTAACCGTGATGCTATCGCTTCAAGCAGCGCATCTGACGGCATGAGGCGCCCGCTTTCAATCTGGGCAATCGTTGATTGCGTGATTTCAAGAGACTCGGCTAACTCGCTCTGAGTGAGTCGCATCAGCTCACGCGCCTGTCGGATGCGATACCCGTTAATCATTATCCCTCTTCTTGAAGGTCGTCGTTGTCCTCTTCTAGAGGTTCGATGTCCAAATCACCCAATTCTTCAAAAGCGGCCTGGTAAGTCGTCGCTATATCAGCTTGTTCAGCGGGGTGAGGAATTTCTGCCCGCCATTTCATCACATTTGGTGAAAGTGGATAAACAAGTGATAAGCCCTTAAAGTCGCCAATATTGTTGGCTTTCCACAAGAGCAAAAGGCAATGCACATCGCTAAATTCTGAGGGAAGTAACAGTTGCGGGTGCTGTCGATAAAATTGACCTAGCGCCACTGAACGCCCTGGAGAGGGCACTTCCCCATTTAACGCTTTCCGGACTCGAATGGCGTATTCCTTGAACGTTAATTGCAGGCCGGCGTTGGCGAGATTCCTCGGTTCAAACTCCGTTTTCAAGTGATGTCCATCAAGAGCGTTCTTTGCCCAATTACGAACGAGGTCGGCATGTAACCAGGGATTGTAAGGAAACTTCTGGGTTTCAAAGTAACTCTTGGCATGGTCGGTACCAGATTCGAAAACATCGTAAAATGTGGGAAAGAGGTTGGATAAGGTTGCGAGAGCCTCGCACATCGGTGGAACGTCTTTAGCCTTCACTACAAATTCTCCTTAAAAGGACGGTCAAATTCTTACTTATAAAATTATCAGAAAAATGACAAAGCTGCAAGAGAGGTAATCGGGCTAGTACATTTGTCTGTCCGCTTATGAAGAGGCGTTGAAAGGTATTCTTGTTCCTCTGCTGCCAATCCATTTTTAGGCAGACCGCCGACTTTTTAGGCAAACGGCATTATTTGGGCAAAGCCTACTGGAGCAATAAGTTCCTCCGAAAATCGCCCGAAGAGGTTACTAATACACGAAATATGCATATTTTCATCCGCTTTCAGGTCGCACCGCGACAGAGCGCTTTCGCCCATTATAAACGATCGTCCTTCGCTAGGCAAACCTCAACTTTTACCAACGGCAAGTAAGAGCGGGAAATCGCTTTTTCCCGCTGTTCTATGGTATACTTCGACCATGAGTTACGCACAAGCAAAGCCCAAATAACCCGGTGTAACTTGTAAAAATAACAGCGGGAAATATTTATCGGCCAGGAGGAACCGATGCAACGGCGCATGACTTCGCCGAAAGCTGAGCGGAAGGAATGGACACCTCAACAGGTACTCGAATTATGGCGCCAGTATCTGCAAGGAAAAGATCATTCCGCTGGCACTATCAGAAAATATACTCAGGCCATCGCACACTTTTGTGCCTGGTACGAGCAAGAGGAACATGCAGCACTGACGCTCTCGGCTCTCACGCCTATTGCGCTCATTGGCTATCGCAACGAACTGCAGCATGAACAGCATAAATCGCTCAGTACGATCAACCTTCACATCAGCGCGCTACGGGCCTGGTGCGGGTGGATGACTGAGAAGGGTTATCTGGCCGCTGATCCTGCCGCTCATGTCAAACTGGTTGGCGGAGAAGCACCGTCCTCACGGACAGGGCTGAAAAGCGCGCAGATCAATGCTCTCCTCCGTCAGGCTCAAATCTCTCACGATCCAACACGCAACTACGCGATAGTCCAGGTGTTGCTGCAGACCGGGATCCGCTTAAGCGAGTGCGCCTCATTGACCTTCGAAGATATCACCTTTAATGAACGCAGTGGCTTGCTGCGAATCCGGGCTGGCAAGGGCAATAAGGCCCGTTCGGTCCCGCTCAATGCCTCGGCGCGGGAAGCAATCGCGGCCTACGTTGCTCCACGACTTGGAGTGGAGAAACCGTCGCTCAAGGGAGTGGCCGCCAAGTGGCCTAAACCCAAATCCCTGCAATCGTTTGAGCCACTCTGGCTGAGCCAGAAAGGGGGAGCACTCACAACCTCAGCCATGGGGCAGATGATTGCAGAGCTCGTGAAAGCCGCTGGAGAGTTGGTGCCGGAAGTAACGAGCGCCCATACGCTGCGGCACACCTTTGCCCGCAGTTATTTAGCGCAGTTTCCAGGGGATGTCGTTGGATTGGCGACACTGCTCGGACATAGCTCTTTGGATACGACAAGGCTCTATAGCCAGCCGGAAGTCTCCCAGTTAGCGTCGCGGGTCGAACAGCTTAATACCAATGCCTACTCGGGATGAAGCATTCTGGCATCCCACTGGAATATCGAAAAGATTTTTTTGGAATAAAGCAGACTATATCGCAGCTTGATAGGATAAGTTATGACATAGCTAAAAGCCAATTCACGTTCATCTACACCTATGTTGGAATTCACATAAGGACAAAGATCATTGGAATCATTCCTCACATTTGGAGGTGGCTCTTCTACAATGCTGTCCGGGACATCTATTTCGAACATGAAAAAAGGAACTAATTGGAACTATAAGCCCAGCAATTGCCAAGTGAGGGAAACCTAGGTTTTCAGTAGTGAATGGCTCACTATCCTCTTGACGTTTACATCACATTGCGCCAAGAGAAGACATGAAGCAGGTGCAGAAAGGCAAAGGTACTAGCCTGCTCGTGGCAGCCTAATACCTGAGAAGGGAGAAGCCGCCATGCCACGATTTGCTGTCTACTACATTCCTCAAGCCGATGATCCCTTCTATCTATTAGGAACCCAGGTCCTTGGCTACGATGTGCGAGCCCACCAAAACGTCATTCCGCCCTCTGAGCTAAAGGAGGTCCTGGGTCCAGGTAAGCAATCCTGGACAATGTTCTGCCGTCCCTATGGATTTCACTTGACCATTTGTGAGGCGCTCGATGTCGATTGGGCAACCATCCCTCGTGTGGAACAGGAACTGGCTGATCTACTCAAATGCTTTGATTCCAGCCATCTCTTTGTGCTTGATCGTAGAGATGACCAGCCAGTAGGTGTCTGGGAGGAAGGGGCTAGCAAGATATTGGCGTTACTCTACGAGCCCAACATGTCTCTGCGCATGCTCCATACTCTTCTCGTAGCACGGCTGACTCTGCTTGGGACCGGCTCAGGCTTTCTGAAGCGCTACCTGACACACCCACAGAAAGAACTTCCGCTTCATCTGGTGCAACAACTCAGATTGTTTTACAGCCCTAGGGTGTTCGAGAACTGGCATCCTCACTTCACCTTGCTCAATCCGTATGAAGGGGAAGAGGCACCTATGATAGCCTCCCGCCTCGCGCAGCTCTTCCAATCTTACAGGCGGGTCATAGTGCCAACGATTTGTCTACTCATTCAGGAGAACAATGAAGCCAATTGGCAGATCTATCAGGAGTTCCGTCGATGACTTGGTCAATCCTCTGTTTCAGTGAGTCCGAGCAAACTCTGAACTCCAAGTATCTAAAGCTCCTAACTTAATTGAAAGAATTGCCGGCCTATGCTAGAATAGGTCAGAGCAGCTATTAAACGAGGCTGAAACACACGTGTCAAGAATATTTTTAAGAAGGGCTTGTTTAATGAGAATATTAGTTACTGGCGGAGCTGGTTTCATAGGATCACACATTGTTGATAGCTACATAGCAGCGGGACACAGCGTGGCTGTTGTCGATAATTTATGGGAACATGGTGGGAAAGCGTCAAATGTCAATCCTAAAGCGGATTTCTTCAAAGTAGATATTAGAGATCAGGCTGCATTAGCCAGTGTCTTTGATGAGGTAAAGCCAGAGGTGGTGAACCATCAAGCTGCGCAAATGAGTGTCTTTGTCTCAACTCAAGACCCCAAATTTGATGCTGAAGTCAATATTATAGGTCTCTTCAATGTCTTAGAGAATGCTGGCCGGGTTGGCACTCGTAAAATCATTTTTGCCTCAACGGGTGCCGTTTACGGTAGCCCAGATCATTTTCCTATCACGGAGAAGTCGGAGTTATGGCCGGAATCTCCGTATGGAATTAGCAAAATGGCAGGAGAACATTATTTACGTGAATGGGCACTATCTAATGGAAGGACTTATACAATATTGCGTTATGCCAATATATATGGTCCGCGCCAAGACCCTTATGGGGAAGCTGGAGTAATTGCTATATTCATTAATCGCTTTCTCACGCACCAGTCGATACGTATTGATTGGGATGGCAACCAACAACGAGATTTTCTTTATGTAGGAGACCTCGTTCGGATGCATCAGCTTGTACTCAATGCAGGCGATAATGAAATATTTTGTGTGGGAACAGGAGTAGGAACATCAGTTAACGAAATTTACGAGCATTTGGCAGCCATCTTGGGGTACAGGCCAGAAATTATACGAGCTCCTAAACGCCCGGGTGACTTCTACAAGGCTTATTTTAGTTATTCTAAGGCTCAAACTGTTCTTGGATGGGAACCTCAAGTGACCCTGAGAGAAGGGTTAAAGGAAACAGTGGAGTTTTTCAGAAATCAATAAAAATTCTCACTCTGGAGAGATAGAGTACATAGTGGCGATTGGTGAGACAATGCTCGCTGCTATACCGAATTTAGGCTCTTCCGCTTTGTAGTACCCAGCAATAAAGCGAAAATGGCGTAGCGGGCGTGATAAGATGGACTACACCAAATTCAACATGTTGGGGATGAGTTTGGAAGGAATTGTCCCTCATTATAGCTCTGCACTGGTTTCTAGGTAGATCTACACAATAGCTGGGCATACGACCTTGGCTCAACATACTGCCAGCGGGTGCGTCCAGAACTGAAAGGGCTGTGCAGGAGCGCTGGATACGTGTTGTAGCAGGTGAGGGGCGCTTGCCATATCTACTCCCGAAGCGAGCGTTCACAGGCAGGCGTTTTCCAACATCAACGGCCTCTTACCTTGACATCAACGAATCGCCCGACCTATGAACGCACGGATACATACTGCGGCTGCGTTAAGCAGAGCAGTCGTATTAACTTGTGACCGGGTAGTTGGCAGCGCCTTTATGTTGCGTTGATGGCGCGGAATACTTCCGAATTAGTTTTGATAGAAGTTGCTCATGCTCTATAAGAAACTCTTCCGCTTCTTTAACCTGCTCGATAGCAACTTCCTCCAATCCGAAGGATTCGAAAGCACTATCAATAGTCGACCTGGGGATCTGAACTATAGATGCGACGGCTGTTCGATTCACCATAGCCTTGATCAGCGCTGCTCCGTCTAGTCTAATGGACCATAGCCGGTCATTAAAGAACTCTTGGCGGAATGCTGATATGTTTTCTGGATAATACAGTATGGTCCGAAACTCAATTGGATCCAGTTCAGACCAAAGCTCCCACTTCCCACATGGGTAAACTGACTGGGGTAGAAATGCTTGCATCGGATTGTTGAAAATGTCCTGGTATGTGTGAGATACATACCCAATCAGTACACTGAGAAAGTCGGGATCAAACGGAGAGAGTTTTATCCTCGTTTCGCATTCAAATGTCTCCGCGAACGACCTCATACGCGGACGATCATGAAGGAAGCGGGAAGCTGCGTAATCGCCTTCAAGTTCCTCCTGAACGGTACCCGTTTTGTAAATCCCTGTGCCGATCTTTGCCAAACGCTTAATCTGGAAAAATGGGTGTCCATACATCCTGTGAAAATAAGCTGGCTCACGGTCGATCTGCGGAAAGAGAGAGCAGACCGCAGCGGAGGTATCTCTACCAGACATGATCAACAGTTTGTGCGCGAAGTAGATGTGAGTTAAGCTGTCCATTAATCGTCTCCTTCTTGATTGGGCCGGAAGTCACTTTAGCTGCAAGTTGCGCCTCTAGCTGTTTAGGCTCCAGTCGTTATGACATGATGCGGCGTCTCGCCCCTCGAGACGAGTAGCACATTCATGGCACACTGTTTTGTGATAAACTGCATCGCCTCCTTTGTCCTCCCCGCTATGTGTGGGGAGGAGACCACATTTGGTAACTGCAAAAGACTGTTTTCATGAGACGGGGGTTCGGGTTCAAAGACGTCTAAGCCTGCTCCAGCAATATTCCCCTCCGTCAGGGCACGATAGAGATCCGCTTCTTTAAGAACAGCGCCTCGCGAAACGTTTATCAGCACGGATGATGGCTTCATCATCTGCAACAGGTCCATGCCGAACATTCCCTTAGTCTCATTTGTCAAAGGAACCGCCAGTCCCACAATATCTACTTGTCGAACCAAGTCAGTCACAGCCAGAAAAGAAACTTGCATCTCGCGCTCTTTCTCCGAGTCCAAGGGTTTGCGCTTGTAGTAAAAGACCTGCATGCCGAAAGGGATTGCCCGAGTGGCGATTGCGCATCCTATTTGCCCCAAACCAACGATACCCAATGACTTGCCATTTAACTCCCAGATTCCTTGCTCCATGAGTTGAGCTTGAACCCATTGCCCTGCGCGCATAGCCGAATCAGCCAAGCACAGTCTCTTGTAGAGGGCTAATAAGAGCGCAAAAAAATGTTCAGCTACCGCTATCGCATTTCCGCCCTGCACATTGGCAACCCACACACCTCGTCGCCCCGCTGCTGATACATCAATCCCGTCGACTCCGGCACCCCATTTTTGAATAAGCTTTAGTTGTGGCCCCTGCGCTATTAACTGTTCTGAAATCTCCACTCCTGTCCAGATCAGGAAGTCGGCTTGTTCTAAAGCAGTGGAGATCGCCTTATACCGCTGACCAGGTGTTAGCGAGACGATGTGTATGTCTGGTAAAAGTTCGGATAGTATTGGATAAGCTTCTCGAGCGAACTGCTCAGGCATTAAAAGAAGCAGTCTTTTCATAGCTCTCTTTGACCCCCTCTCGCGATCTATTAGGGCGCTAAGCGCTGTGTGAATTCAGCCGCATTGGAAAATGGACAACCGTAGTCGACAACAAGCTATTAACGGGCCAGTTGTCTTTATCTTTTCTGATTTAATTTTTCTTTATACGTCTCCATCTCGTAGTAGCCGGTTCTTTCTCTGTACTGCTCTTAGATCTTTCTTCTAACGTTTTCAGGAACTCTCGTATATCCGTGATCTGGCGTTGGATGCGGAGTTGACGCATACAGGTCAGCGCTTCTTCGGCCAGGCTAGCCGCCGACTCCAGATCTCCGTCGGCTAACTTGAGCATGGCCTGGCCGAACT
>Ga0070738_10004554_pt1 | contig 16433 bp, 18 predicted proteins | sample Coa_R2_2_FD_66446 | JGI IMG/M metagenome (GOLD analysis project Ga0070738, IMG submission 66446) | Surface soil microbial communities from Centralia Pennsylvania, which are recovering from an underground coalmine fire - Coalmine... | ecosystem: Environmental > Terrestrial > Soil > Unclassified ...
AAACGGCTCGAAAACCGGACATTAGACGACACCGGACGACACAGCCAGAAAAAACGGCTCGAAAACAGGAGTGCAGGACAGCCGGTAACCACTGACAATTTACTGACAAATTCTGCCAAGTTGAATGATGAGTCCCCACAAGAGAGTTGCCACAAGAACAGCGAAAAACCACTGGTTTTGGCCTTTTTTGGGAGCCTGCCATCTGCCGGATTGCGGAAGGTCGAATATGGCAGCACAGCCGGTAACCTGACAATTTGCAGACAAATTCTGCCACAGTCAGCGATGAGCCACCACAAGAACGAAGAACCGCCCTCAGACAGGAACCCGATGAGACTGTCGCATTGAACGAGCCGCGTCGTGCAGGCCGGGTTCTCATCTCTCGCAAGGAAGCGGGAATCGCTGCCCGCTCCCTTGCGGTTGCGGTTCGTTAAGCAACGTGACGCTTCCAGCGGGTTCATGTATCAGGAGTCATCATGTCTACTCAACAGAAGGTTGCGCTCGTTACCGGTTCGGCCACGGGTGTCGGTCGAGCCTGTGCGGTCCAATTCGCCAAACGCGGATTCGCCGTCGTGGTCAATTACTCGAAGTCCGAAACTGAGGCCATCGAAACTCTCAACCTCGTGGAAGCCGAGCATGTGCCGGCTCTGCTTTGCAAAGCCAATGTGGCGGACGCAGCTCAGGTGAACGACATGATCGCCGCTGCGGAAGCCACGTTCGACCGGCTCGATGTACTTGTGAACAACGCGGCCACCACACACTTTATTCCACACACCGATCTCGATGCGCTCACCGATCAAGTCTGGCAGGATATCTTCGGAGTGAATCTGATGGGCGCGTTTTACAGCATCCGAGCTGCGATGCCGCTTCTGAAGCAGAGTCGGGGAAATGTGGTGAACGTGTCGAGCGTCGCTGGTCTGACGGGGCAGGGGAGTTCGATTCCGTACTGCGCCAGCAAGGCCGCTCTGAACTGCATGACGCAATCACTGGCACGGGCATTTGGCCCGGAGGTGCGTATCAACGCCGTCGCGCCGGGGCCGATTCTCACCCGCTGGCTCGCGGGCCGCGAAGCACACGTTGCGAAGTATCTTGAGCAAGCGCCACTGGGACGAGCCGCCACGCCCGATGATATTGCCGACGCCGTGCTCTACCTCGCCACCGGCACCACACTCACCACAGGACAAGTGCTGGTTGTGGATGGGGGAAGGACGATGTGAACCAGAGCAGTTCCAAGTTTCAGAGTTCCAATTTGAAAACCCAGGCCGCAATTGGTTTTTGGGTTTCAACTTGGAACTTGGAACTCTGAAACTTGGAACTTCCTTATTTGCGGTGCCGGATACGGGAACGCATGCGTCGCTTCTTCCGACCCACTTTTCGCCGACCGGTTCCGCGACGCCGGGCACCCATGTTCCACCCCTGAGCAGATGTTTGTAATGTGGAGATTCCTTGCGAAGCGGTGATTGTAAGCTGCTCACAAGCCGACGACAAGTGTCTCCCTGTTATCCGTTCTTTTTCGGACATTGGGAGCAACCGCACGGATCGGTGCAAAGCCGACGTCGTTTTCCTTTTCGCATCGTGCTCATAGCCTGGACAGATTCTTCGCATTCTGATAAGGATGCGGAATCTCCTGATTGTGAAGAAGCGGATGCCCAGACACGATATTCGTAACCCCGATGGAAGAGAGTGAGCATTTCGCTCAAGCCGAAGAGGGAGGGTTCGAATCCGGGCCGATTGTGAAGGGTGTCCGTTCCGCACGAAGCCGATATACTTTCTTCTCTTTTGACACAAACGGTGTGCTGATTGCCGTAGGAGTTGGCAGCAGATGCGGTTCCATCTGATCGATCGAATCGACCACTGGGAACCGGGCAAGTCGCTCGCGGCGGTCAAATACCTGGCTTTGGGGGAAGAGTACCTCGCTGACCACTTCCCGCAGTTTCCCATCATGCCGGGGGTACTCATGCTCCAGGCGTGTGTGGAAGCCGCCTCGTGGCTCTGGCGAATCAGTACGGATTTCAAACATCCCGTCATCGTGCTCCGGGAACTCAAACCTGCGAAGTACGGCACCTTCATGCTTCCTGGCCGACGCATGGACGTGAAAGTTGAGTTGACGAAAACGGATGTGGCAACCAACACCGCCACGTTTAAGGCATGGGGAGTCAACGACGCGGGCGAAGCCACCGTCACGGCAGCGTTCACACTCCTTGGCTATTCGCTTGCCACTCGTGGACCGGCTGGCTCTGCGGCCGATGCCCGGTTGCTGGAATACTGGAAAGCCCGCTGGGCGTTGTTGACCGGGGAATTGAGGGCAAAGAAGTAGCAGGTCTCCATGTGCTGTTCCGAAAGACGATGGCACACGGAGTGTGCCTACTACTGAGATCAAAGACAGGATGCCGAAACGATGTTGCTGAAGGATCAAGTCGCGTTGGTAACGGGTGGAAGCCGCGGGATCGGTCGCGGAATCGTATTGGCGCTGGCGCGGGAAGGGGCGAAGGTTATATTCGTCTTCCATAGTAACCAGGATGCCGCGACCAAGCTCGAACAGGAAGTTGCGGTGGCTGGAGGGATGGCGAAGGGAATTCAGGCGGATGTTGGCGATTCTACCGCCGCAGAGCGCGTCGTCGCTGGAGTTCTGGCGGAACACGGCCGACTTGATATTCTGGTGAACAACGCGGGCGTCATCCGCGACAAGTTATTCGTCCAAATGGAGGCTGATGACTGGAACGCGGTGATTGGCACGAATCTCAATGGAGTGTTCGCTTTCTGCAAGGCTACAGCCAAGCAGATGGTGTTCAAACAGCGGTCGGGCCGGATTATCAACGTTTCCAGTATCGCCGCGGAGCATGTGAACAAGGGCCAGGCGAACTACGCCGCCAGCAAGGGTGCAATCAACAGCTTCACCCGCGTCTTGGCTGCGGAACTCGGTGCCCGCAATGTGTTGGTGAATGCCGTCGCCCCCGGTTTCATCGCTACCGACATGAGCCAGGCGGTACGCAACATGGCCGGCGAAGATAACTTGAAGAAACTGATTCCGGTAAAGCGGCTGGGGACGCCAGAAGACATCGCCAATGTGGTGGTCTTTCTGTGTAGCCCAGCCGCAGCCTACATCACCGGGCAGGTAATTACTGTGGACGGCGGCCTCAGCCTGGGAGCAGTGTCCGGCTGACGGCCGGCTGGAGAAGTGAGACATGACCCACGACGACATCTTCGCCAAAGTCCGCACCACACTGGTGGATGCGCTGAGCGTGGACGACGATCAGGTGACCCCGACCGCCCGACTCAAGGCTGATCTGGGTGCCGAATCCATCGACTTTCTGGATATCGTCTTCCGGCTGGAAAAACAGTTCGGGGTGCAAATCCCTCGTGAAGAACTGTTCCCAGAGTCGATCTTCCAAGGTGATGCCAAGTTCGTCGCCAACGGCGTCGTTACTCCGGCTGGACTGGCAGCGCTCGAAAAGCAGATGCCCTACGCCGACCTGAGCGAATTCAAAAAAGATCCGCGGCTGGACAAGGTTGAAGACCTGTTCACGGTCGAACTGATCGTGCGCTATCTGGAATCGAAAGTCGCTGCGAAGAAGTGACGCTTGGTTCGGTGGCCGACATTGTTTTTCGGGTGGCCGACAGTGTTTTTCGGGTGGCCGACATTCTCCGAATGTCGGTATGTCGGTGGTCAGTTTCTGCGAAACTGACCGCGACTTTCGGAGAAAGTCGCCCACCCGAGAAAGTCAATAGTGTTTTCGGGTGCCGACATTCTCCGAATGTCGGTTCTTTTCGGGTGGCCGTCGGTGGTTCTTTTTCGGGTAGTTGGCGTTCTCAGAAAGTCGCCCACCCGCTGAAGGTACTCTTGGTCAGAACAACATGCGCTGGACGTGGATCGATCGGTTCGTGAGCTTTGAGTCCGGCAAGACCGCAACGGCGGTGAAGAACCTCAGCTTGGCCGAGGATCACTTCGCCGACCATTTTCCTGGCTTTCCGGTGATGCCCGCACCGCTCATCCTTGAAGGATTGGCCCAGACCGGCGGTATCCTTGTTGGGGAAGCGAATCGCTACGAAAAAAATGTGGTCTTGGCGAAGATCACCGCTCAGTTCCACCGGGACGCCATGGCCGGTGAACAGTTGACGTACACCACGACACTTGCGGACTTGAACGAGACCGGCGCCCGTGTATCGGCCACTGCCTACAGTGCTGGTGAACTCGTCGTTGAGGCAGACATTATGTTCGCCCACGTGACGCCGGCTCAATTACCGTCGGGATTGCCGGACACGAAGTTCGTCTTTCGCGGGGAACTTGCGCACTTGCTTCGCGCGGCGGAAGCGGTCAGTAAAACGGCAACACGCGAAACAAAATAATGTCGCCCATCCACGACCGACACGATCACACGGAGGCCCCAAAATGGGGCTTCATGTGTTTAAGATACCCCGATAACCCAAATTACCTATACGACTGAACCTTCCTGGCTTCCGAATGCCGGTTGATCCGCGAATACAGCGCAAGTTGGCCTTCGGAATAGACTAACACTTGACGTAGGGCCGGTTTGCTGCCGTCGGATACCTGCGACGAGTGTGGTTCGGGGATACGCTGCGAGTGGTGGATATGGCAAGTAACTCCCGTCGCCTCGTGCTCACCGGATTTGGCGTTCTCAGCCCCATCGGCTCTTCGCCGGAGGCGTTTTGGGAATCGCTGCTCTCCGGTATTTGCGGCATTCGCACAATCTCGCTCCTCGACGCTTCCGAACTCCCCACTCACATCGCTGGTGAGGTGCCGGGATTCTCGGCCAAGGCTCTCATTGAGAAGAGCTACCGCCGCTCGCTCAACGCGATGGCCCGGACCGTCGAACTTGGCGTCATTGGCGCTCAACACGCCGTTCAGAACGCCGGATTGGCGAAAGGAACCGTTCCTCCGGAGCGAATTGGCATCGAATTCGCCTCGTTGATGGGCGCGACTGATCTCAATGACATGGCCGCTGCGGCGAAACTGTCTGCCCCGGATGGCCAAACAGTGAATTATGCCACATGGGGTAAGGACGGGTTGAATGAGATTGCGCCGCTGTGGATGCTGAAGTATCTGCCGAACATGCCCGCGTGTCACACCACGATCATTTACGACATGCAGGGGCCGAGCAACACGCAGATTCCCGGTGATTCCGCCGGGCTTGTGGCACTCGCCGAAGCCGCCCGCATCATCCGCCGCGGTGCGGCGGACGTCATGGTGGTGGGCAGCAGCGAGGGTCGGCTCAATCCGATCACGCTGTCGCGGTACAACCTGTTCCTGCAACTGTCCCGTCGTAACGACGATCCCACGCACGCCGTTCGTCCGTTTGATGCGACCCGGGACGGCACGGTAAGCGGAGAAGGCGCAGCCGTTTTCACTTTGGAAGATCTGGATCACGCGAGAAGCCGCGGGGCAAATATTCTCGGCGAACTCGTCGGCTGGGCTTCCGGTGTTGATCGTGGCAATAGGGGACCGGGCTTGGCGCGCGTGATTCGCAATGCGCTCGCGTCTGCTGGCATCCAGCCAAAAGACATCGATCACGTGAACGCCCACGGCACTGGTACGACCGCGGGTGATGCATTCGAATCGCGAGGAATCGCTGAGGTCTTCGGCCGCAACACGCTGGTGTTCGCTCCGTTAAGTCGGTTTGGTAATCTGGGCGCTGCCTCGGGACTCATGGAACTGGCCTGTAGCGTCCTGGCGCTCAAGAACAATCAGTTACCCGGAACACTCAATCACCAAACTCCCGACCCGGCGTGTCCAATTGCGGTGTATACGGGCGCGCCGCGGCCGTTGACCAAGCCTTACGTGTTGAAGGTGTCGTACACCGCGCTCGGTCAGTGTGCCGCGGCGGTGGTCAAGAGGCGGGAGAGTTAGGCGAACCCTGACCGTAAGGTCAGGGGTGATGAGTACCCGCCGGCCATGCGGCCGGGGTTCGCCGAGAGGACGAAGGATGCCTAGACGAGTCGTCATCACTGGAATGGGCGTGATCACCCCGCTGGGGCACAGCGTGGGCGAGTTGTTCGCCGCGTCGGTTGAGGGGCGAACGGCGGTGGCGCCGATCAGCCACTTCGATGCCCGCACATTCCCGACCACGTTTGCATCCGAAGTGAAGGGCTTCGACCTGGCCCGGTTTATTACCGGCGCCGAACGTTTCCGGAACTGTGGCGTCAACACGCACTACGCGCTCGCCGCCGGCAAGATGGCACTGACCGAAGCGGGATTGTTTCAGGAAAAGGGCGACCGCTCGCGGATGGGGGTCTACCTCGGCTCCGGCGAAGGTAAAGAAGACTTCGAAGCTCTGGCTTCCAGCACGGCGGCGGCGACGATTCCCGGTGATCGCACGGCGAACATCCGCCAGGCAACGGGATTACTCTACCAGCGACTCAACGGTCCGCAGGAAGCCGAGCAGGAGATGTTCGTCCCCTCCGGTCATCTCGCAAACGAATTCGCCCTGGATGGTCCCTTCGCCTCCTGCCAGACCGCCTGTGCCGCGAGTTCGCAGGCCGTCGGTGAAGCAATGGAGATGATCCGCACGGGTGAGGCGGATGTCATGCTGGCGGGCGGGTCGCACAGCATGATTACCCCCCTGGGCATCTCCGGCTTCAATCGGTTGACAGCGCTTTCGCAACGAAACGAAAGCCCAAGAACTGCCAGCCGTCCCTTTGATCTCACGCGTGACGGTTTCGTGATCGGCGAAGGAGCGGGACTTCTGGTGTTGGAAGAACTCGAACACGCGAAGGCCCGCAAAGCGAACATCATCGCGGAAATGACCGGCTACGGTTCCACCGCCGACGCATTCCGCATGACCGACCCGCACCCGGAGGGCCGCGGCGCGATCCGCTGTATGGCCGATGCTCTGACTGACGCGGGGTTGAAGCCAACCGAAATCGGCTACATCAACGCCCACGGCACGAGTACCCAGGCCAACGATGCGGCCGAGACGAAGGGTATCAAGGTCGTGTTCGGCGAGCACGCTTATAAAGTGCCAATTTCCAGCAGCAAGAGCATGCTCGGCCACCTGATTGCGGCCGCGGGCGCGGTGGAGTTGGTTATCACCGTAATGGCTCTCCGCCAGGGAATCATTCCCCCGACGATTAACTATCAGACGCCGGATCCGGAATGTGATCTGGATTACGTGCCGAACAAGGCTCGCGAAGTCCGCTTCCGGCACGCGCTGTCGAATAGCTTCGGCTTTGGTGGCCAGAATGTGTCGCTTGTGGTCAGCCAATACCGGGAGTAATGGCGAATAATGGCCAATTTGCTGACTCAACAATAAAACATAGGTCGTTGCGAATGGAGTCAGACGGCCTCGCAACGAGGTGACTACAGGAGTCCCGTCAACCCAGAGGTCGGTGGTGGTCTTCTGGCTTTATGTCGGTTTGTTCCTGGCTGTGCCGCCCATTGTGGTAGGACTGGTGCTGGCCGTGCTGTACCTGTATATCCGCTGGCGATATATGGCGCAGCTCACCCGCATCTTTCAGGAAAAACCCCTGTTTGTTGTGCCACGCGGCGAACCGGACCCGCGGGCGGAGGAAGTGACACTTTCCGCAGCCGATGGACTGGCACTTCGCGGTTGTTATTTCTCGACGACTGCTCAGCAGCGTCGCGGCGTGATCCTCTTCGGGCTGGAATTCGGCTCGAACCGCTGGGCCTGCCGACAATACTGCCAGGCACTGGTGGAAGCCGGCTACGACGTTTTCGCGGTGGAACCCCGCAACCAGGGTGAAAGCGAACGCGACCCGAACTACGAACCGCTTCAGTGGGTCACAGACCGCGACGTTTCCGACATGCGGGCGGCGGTGGCATACCTTCGTAGTCGGTCGGATGCCGACCCACACGGCATCGGCATTTTCGGCATTAGCAAGGGCGGCAGCACGGGTATGATCGTGGCAGCGAATGACCCCTGGATTCGCTGTGTCGCGACCGATGGGATGTATGGCACGCACACGACGATGGTGCCGTACATGCAGCGGTGGATTCAGATCTACAGCGGCGCTCACCGGATTCAGCGTGCCCTGCCCACTTGGTTTTATGGGATGATCGGCACCGTGGGGGTGAAGCGAGTCGCGCGCAATCGCGGCGTGACGTATCCCAGCGTGGAAAAAGCGGCGGGCCGGCTCCATCGGCCGCTTCTCATGATCCACGGCGAAGGCGATACCTACATCAAGCCGCAAATGGCACGAGCGATCTTCGAGCGCGCCAACGGCGAGCCCAAAAAGCTCTGGCTGGTGCCGAAAGCGAAACACAATCAGGCGCTGCACATCGCCGGCGACGAGTACCATCGCGTGCTGGTCGAGTTCTTCGACCGCTACCTCGCCGAGCAGTTCGAGCCGGCGCAGCCGGTCGGCGGATAGTCGCGATCACGCTCTGCGTGAGGTACGGAGAGTAGTCCGCTCGCTCCGCGTGATAAGCCATAGTGGGTCGGAATTGACAGAACCAATCACGAGCCCACGGACCAGACCGTGGGCTTTGTTGCGCGCGGGTGTGTCATGTCCCTGAAACGTTTCTTGCTCGTTCGCCTTGGCCGGCTCCTTACGTACCCCGTCCGTCGCCAGTTGCGGCAATTTGAAGTTGCTTGTGAGACTCCCGAAGCCGTTCAGAATGCGCTGCTCTTCCGCATTTTGCGCACACAAGCTGAGACGCAATTCGGCCGCGATCACGCGTTCGCACGTATCACCACCGTCGCCGAGTATCGCCGCAACGTCCCGGTTGCGCCATACGAGCGCGTGGCCCCGTACATCGAGAAGGTGCAGCACGGCGACACACGGGCACTACTCGCCGATCACCGGGTCTTGATGTTCGCGCTGACCAGCGGCACCACCGCCAGCCGCAAGCTCATTCCGGTGACGGATGCCTATCTTGCGGCATACCGGCGTGGGTGGAACATGTGGGGCGTGAAGATGTACCGCGAGAATCGCGGTCGGCGGATTGCGATGCGGCCGATCGTGCAACTCGGCGGCGACCCGGAAGAGTTCCGTACTCCCGCCGGGATACCGTGCGGCAATCTCTCCGGTTACACCGCGATGGTGCAGAAGCGGCTCATCAAGTGGATGTACGCCGTGCCATATGTGACAGGCAAAATCAAGGATGCGAAGAGCCGCTATTACGTTGCGCTGCGGTTCTCGATTGGGCGCAATGTCTCGCAACTGATGGCCGCCAACCCCAGCACGCTCATTCAACTGGCGCGCACCCTCGACGCGGAGAAAGAGCATCTGCTGCGCGATCTTCGCGATGGCACATTGCGAAGCGATCTCGATCTTCCGCCAGAAGTGCGTGCGTACCTCGCCCCGCGTGCCAAAGCAAACGCTGCCCGCGCTGCCGAACTCAGCGCCATCGCGGAGAAACTCGGCCGGTTGTACCCCATGGATGTGTGGTCGCCGGAATCGACCATCATCAACTGCTGGACCGGCGGTAGCATGGGGCCATACTTGCGGCAACTTCCGCAATACTTTGGCGAACCGCCGGTTCACGACCTGGGGCTACTCGCGAGCGAAGGTCGATTCACCATTCCTCTCACTGGCGGTACAGCAAGCGGCGTCCTTGACATCTGGTCGCACTACTTCGAGTTCATCCCCGAAGGAGAGATCGACTCACCGCAACCCACTGTACTTGGCGCACATGAGTTGACTGAAGGCAAGAGCTACTTCATCCTGCCAACGACCGCGTATGGTCTCTACCGCTACCACATTTCCGACCTCATACGCGTGACGGGCTTCTATGGCCGGACGCCGCTCGTGGAGTTTTTGGGGAAGGGGCACCGCTTCGCAAACTTGACCGGCGAGAAATTGAGCGAGTACCACGTCACCAAGGCAATGGATACTGTCGCGAAACGAGTACCGCAACCGATCACGGCGTACAGCGTGGCGCCGATCTGGGACGACCGCCAGCCATACTACGCCATCTTCCTCGAAGAACCCGACGCGACCGATGAATCGCTGCTGAAGCAATTCCTCGCGGCGTTCGACACGCAACTGGGGATCGAGAATGTGGAGTATGCCGCGAAGCGCGAAAGCGGGCGGCTGGGTCCGCTGCGAGCGGCGATCATCCCCGGCGGCACGTGGGTGAAGTGGGATCGTGATCGCCTGGCCCAGACCGGCGGGTCGCCGGAGCAATACAAGCACCCGTGCCTGATTGGGGACTTGAAATTTCGCGAAACGATGAGCGTGGTGAGGGAAGTTCTGTAATCATCCACAGCCCTTCACATCACTGCGCTCTTGACAGGGTCGTCGAGGTCGGCGACTTCTTCGTTTAATTCCTGCCGGCTGAGGATACTCTCCCATAACTCGAGCGCCACACCTCCAAAGATCAACAGCAAGCCGAGCGCCAGTCCGGTCGTCCCAATCACCTTGAACACTTCCACGCTCGGATACAGCATGCTGGCTCCGCCAGCCAAAACCGCAATAAGAAAAAATAGCAATGCGGTTCCCGCCAGCCACGAGGCCCATATCAGGAGTAAAAGACGGCGACGGTACAGACTGATCTGCGATTGAAGAGGGGCGTGACGCTTACCTTCGGGCTTCTGGCCGCGATACTCACTCGTCAGGCCGCGGTAACGCGTGACCAGTTGGTCAGCCTTGGAGCTGAGAAACTGGAGAAAGATGGTGCCACCAATAATAATGCCGATGGTGGCGCCGGCGGCGTTGAGTAGGTCGGTCAGTTTGTAGGATGCGACCTCGAGCAACGTGGCAAACATGCCGACTCCTGGAAAGTCTGGACATCAGGGCGAAATTTGACCGATTGGGTGGGCGCGAACACATCTGCAACCAGTGTGCCGTGGATTTGTCTGCTACGTTCCTCTTGCTTGCGTAGAATGCTGCGGCTATGTTTCGCGTCGGTTGTTGCCTGCTCGTTCTGTTTTGGCATGGACGCATCCCAATGATTCGCACCGCGATCTTACTTGTTCTGACGTTTCTGCTTGTGGGCTGCACGCGACAGCAATCGCACAACCCGGGCCAATTCACTCAGTCCAAGAAAGAACTGCCTCCGCCGTACGGCGCAAACTCACCGCCCAAACCCGTCTCGAATCTATCACCGCTCGGGATGGCTTCGGCCGATCCCGCACGCTTGCCACCAGACGAACCCGCACTCATCCCGCCGCGAGCACGCGGAGTGGTTCCCAGCGATCCCACCGATCCTCCGCCTACCGACGCGAATGCGTTTCCGCCATTCCGACGCCGGCCCGAACCGCGACCTGATTCGCTGCCTTCTCCTTTTGCACCCAATGCGCCCAGTGGCGACTCAACGCCGATGCCAGGGGCGGTACCGATGCAACCCGCTGTGAAGGGTCTTGCGCAAGTTAAAGATTTGCTCGCGGTTTCCGCAGTGGCGTGGAAAGCGACCGATACGTACGAGGCCACACTGACGCGGCGCGAAATTAACCCCAAGGGTCAGTCGAATAGCGAAGTGCTGATTTTCCAATTTCGCCGCGAGCCGATGAGCGTCTACACACGCAACATCGATGGCGGAGGGAAGGGCCGCGAGGTGATCTATAACCCCGGCAAACACGGCGACAAGATGTACGTCAAGCTTGGCGAGGGCGACAGCAAACTCGTGAAGGCCGGGTTCATCGCACCGCCGATTTCACCGGACGACCCGAAAGTGAAAGAGAAGGCACGCTACAGCATCCGCGAAGCAGGCTTTGGGCGAACTCTCACCACGCTCAGTGCCGTGGTGGCGAAGATTGAAGCAGGTCAGGCGCCGGCGGATTCGCTGGTGTTCCACGGGGAAGTGAAACGCGACGAGTACGCATATCCGCTTGTCGGCATCACGCACAAATTGCGCCGCGGCGACGACCCACTCATGCCTGCCGGTGGCGCGCGGTATTACTTCTTCGACCTGAAGAAGGGCTCGCCATCTTACGGAATGCCGGTGCTCGTCATTGCCATCGATCCGAACGGCAAGGAAATGGAGTACTACCTGTTCGTGAAGGTCCATTCGCCAGCCAGGCTCACGGAAGCGGACTTCAACCCGGCGCGTCTGGAGAAGAAGTAATCGCGGGTGGTTCAGGTGGTTCTTCGGGCGGTAGCTCTGATTGTTCGGGTGTTGGTCCCTTCAAAGCCGCATCCGCCTTGGTGTCGGTAGTCGCCACTTGCGTAGTCACGATTTCAGCAGTGCGGTACGGTGCGTCGAGAACATACCGCTTGCTGAAGAGCTTCTCCACAACGGGCAAGAGCGATAGCGACGGGTCGCGGAAGCCAAGCCACACAGTGGTGACGTTTTCGTAAAGCAGTGGAACCACTTCGCGTGAGATGGTCGTCCATCCGCCGTCGGTGGTCGTCATCACGTCCAGGTGTGGTAACGCGAATACCACACCTTCTGTCTCCGACCGGGCTGCCCAGCGCATCTGCGCCACGGTCGCCAGCATCACGCCCACGTCGGTCGGCGCTTCCTCCGTGGCTCGACCATCGAGGTAACCGCACTTCCCTCCCACGGCACGCAGGCGCTCCCGCACGTCGGCGTAGATCGGGAGTGTCCATCCCTTATCGCACACAACAAGGCAACACACCCCGCGGCGCAAGTCGGTTGCAAGATCAGCAAGCAGTGCAGCGAAAGGCGCAACACTCGGTGGGGCGGGCATAGATTATTCCGGGTTTACGTATTCCCAATGACCGCGCCAAGTATTCCGCCGGCGATGGCGGCTTCCTGTGCGGCCGCAGCCTGCATGTCGGCGACTTTCTTCTGCATCCGCTTCTTAAACGCGGCGGGCGATTCGAGCTTGGCGAAGGCGGCTTGATTAGCGGAGGGCATAGACTCCGCCGCGGGTTCGGCGATTTCGATCGCCGAACGACATTTTGGACAGTGTGTGGCCGATCCCGGCGTCACTTCGACGGATACCTCGTTGAAGCAGGCGAAACACGTCACCCGGACGCTTCGGCTGACTGCAACGGGCATAGCCCGCGGTCGCACGGGTTTGGCTTCTGGTTGCGGTTGGGGTAGCAGCCCGGGAATGGCGGATGCGAGCCACCAGTTTTGTTCCCCGGCGATGTTGAGCTGATCGGTGGGCAGGATTCGCCCCGCAGCTACCGACTGCATCAGTTGCGCATCGGTGACTGGCCCAAATACCTGGCCGTTGCGCGCGAGGTACCAATGTCGTTCCATTGCCGTCTCCGAAGAGGGGGTATCGGATCTGACTGGAATTGAGTTGTTGGGAGTGGATGCTAAACGACTTCCGGCGAACGGTCAATTCTCTATCTGGGTTGAGTTCCTGTGGATTTTGGCGAGATTTGTGTCCGGTGGTGATCTTCGCGAAACACCCCGAAAACGCAGATGCACTAATCTCCGATGCCCAAATCCAGAGGCATACATTCTGATATGAGTTGGATTTTCACGATTTTTGGTACACCGATTTTAAGCCGAGGGTTCGGATTTGGTTCTCCCGAACGGACCCGTGGCCCAAACCGACATGCCAAAATCCCAGGAGTCATTGGAGTTACTGTCAGCGTGGCAGTTTGGAACGTGAACTGGCAGACGCTAGGTGCCCGAGAACGCCCCAGTCCCGCTTGACCAAAGATGCGCATCCAACGTATGCTTCTAGAGTTACTGCCGCAACGCACTCTCCCGCCTGCAGCGGCATCTCGTTTGCTACGGAAATTTCAACGTTCCTTCCAATGGCGTTTCCCGCAAGGGGTTTTCCTGCGGTTCTGCGCCTGGGGGATGGGCGATGGTGACTGAACCGCGCCGCAGTGAGGGCGGCACGACAAACCCGAACGAGGACACGAACGACCGGCCACGGTATTCTGTCCTGATTGCCGACGACGATCGCGGTACTCGCGAAACCCTCGGCGAGATTCTCGCCTCCCGCGGCTTCCGCACGGTGCTGGCGGCGGATGGCGGTGAAGCCGTTGAACTGGTTCAGGTGGATCTCGTCCACCTCGTGCTGTTCGACATGCACATGCCGCGGTTGACCGGCCTGGAAGCGTTCGCTGTGATCCGGCAAACGCTCGACCGCGTTCTGCCCGCTGTGCTGATGACCGCCGACGCGAACACTGAATTGATTCGTCGGGCGTTCGCGGCACAGATGTACAGCGTGATTCCGAAGCCGGTGAGCGCCAACGTCGTGCTGCACACGCTGGAACGGGCGCTGATGAAAGTGTATGGCCCGCGTCAGGAACCACATAAACGCGCGGAAAAAGAGAGCGAACCGAAGTCGCTCCCCCAACCGAACGACGAAGGCCGATGACTCATGGCCACAGCGCCGTGGTCAGCGCCAGTTGGCGGATTGGCCCACGACTGATGCCTTGTGACGACTGACTACCGACCAGGAGATTTACAAATGAAGATCGTCCCGCTGAACGACAAGATCGTCGTCGAACGTGTTGAGGCCGACGACAAGACCGCCGGCGGTATTATTCTGCCGGATACAGCCAAGGAGAAGCCAAAACAGGGCAAAATTCTCGCGATGGGCGAGGGGAAACCGCTGGATGACGGCAAGCGGGCGAGCTTCCAGGTCAAGGTCGGAGATCGTGTTCTGTTCAGCAGTTACGCCGGCAGCGAGGTCACGCTTGACGGTAAGGAATATCTGATTATGACCGAGGACGATATACTCGCTGTGGTGGACTGACCAGACAATTGCCTGTGGAAGTCATACAACGAAGGCAGGCGCGAGGTGCCCTGCCTTTTTGTATTTGAATCGCACTGCCAGCTGCCCACCGCGCTCGACTGAACCGCACACTTCCTGTTTTTCGCAAGAACACCGCGTCGTGTTCCCGGACAATTTCCGCGCCAATTGTGCGGAATAATCTTGCGATGTCAATTTTGCCGCTTATATTGTGAAACCTGTTCCGGCGTCAGGTCGGAATAATATCGTGTCCGGTTTTCCCACGGTCATCTCCTGTTTCGACGTTCGAACGGGACCGAGGGGCGTTGCCGGCACAGGCGAACGGTGGCTTTGGCTGTCGCATGGCTACGAACATCTACGTCGGCAATCTTCCCTGGTCCACGACAACGGACGAACTGTACGCGATGTTCCAGCAGTACGGGACCGTCACACGCGCGCAGGTGGTCACGGATCGGGAAACCGGCAGATCTCGAGGATTTGGCTTCGTCGAAATGCCCAACGAGGCAGAGGCGCAGGCGGCCATCGCTGCCCTGAATAACCAACAACTCAACGGGCGGCCGTTGACAGTGAATGTCGCAAAACCGCGCGAAGGTGGTGACGGCCGCGGCGGCGGTGGTGGTGGCGGTGGCCGTGGTGGTTACGGTGGCGGAGGGGGCCGGCGGGGCGGCTACGGCGGTGGTGGCGGCGGTGGATATAGCGGTGGCTACGGTGGTGGCGGTGATCGCTACTAAGCCTGAATCCCACTTCCGCTTGTTCGGATTGCGAGTACAATAACAAACGCGCCCGGCAGAACGAAAAGTCCGCCGGGCGCGCCTTCGTTTTTGGGTGAAGTTCACCCAATTCGAGTCGGGCGCTGCCCTGTTGAAACCTCGGGTCGGTTGTCGCCGGGTTGATTGTTTAAGGAGTGGTTTTTCTCCATCGCGACACTTCAACTGGTGTTTCAACAGAGCAGTACTCACCTTTAACGGGAGGGTATATGGCGAAAGAAGAAGCAATTGAAGTGGAAGGCCGCGTCAAAGAAGCGCTGGCCAACACGCAGTTTCGGGTTGAACTGGACATCGGTGGCGAAGTGATCGCGCACGTTTCGGGCAAGATGCGCAAAAACTTCATCCGCATTATCCCTGGCGATCGGGTGAAGGTGGAAATCTCCCCATACGACCTCACGCGCGGACGAATCACTTATCGCGGGCGCGGGAACTGAACGAAACAAACTCCGGCGTATCGCCTTTTGGCAGCGAGAACTTGAGGCAAAGTTTACCGATTGCGCGGTTTTTTCTTGACCTTCGGCCCTCCGGTTGGCACTCTATCTCCTCGTCGCTCGTGCTTTGAGCGACGTCAACTCCACTCGTGGCCAGGGAGGGTCACCCATGCTCGTTACCAGCGAATCCAAGGCCCAAGGTTGGCGTGCGGTTGCAGTCTTCGATGACCGCCCCGATGCCCTCATCTTCGTCGGTCGCTCATCCACCCAGGTTCGCCAACAGTACGTGGACGCGTTCGCCGAGGTCCTCGATGAAGAGGAACGCGAACACGTCACCACCATTCAACTCCAGCAATGGAGCGGCGCTCCCGACGCGGGACGCTGGGTGCTGAAGAGCACGCTCAAAGTGCCGGCTCCGCTCGGCAAGCTCCGCGTCGCGGCCTGAGGGAACCACAGAGAGAAGAGCCGCGGATAAACCTAGATCACACAGATCAATCAGAAAACAACCAAGCAGGGAAGATGTAAGACTGGTCAATCTTCCCTGTTTTTGATCCGTGTTATCTGCGTTGTCTGGTGCGCCAGGCGAAGCTGGACAGGTCTTGCGGGCTGAAAGGAGCCTGCCGTGTAAATTGCCCATTTGACACGTAGCCAAGCGAGCGTGCGTCGGAGTAATCCGGGGTGCGAAGCCT
>Ga0070738_10004555_pt1 | contig 16418 bp, 10 predicted proteins | sample Coa_R2_2_FD_66446 | JGI IMG/M metagenome (GOLD analysis project Ga0070738, IMG submission 66446) | Surface soil microbial communities from Centralia Pennsylvania, which are recovering from an underground coalmine fire - Coalmine... | ecosystem: Environmental > Terrestrial > Soil > Unclassified ...
CAATACACCGGTCTGGGTTACCGGCCCAGTTGGATCTCGGTGTTGGCCAGCAACTCCCCGCCGCGGTTCTCCGGGGCTTGGGTTCATGATACCCTGGGTTATTGGACTTACTGGGACATGAACGCTGTGGTCCTGGGCAACAACGTCACGAACATTATGGCCGACGGGGGCCGTCCTATTTGTTTGAGCGGCTACAACACCTCGGGATCGACTTTCTTTGCCGGCCATTGGGTTTATGCTGAGCAACCGGTTTGGACCTGGAATTCCGAGCTGACTGCTGCGGCATTTCAAGCCGCCGCGACCGTGCTTTCAAGCCAGGGGTTCCGTCCCGCTTTTATCAACGAATATGGGCCGTCCTCTTCACCGTTATACGCTTCGGCCTGGGTTCAGGACCCGCTACCGGCTTCCTGGACGATTACCGGCGTAACTTCGCCTTTGCTGGCCGGCCTGGACACCGAGATGACCAATTACATGGCGCAGCGGAATATCGCCCGGGGAACTTTGGCCGTGACGCGCCAGGGCAAACTGGTTTTCCATCACGCCTACACCTACGCCCCAACCAATGCGGTGCCGACTCAGACCACGAACCTGTTCCGCATTGCCAGTTTGTCGAAGCAATTCACTTCGGCGGCCGTTATGCAGTTATTGCAGGCTGGCAAGCTGACCATCGACCAGCCGATCGGGACTCTTCTCGACCTGACCAACGTGAGCGATACACGCTTTCGCGACGTCACGATTCGGGAGTTGCTGCAACATTGGGGCGGGTGGGACCGCGGGGTTTCGTATGATCCGATGTTCCGTGACGCCATCATCAGCACGAGCCTGGGCCGGCCGTTGCCGACCAGTCCGGAGATGGTGATCGATTACATGAAAACTCAGCCGCTCGATCACGCGCCCGGCACGGTCTACGCCTATTCGAACTTCGGTTATTCTTTGCTGGGGCGCATCATCGAGAAGCTTGCCGGGGTGAGCTACGAACAATATATGCAAGCTAATGTGCTGCACCCGGCCGGCATTTGGGATATGCGCCTGGGCAAAGCATTGCTTGCTGACGCCGATCCTGCTGAGGTGAACTACGACGATCCGGCGCGGAGGTTGGTTCCGAGCGTTATGGGTTCAAACAGCCCGCCGCTGGTGCCGATCCAATATGGCGGTTGGAATATCGCCACGATGGATTCACACGGCGGCTGGCTCGCGACTGCGGCTGACCTGGTGCGGTTCTCATCTTCTTTTGACAACCAGACCAACAGCCCCTTGCTGCCGTCGGATTGGATCACCACAATGTGGTCTCAACCTCCCGAACTGTCCGGGAACCCTGCCAGCTATTACGGCGCCGGTTGGCTCGTCCGGCCACTCGGGACCAACACCTACAACGTGTGGCATGACGGTTCGCTGGATGGCACGTTCTCTTATACGGTGCGGCTTGCCAACGGGATTTGCTGGGCCGCGATTTTCAATCGGCGCTCCATCCTTTCTTCCACGCCCGATTACTACGCCATTGATAGTGAGGTTAACAACGCCATCAGTTCCATTGCCAACTGGCCAAACTACGACCTGTTCGACGCCAATGGCGATGGGCTGCTCGACGCCTGGCAAATTCACTACTTCGGGTCTACGTCGTCGCCGGATGCCGCGCCGACAGCTGATCCCGATGGAGACGGCGCCGGCAATCTCAACGAGTTCATCAACCTGACCGACCCGACCGACCGTGCCAGTGTTGCAACCCTGGTGTCCTCACCGGCGATCCCAGGCAATCCGGGTTTTGTCTTAACCTGGCTCGCCGCCCGTGGCCGGATCTATGACGTTGAAACCTCTCCCAGTCTCGACAACCCAATTTGGCAGCCCTTGGCGGGGGCTTCTGGTATAACGGGGGACAACACCTCCCGCAGCGTCACCAATGGTGTTTCGAACCTGGCGTTCTATCGGGTGCGGGCCCGAATGCAGCGGCCTTAAGTTTCGGCCCAGTCTATTCCAGCCCGGGGTCAGGAGCCGGAAATGTCCGTTCGGGGATAAATAATCAGAAGGTGTGCGGTTCCTTCCGCACGAAATCGCACAAATCAATCACGCTTCAATCATTCTTGCCGCGAGAAGATTGCTTGCAGCTTCTTATCGGTTAGAGCAGCGGGATGGCCCTGGTAAAGCACGACTCCTTTCGGGTCGCAAAGCAACACACTCGGAATATTAACGACACCTGCGGCGGCACTGAGCTTTGCCTTGGAATCAATAGCCGAAGCGTACTCGAGGCGAGGCTCGGTTTGCTCGTTCACCGTGTTCTCAGATTCCGTGCTCACGCCGATGATGGCCAGTTTGTCGGCGTATTTTTTCTGCATCGCATTGAATTCCGAGATCCACTGCCGAGAGGGAGCGCTCCAGGTGGCCCAAAAGCTGATTAAAACATACTTTCCTTCCAGGGAAGGCTTTTCGCCGATCCATTTGTCGACCTCGAGTTTGGGCTGGGTTTTGCCGATCAAAGACCGGTCGGAGGCGGGGTCGGCCAGGCCTGTTTCGGCGCCGACTGCGGCCGGGGTTTTGGCGCTGGCCGCGGCGGCGTCGCTTCGCTGGGATTGAACGGTCTGGGCGAGGGTCGATTGGTAGAGAATGTCAGCTTCGTTTTGCTTGCGCTCGGCTTCTTCGGCGGCTTTGGGGTTGTAATCGAACCGCTTCTGCAAATCTTTGCTGACGTACTTCAGCTTCACGTTCGCGAACCCCTGTGAATGGCTGAAATAGAGATCGGTCGTATTGGCCCCCAGGATGGTGACGTTCGTGTAAGTGGTTTCGCCAACTTTGAGCATCGGCAGCTTCAGCTGCTCACCTGCGCTCGAAAGTACGATCAACAGGCTGCACAACAGAATAAACCGCTTGGTCATGCGCCCGGTATGCCCGATTGCACGCTTCTTAGCAAGCCGCCTTTGAGGGGCAGCGTGTTTTCGAGCCGTTGACACAAGCCAATCCGCCGGTCAATCTTTCGACATCAGATTCGCAGGGCAACTTATGGTATCCTTATGAACTGTTCTTCACTCAAAAATCGGTTCGTTTACTCCTCGTGCATCGTCGCGTTCGTTATGATTGGCATGACAAATTTGGCGCCGGAACTTCGGGCGCAGGAAATGGGCGGCGCACGGGAACGGGTGCCGTTCAATGACAACTGGCGTTTCACGAAAGGTGACCCGGCCGGCGCGCAACTCGATTACGCGAGCCTCAAGCCCTGGCTGCTCGCGAGCGCGCCCGCGGATTTTTCCACCAACGCCGCAACTGCCGCCCCCGACGGGAATCCGGGCGCAGACGTTTCTTACGCGCAGGCGGGATTTGATGACTCCGGTTGGCGTAAACTCAATCTGCCGCACGATTGGGGCATTGAAGGCCCGTTCGACCAGGATAACCCGGGCGAAACTGGCAAGTTGCCGTGGTGGGGGATAGGCTGGTATCGAAAGCATTTCCAGGCCCCTGCGGGAGCGGGTGGCCGCCGAATGGCTCTTGAAGTAGATGGGGCGATGGCCTATGCCGCCGTTTGGGTTAACGGCAAATTCGCCGGAGGCTGGCCTTACGGATATGCGTCATGGTCTTTGGATCTTACGCCTTTTATCGCATGGGGCGCGGACAACGTGATTGCCATCCGGTTGGATAACCCAAAGGACTCGTCTCGCTGGTACCCGGGTGGCGGTATCTACCGCAACGTCTGGCTTGTGCAAACCAGCCCGGTTCACGTCGCGCACTGGGGAACTTTCATTACCACACCAGAGGTCAGCGACGCCTCAGCCACCGTGAACTTGCAAGTCAAAGTCGACAATGCGGGGAAAGCCGAGGTTCGCCCCGAAATCGAAACAGAGATTTTCGAGCTGGGCCGCGGCGATCGGCCTTCAGGCAAACCAGTGGCCACACTCGGGTCGGCGGTCGTGACGATTCAGCCGGGGGGACATGCAACGGCGACTCTGGGGGGTAAAATCGACAAGCCCAAGAGATGGAGTTTACAGCACCCGAATCGCTACGTGGCCGCAACAACTATGAAAGTGGACGGCCTCGTCACCGACCGCTACTTGACGCCTTTCGGTGTGCGCACGATTCGGTTTACTGCCGATAACGGTTTTCTCTTGAATGACATCCGGGTGCCGCTCAACGGCGTATGCGACCATCACGACCTTGGCGCGCTGGGGTCGGCCCTGAATGTTCGCGCGCTCACCCGACAAATCGAATTGCTAAAAGAGATGGGCTGCAACGCTATCCGGACCAGCCACAATCCGCCTGCCCCCGAGTTACTGGACATTTGCGACCGGCTCGGGCTTGTTGTCATGGACGAGACCTTTGATTGTTGGGTCCGGGGAAAAAAGCGAAACGACTATCACCTGTTGTTTCCGGATTGGCATGAAAGAGACACGCGCGCCCTCGTCCGCCGCGACCGCAATCATCCCTGTGTCATTTTGTGGAGCATCGGCAACGAAATAGCCGAGCAGGGCTATCCCGAGGGGCACAAAGTGGCCGCGGAGCTGGCCGCCATTGTGCATTCCGAGGACCTTACCCGGCCAGTCACCGCCGCCTGCAACGATCAACGCGCCGGTTTCAACGGCTTCCAAAAGCAAGTCGACGTCTTCGGATATAACTACAAGCCCACCCAGTACGGCAAGGTTCACGAAGCCAACCCAAACCTCGCGATTTTCGGCAGCGAAACCGCTTCATGCGTCAGTTCGCGAGGCGAATATTTTTTCCCGGTCAGTGAGGACAAAGGGCAGGGGAAGGCCGATTTCCAGGTCAGCTCTTACGACCTCTATGCTCCGCCATGGGCGACCACACCGGACACCGAATTCCGCGGCCAGGACGAATTCTCTTTCACGGCCGGTGAGTTTGTATGGACGGGCTTTGATTACCTGGGCGAACCGACCCCGTACAATGGGGACTCGAGCAACCTTCTGAACTTTACCGACCCGGCGGAGAAGGCCCGGCTCCAGAAACAGCTGGAAGAATTGGGTAAAATACGCGTCCCATCCCGGAGCAGCTATTTTGGGATTATTGATCTGGCCGGGTTTAAAAAGGATCGGTTTTACTTGTATCAAGCGCGGTGGCGGCCGGACTACAAGATGGCCCATATTTTGCCGCACTGGAACTGGCCGGAACGGGTGGGGCAGGTGACGCCGGTTCATGTCTACACATCCGGAGACGAAGCCGAATTGTTCCTCAACGGCAAGAGCCTGGGAAGAAAGACGCGCGCCGCGCGCGAATACCGGCTGCGGTGGGATGACGTCGTTTATCAACCCGGAGAATTGAAGGTGGTCGCGTACAAAAACCATCAGCGTTGGGCCGAGGACGCGGTTAAAACCACCGGCCCGGCTTCCGAACTTCGTCTGAAGGCCGATCGAGCCTCACTGAGCGCCGACGGCAAGGACCTTGCCTTCGTAACGGTTGCTATTGCGGATAAGCAGGGCCTGCTCGTACCTCGGACCAAGAACAGGCTGAGTTTTGAACTGACCGGCCCCGGTGAGATCGTGGGGTTGGACAGCGGTGATGCGACAAGCCTGGAACCATTCCAGGGGACTGAACACAGCGCCTTTAACGGTCTGTGCCTTGCCATCGTGCGAACGACGCCAACGGCGGGACGGATTGTGTTGAAGGTGCGCTCGGCAGGTCTGAAAGACGCAATCGTGGAATTGCGCTCTCGAGCTACCGCACCGCCGGTTCGGTGATTAACAGATCCCCTTTGTCGCCATCCAGCGTTGCCTCGGCCCCCACCGGCAACGTCGCGTTGTGACGCACATGGCCGAAGGGCAGGCCGCATACGACAGGCACACCCAGCGGCAGCAGGCGTTCTTTGATCACGTCGTCCAATGTTTGGCGAAATTCATTGGATTTTCCCGCCTTCGGATCCTTGCAGTTCTTGTTGATGCCAATCGCAATTCCCGCGACCTGCTGGAGCAAACCGGCGTTGAGCAATTGGGTGAGCATCCGATCAAACCGGTAGGGCTCTTCATCCAGGTCCTCCAGGAAAAGAATCGCGCGGCTGAACGACGGTTGGTACGGAGTTCCCAAAGAGGCGCACAGAATCGAGAGATTGCCGCCCATCAAAGGTCCCTTGGCGGTGCCGGGGCAAAGAACTCGGACAGTGTTCCGCCTGTAGCCGCTACGCACGCTGCCGGCCGGCGCCACTCGAGTCAGTGTTCTCAAGAATCCGTCGATCGTGAAGGATGGGATGTTGGGCTTCAGGAAATCCGAGTTGAGCATCGGACCGTGAAATGAGATCAGGTCCGACTTCACAAGCAGCGCGCAATGCAAAGAAGTAAGGTCGCTATACCCCACAAAGATTTTGGGATTAGTGCCAATGACTTTGTAGTCGAGCATGGAAAGCAGCCGCGCGGACCCGTAGCCGCCTCGAAGACACACAATCCCTTTCACGCTCGGCTCAGTAAAAGCCCCCATGAGATCCTGCGCGCGTTCGGAGTCGGTTCCGGCGAGGAATCCGTTGCGTTTGCGGAGGTTCTTCGAGGGGAGCGGATTGAACCCGAGACGCTGGACCGCCGTGATCGCCAAATCAATGTTTGCGGGGTTTGCGGGAGCACTGGCAGGGGCGACAATTGCCAGGGTATCCCCCTGGTTCAGATGGGCAGGCCTAAGAGGCATAATCGCTCAGTTAAAGGCCTATGCGGCGAATCCCGGGGCTGCCGGGATGGAGCGCCGAGTCCGGGAGGGGCGATTAACGTAGTGGTTCAAGCGGCTGTTGAGGAGGGATCAGTGGGAGCAGTTGTGTTCGGGTGAGGTTGAAAGCGGCCCACAGTTCCTGGATAAAAACCGGCACATTTTCGAGTGTCCCGGCTTGTCCGAGTTCTTCAATTTTTTTGCATAGTTCGGCAACACGTTTGGCGCCTGCTTCAGTGCCGAGGGCTTTAAGCGCATGGGCCTGGATTGTGATGCTGGGAGCGTCCCCCACGCTTCGGTTGAGTTCGGTAAGCCGATGAGGCGTGTCTTCGAGGAAACGTTCGATGTGGTTGAGAAGGTCCTTCGAAGGAGAATCACCTGAGCGGATGGTTGAAAGGACCGACGGAGCCAGCAACTCCTCGGGAGTGGTCGCTTTGGCCCGCAACAGGATCCTCGTGTCAAAATGGGCCGTCTTAAGGGGTCCCCACCGTTCGAGGGCGGATTGCAACTCCGCGATGCGGACGGGCTTTGAAATGTAATCGTCCATCCCTGCTGAAAGGCACTTCTCACGGTCCCCCATCAAAGCATTGCCCGTCATCGCGATGATGGCGGGCCGGCGTTCCGGGCCCCACCGTTGGCAGATTTGACGCGCCGCTTCCAAGCCGTCCATTTCCGGCATTTGGACATCAAGGAAGAGCAAATCATAGACCTTTTGTTCCAGCGCCTTGAGGACCTCGAGCCCGTTGTTGGCTACGTCTGCCCGGTAACCGAGCTTGTGCAGCACGCTGAGGCCGACCTTCTGATTAATGGGATTATCGTCGGCCAGCAACAAGCGCATGGGCAGTCGGCGCGCCAGGTTCGGATCGAGCACCGGCGCGGCGGGGGCTTTCTTCTCCCGCTGCAGTTGAACACTCATGGCGCGACAAAGAGCTTCCAAAAGTTGCGCGGGCCGGATCGGCTTGTGGATGTAACCGGACACGCCCGCTTCGGCCGGCCGCGGATCGTCGCTGCGCAGCCGCACCGAAGACAACAAGAGCAACGGAGGCTGGCGGCCGGCTGAGCGACGCCGGATTTCATTGGCCAGGCTTAGCCCGTCAACATCCGGCAATTGCAAATCCAGGATCACGGCGTCGTAAGAGGTGTTTCCATCGAGCATGCTCAACGCGGCATCGCCGGTCGGGGCCACGTCGACCTTTAATCCCCAGGCCTCGGCCCTGCCGGTGAGGATTCTCTGATTTGTGGCGTTGTCCTCGATGACCAGCAGATGACGGCCGGCCAGTTGCTGTTGAGGGGCTTGCCACGGCGGCAGCGAGGCTGTCGCAGATGCCCGTGCCAGGATCGTGAAATGGAATGTCGCCCCTTTGCCGGCATCGCTGTCGACCCAGATTTTGCCGCCGAGCAACTCGGTCAACCGTTTTGAAATCGCCAGCCCAAGCCCTGTCCCCCCGTAATGCCGAGTTGTTGAGGCGTCCACTTGCTGGAACGATTTGAAGAGCCGCGACTGTTTATCCACGGGAATGCCAATCCCGGTGTCACGCACCGAAAAATGGAGCAACCATTCGTCCGGATGACGGATAAACTCCGTATCCTGCGGCTGCCCCGGCGAAAGCGCTCGTTTGCCGCGGCCGCTTGGCGATACCTCGATCACGACTTCGCCCTGGTGCGTGAACTTGACCGCGTTGCCAATCAGATTGACGAGAACCTGGCGCAGCCGGGTGACGTCACTGACCAGCACTTTTGGAATTGAATCGTCAACCAGGTAACAAAGGTCGAGTTTCTTTTCAGCCGCCTTGGAGGCTAAAAGGTCGAGGGCTTCTTCGATGCACGTGTGGAGCTCGAACGGATGGTTCTCGAGTTCGAGTTTGCCTGACTCGATTTTTGAGAAATCGAGAATGTCGTTAATGATGGTGAGCAGCGCGTCGGCGCTGCTGCGAGTGGCTTCCACGTAATCACGCTGCTCATCCGTCAGCTCAGTGTCCATAAGCAACGCGGTCATTCCCAGGACACCGTTCATCGGAGTGCGGATTTCGTGGCTCATGTTGGCCAGGAACTGGGATTTTGCGAGGGTCGCTTCCTCGAGTTTCTGATTGAGAGAAATGAGGGCGGCATTGCTTTCGATGAGCTGTTGCTGGCTTTCGCGCAGGGCGCGATAAGCGGCGTCGCGTTGAAGGATGTTTAAGAACGCCTTCGAGTGGTAGCGGATTCGCGCGATGAGCTCGATTTTGTCCGGCAGTTTGACCAGGTAATCATTGGCTCCGAGCGCGAATGCCTGTCCTTTGACCTGCGGGTTCTCATTGGTGGAAAGGACGATGATAGGGATGTCCTTTGTGGTGGGATTAGCGCGGTACTGGCTCAGAAGACTGAGACCGTCTATGCCCGGCATCACCAGGTCCTGCAGGATGACCGTGGGCTTGATTTGGTTGGCCACACTCAACGCTTCACGGGCATCGGCGCAGTAATGAAAGTCCATGTCGGTTTGGTTCGCGAGGGCGCGCCGGACGGCTTCGCAAACCATGGCCTGGTCATCGACGAGCAGGACCATGACATGGTAGTCGGGTAACGGGGCAGGGCCTCCGGGCTCAAACGCGGGAGTGTAATGCACCGCTTCAGACATGCAGTCGGACTCCCTGGGTGCCATACATGCGCAGGCGAAGGGCGATTTGGTCGAGGCTGAGGATTTCGACGGCAGCCCGCAGTTCGGCCGCGGCTTTGGGCATGCCGTAAACGGCGCAACTGGCTTGGTTCTGGGCAATCGTGTGATGGCCGTTGCGCCGCAATTCAAGCAGGCCCTGGGCACCGTCGCGTCCCATGCCTGTCAGGAGCACGCCGATGATTTCTCCCGGCCAATTGCGGTGGACACTCTGCAGGAATACGTCCACGGATGGGCGATAAGAGGAATCAGAAGGCTGCTCGGAATAGGCGAGCCGGCCTTGCGCCGCGCAAACCAGGTGCTGATCTCCGCGGGCCAGCAAAATGGTGCCCGGGCCCGGGACATCTCCTTCCTGTGCGAGGCGAACCCGCAACGGTGTCTGGTTATCGAGCCAACTGGCCAGCGCCGGTGCAAACTGCGCGTCCACATGCTGCACAATGACGACTGGAGACCGGAAATTCTGCGGCAAATAATCCAGAATTCTCGCCAGGGCGGCCGGGCCGCCCGCCGACGCGCCGATGGCGATCAGCCGTCCCTCGGGCAATGCGGCGTGTGGCTGCGGACGATTTCGCCTTGGAGCCATCGAACCAACGCCAATCAGTTTGCGTATGGTCTCGATTTTAGCGAGAAGGTCGGAGTCGCCCTTGCAAGAGCCCGGCCATTGGAGGACCGGGGTATTGACGGCATCGAGTGCGCCGGCGCCCATCGCCTCAAAAACAGCCGAGCAGTTGTCCGTGACATTCGCTGTCACGATTAGGATTGCGCAAGGACACCGGGCCATGATTTGGCGCGTGGCCTGGACCCCGTTGGTCCCAGGCATGATCAGATCCATTAGAACCAGGTCGGGTGTGTCCAGAAGGCAATGGTGGACTGCTTCCGCGCCGTCGGATGCAGTCCAGGCGATTTGATGCTCGGCGGCGTCGAGAATAATCCGGCGCATCGCCTCGGCAGCCATTAGCGAATCGTTGACGATTGCAATTCTCATGGGGCGGGGTCGCCGATCAAATCTACCACAGCTTGTAGGAGGGTTTCATCATCAAAAGACCCTTTGGCCAGGTAATAATTGGCCCCCGCCTCCAGGCCCCTTACCCGATCTTGTTCGCGATCTTTATAGGAGACAATCAGGACCGGGACGGTCTTGAGCCGCTGATCCTGTTTGATCCGCCGCGCCAGCTCGATCCCGTCAATGCGCGGCATGTCGACGTCAGTTATGACCAGGTCGTAATTGGCCGCGCGCAAGGCGTTCCAGGCGTCCATGCCGTCGATGGCCACCTCGGTAATGTAACCCCGTCCCGCCAGCATCTTTCGTTCGAGTTCCCGCACCGTCAGCGAATCGTCCACGACCAGCACCCGTTTGGGTTTGCCGTGCAAAGGTCCGCCGGGATCCTGTTCCACCCGGGCCGGGGTCCCCTCGATGATGAGCTTTTCAATCGAACGCACCACGTCTTCCACATCGAAGATCAGCACCGGCGCACCGTCTTCCATTAACGCGGCTGCGCTGATATTCCGGATTTTACCCAGGCGCGCGTCCAAGGGCTGCACCACCAGTTCGCGTTCGCCCAGGAATCGATCCACTACCAGCCCATAACGCGTCGTCCGGTCTTCCAGCACGACCACGGATAATTCATTTTCGAGGCTTATTGGCCCCGGTGATTCCAACACCTGTTGCGCTGTCAGAATTCCGATTTGCTGGTCACCGAGATGAAAATGAGGGCGGCCTTCCAGGGTTTGGATCGAATCGCGACCCAGTTCGAGCGTGCGCGTAATCTGGCTCAAAGGGATGGCGTAGGGCTCGCCGGCAACTTCCACGAGCAGCGCGCGCAATACGGACAATGTCAGCGGCAGCTGTAACTGGACTCGCAGCCCGCGCCCTGATTGATTGATCAGCCGGATAGTGCCCCGAACCCCTTTAATCATGTTCTGAACCACGTCCAATCCGAAGCCCCGGCCCGAAATCTCCGTCACCGTTTCTTTGAGCGTGAACCCTGGCAAAAAAAGGAACTCCAGGAGCTCCGATTCGGTGAGCTTTTGCGCGACGTTCTGGGTGGCCAGGCGTTTTTTTACAATCGCCTCACGAACGCGTTCGACGTCAACGCCGGCCCCGTCGTCGGTGACGGTTACCAGGAGAACGCCCGCGCTATGACGGGCTTCGAGACGGAGCAAGCCCTCCGGCGGTTTGCCGGCCGCGTTTCTTGCCTCAGGAGACTCGCAGCCGTGGTCCACCGCGTTGCGCAACAGGTGCGCCAGTGGCGCTTCGAGTCGTTCCAGGATGTCGCGATCCACCTGGGTGTTCTCTCCCAGGATCTCAAAGCGGATCTCCCGTCCAAGCGAACGCGCGAGGTCGCGGACCATTCGCGGGAAACGGCGCACTCCGTCGCTGAAAGGCCGCATGCGGGTGCGCAGGACTTCCAGATACAAGCGTTGGGAAAGTTGAGCGGAACGGCGGTCGAACAGGTCGAGTTCCTGCATGCGGTCGCCGAGAAATTGCCTGGCCTCGGCCAGTTGCCTGAACAGTTCGATGAAATAGGCGTCGGTGCGCTCGGCCAGGCCGGCTCGTTCGAGCGCGTGGCGCAACGCTTCCAACTGCTCCTCAAATTGCATTTGATGGCGTTTAACCCGTTGCAGGGACTGCGCAAAAGGGCCGAGCCACCGCGAATCGACCAGCGATTCGCCTGCAAGCGCCAAAAGCCGGTTGAGGTTCTCCGCGGTGAGCCGGACAACGCGCTCCTGGTTTTCCTCACGCAATGGGGGCTGGAAGGGGATTTCAAGTTGGGTGGGATCGACCAGGGCGGGCGCAAGGACTTCTCCGTCGTTGGTTGGCTGCAGCGCTGGACCCGCCGATGCGAGCTGGGATTCGGACGGCTTGTCGGTCGCAGGTTCGAGGTGCGATTGCGTCCGGTCGATTGCCGTCAAAGTCTTATTCGTTGGCGTGGCGCCTTGGTCAAACGCTTTGGCGAGCAAGCCCAGGTAAATCTCCACTGCTGCAGGCGAGCCTGTTGTGTCGCCGGTGGTGGCGTCGATTTGGCGAGCCAGCTGTGAAAGAAGATCAACTCCTTGCAGCAGCACATCGATCTGGGGACGTTCCAGATGCAGACGGCCGTGTTGCGCAGCCACGAAGCAGTCTTCCAGCGCGTGGGCTACGCGGACTACGGACTGGAGATTCACGATGCGCGCCGCGCCCTTAAGTGAATGTGCTGCGCGCATGAGCGCTTCAAAAGCGTGAGAGGATGGTTGGCCGCGTTCCAGTTCCAACAAGCCGCTGGTCAGCAATGCCGTTTGGTTTTCCGCCTCGGCCCGGAACAACTCGAGCATGGACAAACTGCTGAGATCTTCCTGGGGTCCAAGGTTCATGCGAGCGATCGTTGCAAGCCGGACAACAGTTGATCCGGGTCGAGTAATCCCGCCGAATGTTCCTGCCACCGCAGCAATCCGTGAACGAAACGTGAACTCGCCGGGCTCAGCGACCCCGGGCTGTTCTGAAGGTCGTGCGGCGCAAAACGGTGAGGCCCCTGCACCTCATCCACGGGGAAAGCAAGGCGGCCGGACTCGCATTGGATCACCAGCAAGCGCTTGTGGTTGAGCCGCAGGGAGCCCATCGAGGGCACGCAGTTCAACTGCAGCAGATGTCCCAGCGAAATGCAGATGACCAGTTCGCCGCGAACATTGGCCAGCCCCAGGATGATGCCTCTGTGGCCGTGGGGCAGGGAGTGCATTGGGCGTTTTTCGGCGACCTCTTGAAAATTGCGGGTGGGAAGCGCCAGCCAGTCGTTTTGAATCCGGAAGAGAATCACCGATGCATTGCCGGTTTCGGGAAGCCGGCGCTCCTGCGCGAAGTGCTGCGTCCATTCACGGCGGTAATCCGGAGGCAGCGCCTTGTCGAGCAGCCTGAGCCCCGCCGCGGAATAGACCGGACAATTCCTGCAGTGAACAAATTTGCGCAGTTCGAGACACCCACCGTCGCCGTAGACACCAATCTGGCTCCAGCAACCGGTCACTTCAGAAAGAGGATCCGGATGGGCGGTTGTCTGTGGTTGAATGCCCTGCGAGGTTGAAGAATCTGAAATGCTCACAATCCGGTCCACCTCCCCCAATCCGTGTCCAAAGCCGCAGTGTGCCCAGAGCCATCTCGTCCGGGTGCGTGCTTTTCTGGCAGCGCCTTCCGGTTCATGGGCAGGAAACGGGCAACCCCGCCGATAACAATTCGCGGATTGGCTCCGAGATAAGCCGCTGCGCGTACAGCCATCGAACAGGGCCTTTATGGTCCATGAACACCGGTCCCAAATAGGGAGCTGAAGAAAGGGAAACACCGGAGTCGATGAAATCCTCGGTCTCCTTGCGCACGGTTTGGGTCACTTGCTCCGCGATAAGCCCAAGCGGACGGGATTGGCCTGAACCATCCGTGTGTTCAATCACGATGATGCGGGTCGTCAGTCGTTCGCGCGATGGTGTGCCGAAACTTAGTTCGCTCAAATCCACCGCAGGCACCGGCCGACCGCGCAGGTTGAAGATGCCTGCCACCCCTCGTGGAGCGTGCGGCAAGCTTTTGAGTTCGACCAGCGGCAGCACTTCAATGACCCGGTCAGCCTCCAGGGCATAGCGATCGTTGCCAAGCTGGAAGATGAGGAAAAGCATTAGATCCCGATGCTGAAGGCGTCCACCGGGACGGAGTTTCTGCCCACTTGCGAGCTCAATTTGAAGCGGGCGACGCTTGCCTGCAGGCCGCGCGCGGCGCCGTTGAGTTGTTCGATGGCGAGATTGGATTGCCTGAGGGACTCGGCCGTTTGTTGCGCTGCTTCGCTCAGTTGCGTGAGCGTCTCGCTGATCTGTTCAGCCCCGCTGGCTTGCGCGTGCATGCCCTCGTTCACCGTTTGGAAACGAGGTGTTAGCGTTTGGACCTGGTGAATTATTTGGGCCAGTTGCGTGCTCACCTGGCGGACCTCGGCCACGCCGCGCCGGACTTCATCCGAGAATTTATCCATGCCCATGACGCCCGCCGCGACGGCTGAATGCATTTCCTTGACCATCTTTTCGATGTCGTAGGTGGCCACCGCCGTCTGGTCGGCAAGCCGCCGAATCTCCATTGCGACCACGGCAAAGCCCAGGCCGTATTCGCCGGCTTTTTCGGCTTCGATGGCCGCGTTGAGCGAAAGCAGGTTCGTTTGGTCAGCGACCTTTGTGATCGTCGTAACGACGGAATTGATGTTGGTCGTTTTCTCGCTCAGGACAGCGAGTTTCGCCGTGATCGACCCGGAAGCTTCCATGATTTGGTGCATGGTCGATTCCATGCGCGAAATGGACGCCTGGCCGCTGCCGGCCAGCTTGGCAGTTTCCTCCGCCACATGGTTCACCTCGTTCATGGTTTTGACGAGTTGCTTGGAGGTGGCTGAAATCTCCTTTGAAGTCGCCCCGATTTGGGCGGTGGTGGCCGCAATTTCGTGCGCCGTGCTTTGTTGTTCTTTGGCCGTGGCCGCGATCTGCGTCGCGGTGGTGTTCACCTGGATGCCGGAGCGTTGCACCTGGCCTACCAGTTCGCACAGATCATCGGCGAGCCGATTGAGACCCTGGCCGACCACCCCGAATTCGTCTTTCTGATCCAGCGAAAGCCGCTCGGTAAAATCCCCCCGCCGCATCCGATCCAGGTTCCCCACCAGGCGGTTCAAGGGCTCCGCGATCGCGCTGGATTGCTGCCGTCCCACAAAATACGCGATCAAGGCCACCAGGATGATGCACGTGCCCCCGATCAGGGTTACGGTCAAGGCCCGCATGGACTCAGCTGTTTGGATCTGCTCCACCTGCTGCGACAGATCTCTGAAAAGCTTGTCGCGTTCGCGGCTGATTTCCGGGTAATTAATCGTGAAGTAGCTCAAAGCGCCGGCCGCGTCGGTTTTGGCGATGTCCAAGACTTTTTTGTCAAAGGCTCCCAGCTTGCCGGTTTCGCGCGCGAAACCTTCAATGGCTTTCACTGCCGGGAGCAGGTCAGGGAATTTCCGTTGGATTTCTTCGAGCGTTTGGGCCAGTTCCTGTTCTGCCTGGTGATGGCGCTTGCGCTCGAGTTCGTCGCTGGGGTCGGCTGACATTCCCCTGAGCGAATCGATCATCAGCATCACGTCGTAGAAGACGCGGCCGCGATCGCGGTCAAGACGGTCGCTTCGTTGCGTTGAGTTGGACCGTTCCAGCGCAACCCAAAACGCAAGACCGACGGCCACAAACAGCAAAGAAATGAGCAGCAGCAAGGCGCGATCAAGGCGCTGCCAAATGGTCATTGGTTTCATGAGTGCCTGTTTCTACAGCCGTAATGCATACCGGGTTTTATGCGGGAAAACAAGGCTAAAGCGGTGCGAAAACCGCTCAGTTCCAGGCAGTTCCTATTCCCGCGGCGAGGGGATGACGAAGCTTAGCATGCCGCCAGCCATCGCCGCATCGTTTCCGGGTTTTCTTTGAACATCAGCGAGCCCGGCACGATATAATCCGCCCCCGCCGCTTTGATGAGCGGAACGGTTTCGCGCCGGATCCCGCCGTCTGCCTGGATCTCAACGCTCAAGTTCCGCTTCGCGATTGCTTTGCGCGCCTCGCGGATCTTGTTCGGAACCCTTGGATCCATTGAAGCGCCTTTAATCCCGAGTTCTGTGCCGATAATGGTCAACGTATCCAGTCGGTCCAGGATCGGCATGACCGCTTCGACGGGCTGCGCGATGGAGAGCGAAACACCCACGGCCTTGCCTCGGGCTTTGATGGCAGTAATTACGCCTGTGGGATCGCCTGTGGCATCGAGGCAGAAGATCACACGATCCGCTCCGGCATCCACGAACGGTTCGATCCAGTCCAAAGGGTTGACCGTCATCAGGTGCACTTCCAGCGGCAACGTGGTGTGCGGGCGCAAGGCCCGCACCTGGTCCGGAAAAAAGAGCAGGTTTTTGACGTAATGTCCGTCGGCGACATCCAGGTGAAACATTTCGGAAAAGGGGGCCACGCGGCGAATCTCGGAGGCAAGATTCGCAAGGTCGGCCGACCAAAGAGATGTGGAGCATTTCAACATGAGCCTTAATCCTTTCCTGGATAGTTCGCTGCCAGAAAATCGCGCAATGCTTCGTTCAATTCCCCAAGATATCGAGTGACGCTGACGCATTTTGGCGTCAGTTCCTTGAATTCC
>Ga0070738_10004557_pt1 | contig 16411 bp, 13 predicted proteins | sample Coa_R2_2_FD_66446 | JGI IMG/M metagenome (GOLD analysis project Ga0070738, IMG submission 66446) | Surface soil microbial communities from Centralia Pennsylvania, which are recovering from an underground coalmine fire - Coalmine... | ecosystem: Environmental > Terrestrial > Soil > Unclassified ...
CCGCCGAAGGCCCCTGTGGCGGAACTGGTAGACGCGCTCGACTCAAAATCGAGTTCCGCAAGGAGTGCTGGTTCGATTCCGGCCAGGGGCACCAAGCTTTCATCCGACAACACGCCGTTCGTTCGATGCCGTGTTTGGCCACCTATCTTGTGCCAACGCTCTGATAGCTCCAAGGCTTCGTGTCGGTAACTTCCTGCGCATAGTCGCGGCAGTTCTAGGCTGATCCCGGCTTCGAGAGCATCCTCGCCGCATTTTCGGTCGCAGAACTGGGGCAAATGTTGCCCCCCGACATTTCTACTGCCGCGATATTCACTCGACATGTTCCGGCGCGATGAGGAAACAAGGCGTGCGGCGACGAAGCGGACGGAGCGTGCAGCGCCGATGTGGGGCCACAAGACTGCACGAAGCTTGCGGACCGCCCTTTGTGCACTGTTGATCTTTCTTTTCGGGAGAAGGCTGATCGTGACGCGGAAATCTGCGCTCTCAAAGCACGCACTCGGATGAGCGACGACGAGATCGGGAAGACGCACAAAATGTCTCGCGAGCGAGTGCGCCAATGTGTAGACCCTTTGCGACCGAAGAGAGCCAGCGAACGCCAGTTCGCTTTGTCTCGCCGTCACTCGGGTTCGCTCTCGCCGTCCGCGGTCTCTCCCTCGCCGTCGTAACCGTTCCAGCCCGGCACATCTTCAATATTTTGTTCTCGTACCACTTCGAGTTCTCATCTGCAGCACTGGAGAACCTCCGACGGAAATCGCGCCATTCCTGGGCGAAGGCCCGCGACCCCTCTGGTCGAACCTATCCTCCGGTATCCTGAGCGACATATGGTCACGCGTGATGGACGCTTCTTCGCTCCGAATTCTAGTTGTGCGCATGGTAAAGCCACGCTAGAGTTGAGGTTGATTTCGAGAACTTATTCATTGTTAAGAGCGATTGCGCGGGGCTGCCAAACTCCAAATCGCACGCCTGTGTCGTCCGCGAGTGACCCTCGTAACCGGGAGAGTCCATGATGACCTCTGGGATCGGAAAATCCACGGATGCGTCGACAGCGACCAATTTGCACACGCTGCCGGTCGACAATCAGCCCGCATCGTTCCGCTACAATAATCCCGGAGCCCAATTCCCGAGCAGGGAGGCCGCCAAGTTCGGCCAGCTCGGATACGGCGTGATCGACAACGGCCAGTACAAGATCGCACTGTTTCCCAGCCCGGTGAACGGCGCCGCCGCAAATTTCGATTTGCTCTATCGAAACTACACGGGCATGGCGATCGGCGCCGCGGGCACCAAGTGGACGGGTTCGAACGGCTTCGGCGTCCCGGGCTACGACCCCAACATTATCCTCACCAAGACGACACTGGACGATCCGGACCAGGCGATCGCCCTGCTCAAGGCGATCGCGGGGCGGGAATCGGGCAAGGGCAACAACCTGACCGAAGAGCAGTGGCGTCAGGCCCACGGCATGTTCAAGGCCGGAAGCGCGGACAACTATCTCGGCGCACAGCCGGCCGTCGTTACGCCCAATCCCGTGGCCGGCACGCCATCAGGTGCGGGCATGCTGAAGCGGGCGCGCGAGCATATCGGCGAGAAATACGTCAACGTTCAGGTGCCGAAGGATGACGCCAACTACAAGGGGCCGTGGGACTGCGCCGAATTCGTTTCCTGGCTGATCTACCAGGAAGCGCACATCATATATGGGTGCACGGACGACAGCGACCCGCCCGCCAAGGCCGACGCCTATACCGGCGCCTTCAAGGTAGACGCCGCACGGCTCGGCAAGATGGTGTCGGTCAATGAGGCCGCATCCACGGTCGGCGGCATCCTTCTGCGTTATCCACCCGCGCCCGGCGAGATGGGGCATATCGTGCTCTGCGACGGATCGGGCGGCACCGTCGAGGCCAAGGGCACGCTCTACGGGGTCGTCGCCGACACCGTGCACAACAGGACGTGGGACACGGGGCTACTCATTCCCGGCATCAATTACAGCGCGAGCGCAGCGGCGATCGAGGTCAAGCAGCCCACCGACATCTACCAGCTCAATGCGCCCAACATGGACAAGGGGGTCGTTCTCAGGATCCAGACGGCTTTGCTGGCAAATGGCTTCAGTCCCGGCACCCTCAACGGCCAGTTCAACAACGACACTCTGAACGCGGTGGTCCAGTTTCAGACAAAACAGGGCCTGACGATTGACGGTCAGGTCGGACCGGAAACCGCCGCGGCGCTTGGCATATCGCTGAAGCCGGATGGCACGTCAGCCGAGGACCCGACCAAGATTCATATTACACCTCCGCCTCCTCCGCCTCCGCCTCCGCCGCCTCCCCCTCCACCTCCGGCGGATTCGTCCCAGCTTCTCGCGCTCGTACTCATGTTGCTTGCAAAGGAGACGCAAATGGCCACCGATCCCGCAAAGCCGGGTGAGCCCGCTGATCCAGTTGCCCTTTTGCTGCCGCTGTTGCTGCAATCGGTCCTGAGCGGCAAGCAAATCGACCCCACGCAGCTGCTCGGCTCGGTGTTGACGGGGCAGACTATCACGCCGGCGGCTGCGGCACCCGCCGCGGCTGCGCCGGCCGCTCCAGCTGCTGCCGCCGCACCGGGTGCACCCGCCGCGCCTGCTGCTCTGGCTGCGCAGCCCCAGCCGCAGCAGGTCGTGAGCAATCTCGTCATGCTCTTGCTCCCGATGCTCTATCAGAAGCTCACCGGAAAGGCCTGGCCCGACACGACGACCACGCCGACGCCCCAGACGACGACCGCGACGACCGCTACGACCGTGACGACCCCGTCCGTCCTCACCAACCCAAGCGTGCAGATCGGTGCCGCGGGCCTTGGAATCGCCTCGCTGTTGCAGGCTTTTGGTGCGATCGCCCCGCCCTTCGCGACGTTTTTCGGCAAGGCAGCCAGCACACCAGGAGCCGCAGATGCGGGCGCCGCGGCTGTAAACACGATCTCTACAAGTCCGTTGGTGGGGACGCTGGCGACCGTCATTCCGCTCGTCATCGCCGGGTTCGGCGCGACCGGCGGCTGGTCCTCCCTGATCGGAATCGGCAGCTCGTTGATCGGCGCCATCGCGAACGCCGCCAACAAGCCGAAATGACGCCGGGCCGATCACGCGCGCGCGTGATCGCGAGCGCGCGTTCGCCGTAATTGATCGCGGCCGCGCAGTGGCGCGGCCACAGGGTGTCCTGCCTCGTCAGGGAGCAACATCATGCCGGATAGTGGACCCGTCTCCTGGCTCGAGAAGATGCAAGGCCTCACCGGAACCAAATGGGCGCCGGGCGACGGGAAGAGTGCAACGATCGAAGATTGGCTGAGTAAGATCGGCGCGGCCTATCCCGGGATGAAGTCGTATTGCGACGCGGCGGCGTCCGAGGAGTACTTCTCCTGGTGCGGGCTCACCGTCGGCTATTGCATGGCGTTGTCAGGCATCGCGCCGGTGTTCGGCACCACCGATACCGGCCGCTTCCTGTGGGCGGCCGCCTGGATGGGATGGGGGACGCCCGTCTCCGCGCCGCAGCCCGGGGACGTGGTCATCTTCGATTTCGGCGGCAACGATCATCACGTGAGCCTGTTCGTCAAGGACAATGGCAACGGGTTCTGGAGCTGCCACGGCGGCAACCAGGGGCACGCGGTCACGGTCGCGAACTTCCCCAAGAGCACCGTGATGGGAGTCCGCCGGCCGATTCCCGTGGTGTCGACGGTGGCCGCGCCATTGATCCCGGCGGTCGGCACCATGGCAGTGCCGGCAGCAGCGCACCGCTTCAACGCATGCGTCCAACTCGTGCTCGGGGACGAGGGCGGCAATGACGACGATCCGGACGATCCGGGCGGCCGCACCTCGCGCGGCATCGAGCAGACCGAGTGGACGGCCTGGCTGCAAACTCATCCGACGCTGCCCGCCGATGTCTTCAACGCGCCGCAGGACCAGATCATCGCGATCTACCGCGCGGAATATTGGGACAAGTTGAGCTGCGACGATCTGCCGGCCGGCCTCGATTACGTCGTGTTCGACTACGGCGTGCTGTCCGGCATCGGCCAATCCGCCAGGATCCTGCAAGGCTTTGTCGGCGCGGCGGTCGACGGCGAGATCGGACCGCAGACGATTGCCGCTGCCGCCAAGGCGAACGTGCCGCTCGTGATCAACCAGATCAGCGACGAACGCATCACCTATATGGAGCAATCGAAAGTCTGGTCGAAGTACGGCAAGGGCTGGACGGCGCGCGTGCAACGGGTGCGCGCCGCAGCAACTGCGATGGCAAGTGCGGCCGCAGCTCCGAAGCCGGTCGCAGCGGCGCCGCCCGTGGCGCCGGCTGCGACACCGCCAGCCCCTGTTGCACCGGTGACGCCGGCAACGCCGCCCGTGCAGCCGCCAGTCTCTTCGATCCCGGCACCGACGCTACAGATACCGCAGGCCGGGAACGAGCTCGCCACGCTGATCGCGATCCTGCTCTATCAACGGATTACAGGTCAGCCGTGGCCCGGCACGGTACCGATAGCTTCGGTCACCGCCCCGACGACGCAAACGGTGGCGGATAACGCCAATCAGCCCACCACAGCCAAGCCCAGCATGCAGATCGGCGCGGCCGGTCTCGCGCTCGCCTCGCTGTTGCAGGCGATCGGCACGATCGCGCCACCGTTCAGCACCGTCCTGGGAGGAACTGTGAGTGCGGCGGCCGAGAAGGCCTCGATTTCGAGCCCCACCGTGGGAACGTTGGCGACGGTCATTCCGATCATTGTTGCCGGACTCGGTGCAAGCAACGGCTGGTCGTGGTTGTCGGGGCTCGGCAACTCCATGATGAGCACGATGCGAAGCGCCGCCAACAAGCTGAAATAAGACGAACGACGGACTGACGGTTGCTCGCCGCCGTTCATCAAAGCCAGGAGAACGCTGTGCTGTGCAGCGGCTTTTGCGACAAGACCAGGCTCGATCAAAGAGCTAAAGTAATCGCTCCCTCGTTTTTAGTGCAGGATTGGTCCAGTGGGCATGTCGTTGGTACGGAACCTCACCTCGAAGGAACTCGAGTGCCTGCGGTGGTGCAAGGAAGGCAAGACAAACTGGGAGATCGGAGAGATCCTCTCGATTTCCGAGAAGACGGTGGAGTTTCACATCTCTAACACTCTTCGGAAGCTGGGCGCGAGCAATCGCATGACAGCCGTAGTCAAGGGAATTCAGAACGGCATCATCTCCATCTGATGCTGATCGAAGGATTCGGTCGGTTCTGGGGATCAACCGACTCCACTTGCTGTTCCGTCTGGGCAGACGGCTTCTGACGAAACGCGAGGTCGATGCTATCCGCCGAGGCCGCTCGCCGCCTGCGATACCGGCCTTATATGAGGAAAATAGCGCGATGCTTGCTGCAACAACCAGTCACGATCCGATAGGGGAACGGTCACTTCATCTTCACCGTTGACGAATCTACGACCGATGTGTTCGCCAAGAGCACGATAGGCCTCGAATTGCTCTTCCGAAAAGAGCTGCTCCATCGTTGATTCCTGGGGAAATTTTGGATTGTTCGCTTTGTACGCGATCACGTAGTCGTTCTCGTCGCCGCTCATCGAGGATTTGATGTAAACCAGCACGCCACGCTGCCGGGCGTCGCTCGTGGAAGGAGGCGGATAGTCGATCAGCCCCAGTGCGACATGTGGGCCCGGCCGCGGATCGCGTACGCCCGACACGATGTTCTCTGAGGTCTTTCGAGAGCGATCGCCGATGGGCTGCCAGTTCATGACGATGCGGGTGCCAAGATCGATCCTGGCAAACCGTTGCAGCTGGATCAGCGAGGCGGAGGTGAAATCCGGATCCGCTTCAGCATCGACCGCGACGATCAGCGAACACCGCCTCCGCAGCAATTCGTAAATTCCTAGATTCTCGATGTGACCGCCGTCGGTGAGAAAGAGGAAACCGGCCCAACGGCGGTCGTCTGGTCTCCGATCGTCAATTGCCGTGCCTGATTTGAAAAAGGCTTCTGCGAGGAGGTGGGTCGGCCCCGCCGCCCCTCGCCACCACCGTACAAGTGCATTTGCATTTGCATATCTTACGATGTCGAACGGGTGACGCATCCAGCGGCCCAGTCGCACATTCAGGAGCGCTATTGTCGCCGATAGCGGACGCATCGAGGCCATGCCCATGTTCGGGGCCGCTGCGGCACCGGAAATGGCCATAGCCGTACCGACGTTGAGCCCGTCCGTAGCGTCCTCAGCAAGCCGTGTATCAACATAGCCGGTCGCCTCGCTGCCGACGTAGCGCTTGCTGAAAATGAAGAAATCGGCGTTACGCCCGCGGCGGTTCGCAAAACGCGAACCTGGAAGGTTCAATGCCGCATTGATGATATGATACGGCGAAGCTCCAGCGACCAGGTCCGAGAGCTTGAAGTGGTCGGCACCTTCCAAAGGTCCATCGACGGTCTTGCGTTGGATGAGAAATGCACTCCCCAATCGATCGCGGTACAATTGATGGAGCGAGTTCGCGTTTACGTTCAGCAGGATCCACGACACGAAGAGCGCAATCGCGATCGCCACATAAACGACAGCAGCCGTTACGCGAGCCAGCCAGGGCAAGCTCGTTTTCGCGATAGCCACGCCGTGCATGAAGAGCCAGGAGAGAAACGCTGGAGAATGATCGGTCCAGCTGGTGTTGCCCCATGAGAGGCATCCTTTCGGCGACGGCGTTGTGCAATCGGTCACGCCGATGGCCCAATAGGCAAGCTGCATCAGGCTTAGCCACAGCAAGATCGGAACAATCGCTGCAACGAGCACAAGTACGACTCTGCTGGTCCATTTCGAAATGGAGTCAGACATCGAGTCTGTGGCAGTCGTGACTGCCTTTTGCGCGATCTGTCGGACGAAAGGCAGGATTGCAAGCACGATTGGCGTGAAAACCGGCACAATGTGCTTCGCCCAGTCGACAACGTGTCCAATATTGTCAAACCAGGAGAGCGTGGTCGAAGCACCCGAGCCGCTTTCGAACTTGAAACCAAGCGCGGCGGATCCGAACATCGTCCTCAAGAGCGCAAAATGGGCCTCGAACACGATCGGGAGCACGCAAAGAGCCAATATGGTCGTAAAAAGTCTCGCCGCCCGTCTGCGGGTAGATATCGGCTGAATCGGAGAGATCGACACCACGAAGGCATAGACGGTCAGGACCAAGCCGAAGAGCAGCACGGCGCAAATCGACAGAGGCCAACCCGTTGCCCTCACTGAGTCAGGCAGCCACGCCAGCCAAGACGGTGGCGACGCAAGCGCCTCCGTGTCCGGCTTGAAGAAGACCAACAGTGCCGCCGCGGCCAACAGGAACGGCAGGACGATAAACACATTCATCGTGATGCCGCGCAGGTAAATCGCCGTCGCCGACAGGAGTGACCCCACGCCGTCCTGTAGCAGGTAGCGTGAATTATCGCGCAAGTGCTGGGTCTCGTCGGTCTCTCCAACGTCCTCGCCGGTCTTCCCGAAGGGAAACCGCCAAGCGCGATCGTCCGCGGCTGGTGCTTCCGCGCACGCTTGCCTCTCGTCGCCCTTCGCCTTTTGCTCTTCCGCTTTTTGCTTCTTCGCCTTCTCTCGCGCTGCAAGGGCAGCCGCGGACATTGCCACGGTCATCGACGAACCGATGTATCCACCACCGGAAACGGTGGATAGGTAGTCGAATTTCTCGAGGACTCCCGTGGCGTTCAATGCCTGCATCACGCCCATACAGAAGGTGGCGGATCTGATTCCACCTCCAGAGAGCGCGAGCCCCTTCATCTCATCGGTCGTTGTCGGCTCTCTCGCCTCATCGTTACCGCCTCTGACCTCATGATACTCGGCGCCGTACACTCTCCAAAAATTCGCGACAACCTCGCCAGCGGCGGGGACGGTCGCTTCGGGCTTCTCATTCGCTTTGCGGGAGGACCCAGCGTTCACTTCGGAGCTCCATCGGCAGGTTTGCCAGATTTCGGGGCGGGCGGCGGCGAGTGCATTGTTCCCGGCGTCATTTGACGCGCCGGCGCGGCAGTCTGCTCCTGATCGGCCGGCTGCCCCTTCGCGGCTCTCTTTCACCGGTCGACACGTTTGCCTTTGGGGGCTCCGAGTTTGCGAGATCTATCGCCACGCCGCGCCCCGCAATCGTCTCTCGACGATTCCCGACCGAAACAAGCGGAGTCTCGTGTCGACAGAACGGGGCGTCAACCTAGGGCTGTCCCTAGGTCCTTGATGTGCCGTCACACCAGGCGAAATGTCATGCCTTTAACGACATTCAAGTGGAATCATGCCGTTAGCCGTCCTGCCAGGCTTTTACGGCAGATGTTGACCAGCCGGAGCATCTCCTCAACCAAATCGGCCCAAGGCCCCGGCGGAGCCGGACGAGCCCGGCCTAAAGCGCGATGAGATTAGGATGAATCGTCATCGCGCCTTAGGTCTTTGATCGAGCATGATCTTTTCGGAAAACCGCTTCACACTGTTCCGGATCATGCTCTACCCCATCATCGCCTCAAGCTTCGCCGCTTCGCCCGATGTGATCGTGGGGCTTGCATGGGCGAGCATGTTGCGGCGGGCTTCGTAGAATTCCATCACGCGTTGGGCGGTCCGCCGCTCCAATTGCTCGAAGTTGACGCGGGCGTGCTCCAGATCGGCCTTCGACATCTTGCGTTCGGCGACCGTCATCAGAAGCAGCGCCTTTGCCGTCGCCCAGGAGCAGCCTGCGGCCTTGGCGATAATCTGCACGGCGCCGGGATTCTCGTTGAGCACCGCGCGCTCGGCGACCTCGATGCCGCAGCCGGCGAGCGCCGCAAGCGCGGTCACGGTCTTTTCGAAATTCTGCGCCCGCGCGCCGGCATGCACATCGACCTCGCGCACCTCCTTCCATTCGGCCAGCCGCTTGATCCTGAACCTTGCCTTCGCATGCGCGCTCGAGTGCCTTCGCACCTCGCGATTGATGTCGTCGATCACCTCGGTGACGGTTTCCTGCACGATCTCGGCGAGCTTCGGATTGGCCCCGATGAGCCGGCCGCACACCGAGGCCGAAGCGGTCTCCAGGAGCTTGAGGAAATGATGGCGCGGAATGTCGCTCCGCGTCCCGACATGCAGGGCGAGCTCGCCGTCGGCGGCGGCGCGCAGCACGAGCTCCGAAAAGCCCTCGTCGGAAATCTGTGCGCCGGCGTTCCGTGCGACCGCATGCACGACCTGCTGCTCGCCGCGTTCGATCAGGATATCGGTGATCACCGCGCTGATGGTCTCGCGCTGCGCGATCGCCAGCAGGTGGTCCTGGCTCTGGGTGCTGGCGCTTGCGACCAGATCCGGCTCGGTCAGAACGGGCGACTGGCTCAGCACGGGCCCGGCGACGGCGGCGTCATCGTTGGCCGCGATGGCGCGGACCAGCACGGCCGGCGCGGCGGGGTCGGCGGCAAAGCGCTGGGCGAGCTTGATGCGGGTCTTGAGCTCGATCGCCTCGACCAGGACCTTGAACACCTCGTCGAACAGCTCGACCTGCCGCTTTGAATAGCGCGTTGAGCCGGCGAGAAACAGATCGGTGATCCGGGTGAGCGCTCTGAGCTGCCGCTTGGTCGAGCCGGAAGCGGAGGCATCCTGCACGTCATGGATCAGGGAATTGAGCATTGTCATTGTTCTTGGTCTCTTTGAGCGGTTTCGCTCTCGCGGCGCGAGCCGATGGGAGCGCGGCAATCTCAGCTAGCAGTCCCGGGTGAAGATTATGAACACGAGGCGGTTCGGAGATGACTCAAATTGTCGGGAATCTGACAAGGGCTCTTAACCATGGTTACTCGCCGGTCGTTCGCAAACACCGGCTGCCATGGGCTCAAGGCATTGTCTTCGCGAGGGCAAGTGCCGTCGGACGCCACAGGCCGATTGCGCGGTATGGTCCGGCGTTCGAACAAGCCCCCGATTATTCTCCGGGTGTGCGGGACCAAGCTTCAGTCACCACTCCGTCCCGGCCCGGCCCTCATCCCGCCCCTCCGGTGCGATACGTCCACTGACGCGGCACGTTCGATCCGCAACTGTTTGACGATCGCCTTAACGCATGTGAACGCGCCGGCTTGGCGTCCCTGCCAATTTGCAAACGGCGGGAGGGAGCAGCTATGGACCGAGACGATCTTTTTGCGCGCGTCGAGCGCGCGATCATCGTCAGCCGTTTGCTTCGGGACGAACGGAGGATTCTGGAGCAGGAGATGGCCAGGGCGCGCCATGCGCTGCGATCAGCGGTGCTTGAGATGGCCAATCTACAAGCCAGAATCAAAGCAGATCGCAGCCGATGCGCGGCGCAACGACAGGAGCCAGAGCTCCCGGTCGAGCGCGATCGTCTGGAATGTGTCAACGTATACATTGAATCGCAACAGGACATCCTGCAAACGTTTCGAAAAAAAATGCTCGACTAAAGTGCGATGAGATTAGGATGAATCGTCATCGCGCTTTAGCTCTTTGATAGAGCATCATCTTTTCGGAAAACCGCTTTGCTCGACCTATCCGGATCTACTCCGTCAGCTTCCGCTTCACGTACAGGGCGAGCGGCACGGCGTAGAACAGATGTGACATGAAGCCGCCGATCACGACATTGGGATCGAAGAAGTTCGGGTGATCGGCGGTCGCGACCATGATGGCCGCATGCATCACGATCCAGATCACGACCGCGTAGATCATCGCGGCGAGCGTCGCTTCCCAGCCGCGGCGCTGCAGGCCCGGCCAGAGATACGCAAACAGCACGCCCCAGACGAGGCAGAAGAAGAAGTGGATGCCGGTGCCGAGCAGATAGGCCGCCGCGCCAAGCTGCTCCTGCACCGCCTTGCCGAACACGAGCCCGGTCGCGTTGCGCGGGATGCCGGCGAGCGGCAGCAGATGCTGCACGCCGACCCAGACGACCGCCTCGTACACCCAGATGACGACCCCGCCGATCATCCCGCCAATGACACCAGCGCGGATCGTCGTCGCACGATCCGGCGTCGCACGCCGGAAGATTTGCGCCGCCGCTGCACCAAAGCTGCTGCTCATGTCCCATCCTCCCCGGATTGTTGTGAGTTGAAGGCGATCTTGCCTCCGGCGCGACGGGGGTTTCAAGATGATTTGCGGCAACAGCCAAGACTTTTGTGCGGTCGTACAAATCAATCTACGTCTCACCATGTGAGAGATCCGACTGGGGCCATGGGGGCATCAACGCGAAAAGCCTTTAGACCAGCTCGGCCTCGCGGTTCGCGACACGCGCCGAAGGCGTGCTCCTCAGTATTCGTTATGAGGGGTCCGATCTCGCATCAGGGTGAGGGTTTTATGTCCCGCCGCGAAAGAAAGACCTCATCCTCAAGGAGCCGAGCAAACGCGCGCCTCGGCGGCGGGCGGCAAGAGACGCCGCGCACCCGTTCTTTCCAATGCGATTTGAGCCTCAAGAGGATCAGTCGTCCGGCCCGAACAGCTGAATCCGGGGGAAACCAAAGCGCGGACCTTCATCGACCGCATAGCCCGGCCCGCGATCATCGTCGTCACGCTCGGCGTCGCGATATCTGCCGCGATTGTCATCACGATAGCGGCGATCGGAATAGTTGTATGAATACGTCGCCGAGCTGTTGCCGCGATCGCTGTTGCGATCGTCGCGGGGCTGCCGCTCCGAGTTCGCGCTGCCATTCTGATCCTGGCTCTGAGCCTGGTTCTGATCTTGAGTCTGATCCCGGCCCTGACCGTAGCCGTGCCGTGCAGCCCAGCGCTGCGCTCGGCTGGCGCGACGCCTGTCCCCCGCGTGCTTCAAATCGGAGTTTCGCGCCTTGGCGTTGGCATCTTCCGGCGCGTTTGCCTGTTTTGCCGGTGCAGCTTCCTGTTTTGCCGGCTCAGCCTGTTGCGCCTCTTGTGCCGGTTGCCGTGCGGTCGGATGATCGGCCGGCTTTGACGTTTCCCCGGTCGATGGGGCCGCCTTTGTCACGGCGGAGGCCGGCGGAGGCGATGCCGCAGTGCCGCTATCGGCCTTCTGCTCCTTCTGATCAGCCGGCGGCGCCTTCGGCTTCATCGACGGATCGGTCAAGGCAAGTGTCGAGGCCGCATACGGCAGCGGACTCGCGGCCGGCATCGGTTGCGCCGGCTGTTTCGACCGAGTCGTCTCGGCTGCGTGTTTCGCTGGAGGCGGGCTCATGATGTTGCCGATCACAAGTCCTCCGGCCAGGCCTCCGGTGATCGCGAGGCACACGGTTCCAACCCCGACAAAGAAAGCCGTTGAAGCGCGCATGTCCGCCTCCTCTCCGGCCCGGCAACGTGTGAGCTTTGGCGATGTTCCGGCAACACCGGTGGGAACCGCTCAATGCCGCGCGATCAGAGCCGCTGCGAGAGGCCGACGAAGAGCCGGTTTTTTGGTGTCGCGCGGCCGAGGCCGACATCGATGCCGGCATCTCGTTGCAGGTTGCGATGCACCGGCCAGGCGGCGGCGAGATCGAAGCTGTACTGGTGCGTGCTTGCCGCCGGATGCTGATTGATGTCCGACCACAGCTCGACATCGATCGTGACATTCTTCACGAGCCGATGGCCCGCAAACCATCATCCCATGAATATGGGGGTAGCAAAGTATGACCCGCGGACTAAGCTACGCACGCGCCTGGCGGCCTTGATCTGTTGACCGGGCAATAGGACTTGCACGATGACCTCGTCGGCTGAAGACATCCCTGCAAAGGACATCTCGATCCTCCTGGTCGAGGACGACCCGCCGACCAACTGGCGGCTGAAGGATGCGCTGGAGAAGGCGGGCTTCGACGTCGCCGCGGCGATGACGCTGGCCGAGGCGCGGGCGAGCCTCGAAACGCGCCAGCCCCGCGTGCTGCTCACCGACCTGCAACTGCCCGACGGTCACGGCATCGAACTGATCGGCGAGACACGCGCACGCCTGCCCGACACGGAGATCATGGTGATCTCGATCCTTGGCGACGAGGAGAGCGTGATCTCGGCCATCACCGTCGGGGCGACCGGCTATATCCTGAAGGACGCTTTTCCGACCGACATTGCCGCGACCGTGCGCGAGCTCGTCGCCGGCCATTCCCCGATCTCAGCTTCCATCGCCCGCTTCATCGTGCGCCGGACGCAGAGCGCCGCGGAGCCGCCACCGGGGCCGCCGCTCAACACCACACGGCTGACGCCGCGCGAGATCGACATCCTCTGGGGCATCGCCAAGGGCTTCAGCTATGCCGAGATCGCTGGCCATCTTGGCATGTCCAAGCAAACCGTGCCCGGGCACATCAAGAGCATCTATCGCAAGCTCGAGGTGCACACGCGGGGTGAAGCGGTGTTCGAGGCGGTGCAGCAGGGCCTGATCAAGCTGTGACCGACGCGGCGAAACCGGCAAGCGGTGCGCAGCCGTCGCGCTCGCGCAACATCGCCTCCCGGCTCGCTCAATACGTGCTGCTGCAGGCGCTCATCGCGGCGCTCTGCATTCTCGCGCTGCGCCATCCGCTCTCCGAACCGCCGTCGCGCTATCTTGCCGCCACGTTCACGCTTCTCGACCGCGGCGCCTCGCGCAGCGTCACGCTGCCCGCCTTCGTGCCCTCCCGGGCAGGGATGAGCGATCCGGCGGAGTTCAGGGCCCGCTTCGACTGGAGCAAGACCGGCGCCGACGACGCCTGGTCGGTCTATGTGCCGCGCTTCACCAATGGCATCGAAATCATCGTCAATGGCATCGAGATTTTCGACAGCCGCCGCGATCCCTCCGCCAACCGGCCGGACCGCGCGACGCCGGAGATCGCGGTGATCCCGGCCTCCCTCCTCCGCGAGGGCGCGAACGATCTGGCGATCCGGCTCTATGCCTGGGGCCCCCTGTCCGGCTTCCTCGACCAGCTCTTCGTCGGCCCCGACGATGTGCTGCGGCCCTATTATGAAAAGCGCGCGCTGCTGTTTCTCACCCTGCCGATGGTGTTTTCTGCCTGGCAGGGCATGTTGGCCGTGATCCTGATCGTGCTGTGGACGGTGCGACGGCATGAGCCGTCTTACGGAATCCTGGCACTTGCGATGGCGCTCGGAGCAATCCAGCCCTTCCTGCAGAGCACCATCGACGAACCCGCGCATCCGCATCTCAACGCCGCGCTGATCGCCTCGGCGCCGCTGGAAAGCGGGCTGGTGCTCGCTTTCGCGATGCTGTTCTTCGCGCGGAGATGGCCGCCTTATGCCGCGCTGATCTTCGCGCCCGGCATCGGGCTCGTTCTGATCGGGCTGTTCGCCTCGCCGGACGCGTTGCGCGGGGCGTTCCTGTTGCTGGGCATTCCCTCGATCGCCATCAATCTCACACTGCTCGCGCTCGTCGTCGGCTGGTCGGAGCTGCGCAAGCAGGATGTGCCGAGCCTGTTGCTCGGCTGCGCCGTCACCATTGTGATGACGTGCCTCGCGCATGACGTGCTGTCGCTGGCGCAGATCCTGCCGGACCGGCGGCTGTTCTTCAGCCGGCTGTCCTACTCGGTCATGCTGATCGCGATCGGCGCCGGGCTGACCTGGCGCTTTGCCCGCGCGCTCAACCGTGTCGACGGCTTTGCGGCGCATCTGGTCATTCGGCTGCGCGAGGCCGAGGAGAAACTGCGCGCCGCCTTCGTCCGCGAGCAGGAGCAGGCGCGCACGGTCGAGCTGGCGCGCGAGCGCACGCGGCTGATGCGCGATCTGCATGACGGTCTCGGCGGCCAGCTCGTCAGCATCGTCGCGCTCTCCGAGCGCGGCCAGGGCGCAGGCGGCGTCGGCGAGGCCGCGCGTGCCGCGCTGAAGGACCTGCGCCTCGTCATCGATTCCATGGACGATATCGGCGGCGACCTGATGCTGGCGCTGGGCTCCTGGCGCGACCGCCTCACGGCGCAGCTGCGCCCGCACGGCCTTGCGCTGGACTGGAAGATCACGCCGCCGGGCCTGCCTGTGCATCCCGAGCTCCGGCCTTCGCATGTGATCCAGATCCTGCGGCTACTGGATGAGGCGGTGACCAACGCGGTCAAGCATGCGCGTGCGACGACCATCACGGTGAGCATCGCGACGCTCACCGATCTGTCCGGGGCTTATGGCTGCATCACCGTGGAAGATGACGGCCAGGGATTTGCGCCCGCGAGCGGCACCAGCCGGTCAGCGGGACGCGGCCTGCGCAACATGCAGAGCCGCGCCGCGCGCTGTGGGGCGACATGCGAGGTGGTTTCCAACAGCACCGGGACGCGGGTGAGGCTGATATTGCCTCACCGCTTCCCGGACAGTGATGCACGTTAGCGCCACACGCGGGTGTAGCCGACATGGCGCACGCCGTAGGGAGTGACGCGGGTGTAGCCGACATGCTTCACGGCAACCGGGCCACCATAGTAGCGGCCATAGTAACCGACGCGCGTCACGCTGGCGGCGGCAACGGGCGCGGCGGGCGCGACCACGACCGGAGCGGCCGTCGGAGCAACGACACAGCCCTGCGGCACGCCGGCGGTCTTGCAGACCACCGCTGCGTTCGCGGGCGTGGTGGCGAGGGAAGCCGCGGCAACCGACAAGAGGACAGCAGCAACGGCAGTGCTGAAGGTCTTGGACTTCGACATGGTATCTCTCCTTTGATCTCTATCTCGGTTTCTCACGATCGGCCCTGTGGCCGTCGCAACCGACGCGGCGATACATGCTCGAAGGCGCTCGCCTCCAACATCCCATGAAGATGGGAGGATGGACGCGCGAACAGGTCGATGCGGATTTTCGAGGGCCGGAGCGGGGTTTTCCCCCGCTACTATCTTGTTGGCGAGATTGTGTTATTCCGGAAAGCCGGGGATCCGAATATGGCCCATGGAAGGCTGCCTCCCATGATCATGGCATGGCGCGCGCGCCACGTTTCGAGGAGGTTCTGGTCACTTTCAACACCAACCCCTGAAAGCGAAAAAGGTGATGTCATGACCAAATCGATCAACCGCTCCTCCGCCCTCCTCGCGGCTGCCCTGCTGATCGCGGGCGCCTCGCAGGCGATGGCGGATTCCGCTCCCTCGATGCAGGAGAAGCTGGCCTGCCGCGCCGATGCCCAAAGCCTCTGCGCCCAATTCATCGGCCATCCGCCCGAGATGCGCGCCTGCCTCGCCCAGAACAAGGCCAAGCTCTCCACGCCTTGCCGCGAGGTCGTCGAGGCCCATGGCGGGTAATGACCGCGCAAGGCGCCAATCCGCGGGCCAGGCAAGCGAGCCCGCGGGTTGGCGTGCGTCCTTGATGTTTTGATTCCTGTCGCCCGGATGAGCGAAAGCGATATCCGGTCTTGTGCGCGCCCTACATTGTAACAGTCGCCCATGCGGGCTACAGAGCGCAAGGCTCAGATCGCAGAGGCGACCTTCTCCAGCCCGATCACGCGGGCGAGTTTCCGCACTTCTTCCTTCTGGTCATCGCGCAGCTGGAACAACAGCGGCATCGCCGCCGATTTCAGCTGCTGCACTTCCTGCGAATCCGGATCGATCGAGCCCGCATTGGCATTCGGGTTCGACAGCCGCGCCGCCTGGATCTTGCG
>Ga0070738_10004561_pt1 | contig 16403 bp, 10 predicted proteins | sample Coa_R2_2_FD_66446 | JGI IMG/M metagenome (GOLD analysis project Ga0070738, IMG submission 66446) | Surface soil microbial communities from Centralia Pennsylvania, which are recovering from an underground coalmine fire - Coalmine... | ecosystem: Environmental > Terrestrial > Soil > Unclassified ...
AAAGCGAACGGAATCTATCTGGAGCCGCGCGAGCTCGCCCTGGGAACGGCCTTCAACCAGATCGGCATCAGCCTCGGTTTGACCGCCGCGCCGCTGATCGCCGCGTGGATGACGCCGGCTTATGGATGGCGATCGGCGTTCGTGCTGTGCGGCGCGCTGGGATTTGTTTGGGTTCCGCTCTGGCTGTGGACCGCGAAAAAAATCCCGGCGCATCCGGAAAAAGTCAAGAAATCGACGCTGCCGATTCGCGACATTCTGCGCGACCCAAGGCTTTGGGGATTGATCGTTTCGACGATTTTGATGATGTCGCTGTACACGCTCTGGACCAACTGGACCACGCTCTATTACGCCGAGCAGTGGAAGCTGACGCAGCAGGAAGCCAACGCGCGATTCGCCTGGATTCCACCGGTGCTCGGGACCTTCGGCGGATTCGCTGGCGGATGGATGGCGTTTCACTGGATTCGCGGCGGGCTGGACGTGCTCGCGGCGCGAATGCGGGCGTGCTGGTTTTTCGCCGTCGCCTCGCTGATTTCCACCGCGGCGATCCCGTGGATGCCCGGCGTCCATTGGGCGACGGCTGCGGTCAGCATCAGCGCGTTTTGGTCGCTGGGCGCGACCACCAATCTTTATGCGCTGCCGATCGATCTGTTTGGCCCGGGGCGCGCTGCCCTCGGCGTGGCCGCGCTGACCTCGGCGTACGGATTGATGCAGGCGCCGTTTTCGCTGGCCATCGGCGCAATGGTCGATCACGCCGGCTTTCACGCCGTTTTTCTAAGTTTGTGCGCGCTGCCGCTGGCGGGTGCGGCGGTGTTATGGATGGCGGTTCGAAAGCACCTGGAAGTTCGTCGAGCATGAAAACGACCGAGGTTGTCCTGCGTCCGGCGGCGCCCGGCGATCTGCCCGCGATCGCGGCGATTCAGGGCAGCTTCGGATGGCCGCCGGAAAAATATCTGGAGCACGATTGCCGCGTCGCGTTAATCGACGGGCGGGTTTGCGGCTTCCTGGTCTCGCGCCAGACCGCGCCGGGCGAACGGGAGATCCTGAGCCTGGCGGTGGAGCCGGAAATGCGCCGGCGCGGTATTGCGAAAAAACTGATGCGCGATGAAATTTCACGTTTCCGCGGAAGCTGGTTTCTGGAGGTGCGGGAATCCAACGCCGCGGCGATTAACCTCTATTGGAGCATGGGTTTCCGGGAGGTGGGGCGGCGCGGCGGCTACTACTCGGCGCCTGCCGAATCGGCTATTGTCATGAGCTTTTTTTCATGATATCGTCATGGTGCGGCTGGCCATCGGTGACCAGTCGCCCTTGACGATGATTACGACCCACCGAGCCCGACCAATCCTATTAAAATCAGACTCGGCGTGGCTCTCACAAACCAAAGGAGAGTGTTTGATGGAGACGAACACGCAAGATGAACTGAAAGCGCACCTGATGGCGACCAGCGAAGAGTTTCGCACTCTTGCTTCCCAGCACGCCCATTTTCATAAGCAATTAGAAGAGCTGGAAAACAAGCATCATCTGACGGAAGAAGAGCAGATGGAAGAGGTTCGCCTGAAGAAGCAAAAGCTGCGGCTCAAGGACCAGATGAATGAGATTCTGGCCCGCTACCGCGCGCAGCACGTTGCCTGACGTCAGGTGCGCGACAGTTTTTGAATCCAGCCGGGCTTCGAAAACAGCCCGGCTCTCGTTTTGAAACACTCTTTCGGCCGTTTCGCACAGATATGTCTCATTGAGCGCGTGGCCAGCGCTTTTTCGCGGCCGCTCGAAGACGTCGGTGCGGAAGCGGCGCCCGCTGGAGCGGCTACTGCGCGCCCCGGCCGAAGATCATCGTTTTTGCGGTGTGGAACATAATATAGGCGTCCAGCGACCAGGCCAGATTTTTGATGTAGTACAAATCGTATTCGAGCTTGATGATCGAATCCTCGATGGTGTCGCTATAGCGGTAATTGATCTGCGCCCACCCGGTGATGCCGGGCTTTACGCAATGCCGCAGCCGGTAATACGGGATTTTCTCTTCAAGCACGGTCACGAATTCAGGGCGCTCCGGCCGCGGTCCCACCACCGACATCTCCCCCCGCAGCACATTAAAAAGCTGCGGCAGCTCGTCCAGGCGCAGCTTCCGGAGCCAGCGGCCGAGCGGGGTAACCCGAGGGTCGTCCTTGGTCGCCCAGATCGGACCCGTTTTCATCTCCGCGTTCTGCCGCATCGAACGAAATTTATAGACCGCGAACAACTGTCCTTTAAAGCCGACGCGCGTTTGCCGGAACAGCACCGGACCTCGCGACGTAATCTTCACCAGAATCGCCAGCACGGCCATCAGCGGCAGCGTCACCACAATGCCCACCACGGCAATTAGCAGGGAGTACACCGATTGAAGCGCCATTTTCTGCCGGTTGGGACCCAACTCCGCCGAAAAAATCAGCTCCGAAGGCCGCAGATCGCGAGTGGAAACGCGATGAAAAATATTCTGATACGTGAAGGCCGCGTCCTCGACGTGAATACCGGATAAGCGCAAGTCCAGCAGGCGATCGAGCGGGAGGCGTCCTCGCCGGTCGGTGAGGCCCACGATGATTGAATCGGGGCGAAGCTCGGTCACCACCCTGTCCAGGTCTCCAATCGATCCCAGCCGCGGAGAACCGGAAAGCTTGTCCACGGCATCGGGGCTGCCGTCGAGAAACCCGAGCGGCCGCAAACCGAGCTCCGGCTTCTGGCGGATGGCGTGAATCATTTCGGCCACCGCCTCGCTCGATCCCAGGAACAGCAGCTTCCGCCCGCCCATCGCTTTAGAGACCGCGCCGGAAAAAAACATCCTCCAGGCGGTGACCGAAACCATGGTGAAGGCGCTGCCATAGAGCATTGACCACTTCGGCAGCACCAGAATCCCGCTGCGGCTGTAATTGAACAGCGCCTGCAGCAGAAAAGTGCTGCCCAGCACCATGCAAAGACGCTGGACCAGCTCCAGACGCGATCTAAACCGGTAATCCTCGTAGAAGTCCGCCAAATACATGCCTATCAGCACCGAAAGCACGACGAAGGTAACCGTCCAGAGGCCGTTTTCGTCCATCAGGTAAACATCGGGAGCTTCCACGGTCAAGGAAACCGCGAGGACATAACAGCAGAAAAGAAGCACCGTTTCGGAAGCTATAAGAGCGAGGATGCTCCCCGGAACCGAGACTTTGAAAAGCCGGATCACAAATGAATCAAACGAAAGCGTCAGGTTTCGCCAATCAGGATAACCGCAACGGAGCGGACCAAACGTTAACCAACAAACCTTTCGATGTTAACATGATAGACAAAACCCGGGCGGCAGGCGTGGCGCGAAAGTCTCGCTCACCTTTTAGTCGCTTCCGTGACCTGTTTCGGCGCGGGCGATGGCGGCCAGAACCGCTCCGCCGGGATGATCAGGATTCCTACAGCGCATGCCGCAGCGGCCATTAACGTTACGAATGCGCGCAGCGGCGAGCTCAGCCGCTTTACCGCGGAACCGCCGGGCAGGAAGCGATCGATTATCGCCAGCGTGTAAACGAAAAGCTGAGCAGCGGCGGCGGCTCGCCACCGGCCCGGCAGAAAAAAACTGACGCCAAGCAGTGCCGCCAGCAACCACGGCAGCAGCAATCGCCCGAGCTTATGGGAAACGAAGTCGATCCACTGCCGGTTACCGGGTCCGAGCAGTTGCGGATAATACCGCAAAAGCTGATACACCCCCGCCTGCGTTCGGACCTTGCGGCGGAACTCGACGTCCAGCGAAGCCGGCGAATCAAAAGCCCTGGCCGCCGGATCGAGAATCAGGCGGAATCCTTTAAAAAACGCGCCCAACGGGAGAAACATGTCATCATTGAGAATTCCCTTGGGGATCTGCGGCGCCAGATCGCGGCGCATCGCGTAAATGCAGCCGGTGGCCCCGAAAAACGAATCGATCGCGCTGAGGCGTTTGCGAATCCATTTTTCGTATTTCCAATACAGTCCCACCGCGGCTTCCTCCCGCGAATCGCCGTCGGCGAGGATCAGCTCGCCGCTGACCACTCCCACCAGCGGGTCGTCGAAACAGGCTACCAGCTCGCGCAGGCTGTTTTCCGCCAGCGGCTGGCGCACATCGGTGAACAGCAGGATTTCACCGCGGGCGCGCTTGAGGGCCGCGTTCAGCGCGGCGGATTTGCCCTCGGCTGGCCGCTCCAGCAGGATCACGCCGCGTTCAGCCCATCGCCGGGCGATCGCGGCGGTGGAGTCGGTCGATCCATCGGAGACCACCAGAATTTCCATCAATCCCGGCGGATAATCGAGCCCGCTGAGATTTTCAAGCTTCGCCTCCAACCACTTTTCGCCATTCCTCACCGCCAGGATGACGCTCACCGTCCGTGGAGCGAAATTCTTCCGGACCGGCCGCTTCCGCCGCAACAGCAACAGCAGCGGATACCCGCCGATGAGATAAGCCGCGGCGCCGGCGATCGCGAAAAAAACGGTCAGCGTCGCGCTCATGCGGATGAATGGCCGGATCCTTAATTGCTTCGCCACCGCACGTAATCGAAGCTCCAGCGATAATTCTGGCTGAAAATCTTGCCGGAATAGCTGATGTCGCTGTCGAGCGCGTGCGCGAACAGCTCGTCCCCTTCGGTGCGGTATTTTTCCTCGCCGGTCTGCCGCCACACCCAGGCGAACGCCGGGGCCACCAGGTTCACCAGGTCGGTCGCGTACGTCTGGCACGCGTCCGTGCAATTGGGGCCCTTCGGCTCAGGATTGTAGACCAACTGCTTGCGTTTGTGATCCCAGCCGTCGCGCCACATCCAGTCGCACATGATCTCCAGCGTGGGGAGCACGCGGGGATCTTTTGTGAGATCGTAATCCTCGATCAACGCCTCCGCCGCCAGCCCGTCCATGAACGTCTGGTGCCCGGGAGTGGCCCGCGAAACGAACGACATTTCGAAATAGGCCAAAAGAAAATCGACCACGCGCGCCAGTTTCGGATTGCGCGGAGCCCCCAGCTTTTCCGCATTGATGTAGGTTTCCGCCGCGTAGGCGTTTTCGCGAACGGCTTCCGATCCGAACACTCCGCCCTGCCCCGCGTACGGCGAATTCTTCTCGAGCAGCATCACCGCGTTGCGATAGCTTTCATCCTTGCTCCGCTCGTACGCCATGCGAAGCCCATGAGGAAAGACGCGGTAGCCGGGAATTTTGCCGTCCGCCGCCGTCACGTAATCCCGGTATTGCCGGGCCACGTTGAAGGCGCAGTTTTCCCATTTACGATCGCCGGTGTAGTCCGCGATCTGGAAATACACACGCGCTCCATCGTAGTACCACACCTGGCTTTCGACCCCGAAGGCCAGCGCGTCGTCGGCATGCTTGGGATTGCACCAGCGCGAGGCGAGCTCGCGCATGGTGTACTTCCATTGCGCCAGCTTCGGAATCGGCGGCGCGGCGCGTTTTTCGGGCGGCGGCGCGGGCGGAATCGCGATCACCCGCAGCGGGATCGCGAGCGTTTGCAGCTCGCCCGCCGCCTGCGTCTCCACCACGATGGAATAATCGCCCGGCGCGCTCTCAGGGCCGGCTTTGATCCACATCTCAACACGCGCGACGCCACCATACTGGAACCAGCCCTTCGCGTCGCGAAAACATTCCGGCATATAGGGATTGCAGATCAGGTGGTAGGACAGCCCCGGCGGAACGGTCACCCGCGTAAAATACAGGTTCGAAGGCGTGCCCGCGAACTCGGCCCAGAACTGTACGACCGTATCGAACCCCTGATAAACCTCGCGCGGCCCGGCGAGCTTCAGTTGATAGGCGGCCGGGGCTCCCGGTGCTGGAATGATCGCGAGCATAGCGGCGGCAGCCCAACCAAAGCGCACCCCCTCAGAGTAGCGTTGCCGGAACAACCGCGCAACTTTCCTCACCGCCTCCTCACCGCCTCTGCCGCGTGATCATCCGCGCGGCTGGCCAGCAACTGCCTCCGCCCACCCCGAACGCGAAGCCGAAATCCTTCCATTTCGATTCCGCCAGCGCAACGTCGTCTTGCAGTTCCGTGGCCCAGTTCGCGTCCGTTCCCGGACCGCCCATAGCCCCGTACGCCGCCGCGTACAGCAGTTCTCCCGCATCGTCGTAGCGGCCCGGGAACAGCAACGCCGCCCGCGCCAGCCCGCCGAAGGTCTGCAAACTCAGGAAGCGGCTGCCCGCCACGTCGTCGGCCGAGCATCCCGGAATTCCCTCCCGAATCGGCTCGCAATGCGGCGCCAGACGAGCATAATAAAGCCCGCTGGCCGGTTTCCGGATACCGTAGTTTACCAGCCAGTCCGCATTGTCCTCCACAAACTGCCTGGCCTGCGGATTCCCCGTCGCCAGATAAGCGTAATACCACGCCGTCATCACGATTCCTTGCAGAAACGGCGCGACTCCCGGCCCCGGTCCGGCGTCTCCATCCGGAGTTCCGCTGTTGCCCGTATTGGTATCGCTGAAATCGTAGGAGCCGCCGGAGCGGGTTATTCCTTCATACGGAGCATCAGTAACACCGTCCGCCTGTTTCAGCGTAAGCTGGGTTGGCGAAACGAAGACGGGATAGTAAATCCGCGAATCGTTGTCGAAGCGGATCCATCGCTGCTCGTTCAGCTCATTTGCATCCGTGCCGAAACAATCAGCAGCGGTCCAATTGGTGGGCGATCCGCTTCCATCCCAGGTCACCGTAGCCGACCCGTTGATCAGCGAAACGGTTCCGGTCCAGGCGTGCCAACCGGTGCGGCAATCGTTGTAACCGAAGCTTCCCCACGCGCCAGCGGCGCCCCATATCGTCCGCTGCGCGATCTGCTGCGGCAGCCAACTCTGCGCGATCGACTGATTGATCCACGCCTGATACGCCGCCGCTTTCACCGGATCGGGATCATACATCGCGCACAGCGAAACCTGCCAAAGGTCGTAGTGCATTTCCCGGCCATCGTATGGCGGGACATTTCCGGGCACGTCCGCCGAGACCGCGTCGCAGTTTCGCTCGAACGCCTGCATCCACGCCGGCTGCCCATCGAAGTAGCGGATCATCAGTCCCGCCATCGCCTTTTCCCTGGGCACGAGCGCGGCGCCTCCGGTCGCGCGAAAATAGTCGATGAACGGCATCGACATCCAACGATCGGCGAGCGTGCGCGCGTAGCTTTGATACTGGCTCAGCCCGGTCCGGTAATAAAGCGAATAGAACGCCAGGACCGCGTCATAGTAATTGACGTTGCTGGACCCGTTGATCCAGGTGCCGTAATTCGCCATCTTCGAATACGTGAGGCCGTTTGACGACGCACCGCTGTATGCTCCGTTCAGCGTCAGGCTCGTGTCGCTGTCGCAGGAGGCGATTCCATACGGAGCTTTGCGCGGAATATTCGTACCATCGCTCGTCCAGATAACGAACTGATCCTGCCCGCTCGGCGTGGACCCGCCCGCGCAAAAATCGGCGCGAAATGTCGTTCCCGTCCCCGTTATCGTCCGCGATCCGTTCGACACGGCGATGGTCCCCGCCAGCGGATTCATCCAATCGTCCGGCGGGATTCGCGGGCCAAAATAATCAGCGAACGCCTTGTGCCGATCGTCCTGCCACGGCCATGGATTCTGGCCCCACATGATCAGCGGTCCGATGATCGCGGAAATCGCCGGATCGGAAATGGCCACGCGGCCGTCGACATCCGCCGGCGCCGACCCGATCGTAACTGTGGAATGGGAAGCGATTCCGTTCGCGTCCGTCACCGTCAGTTGAAACGTGTAGCTGCCGAAGACGGTCCCGCTGATCACCGGAGTCGCCGTGTTTGCTCCCGTCAGGACCACCTGGTTGGGACCCGCAATCTGCTGCCATTGGTAGCTCACGCTGCCGTCGCCGGCAAAACCGAAGCTGCCCGACCCATCCAGCGCGGCCGGCGCTCCGGCGCGGATCACCCGGAACATTCCGGCCGAGGCGACCGGCGGATAAACCGGCGCGATGGCGAACGATACGGCTTGTGCTCCCCGCCAATTCAAATCAAATCCATTACCACTCGAATCGGCGAGCGTCCCTTGAAACTCCCAATCCAGGAGATTCCCCGGCGGGGCCGCTCGCGCATGCGGCGGCGCGGAGCCCGGCGGCGTCGGATCCGAATAGAGCCTTAAAAACCCGGCGTTGATGTTCGCGCTGTTATAGACGCCGTATTCCACCCGCCCGCAGATGCTGATCGTCCCGGCGAAAGACACGCTAGGATTGGTGAGCGGGCTTTTAAAAACCCGATATCCGCTGCCGTCTGCGCTCCACAGCTCGAAACTGAAACTGTTCGTCGCCTGATTGCGTTGCAGTCTCCACATCCAGTCGGAGGGAAGCGTCGTGATGTCGATCTGAAATCCGTAGCCTTCGCCTGCCACGTACAACGTGCCGTTGACCCCGTCGGAGGACAGCACTTGCAGGCCGACCGTAGGCGCGTCCAGCAGATCCTGGTATCCGGCGGCCCACGAGGCTCCGAAAAAACGGCCTTCCCAACGATAGGAGTTGAGCTGCGAATCAGCCGGCGAAGCCGGCAGCGTGGTGTACGCCGCCGCTCCTCCCGGACAATGAAGCGACTGCGCCGGGGACGGAATTCCCCCCACGCACAACAAAAATAAAACCGGGCGATACTTCGTGGTCCGCAACCTGAGTACCTCCCGTCATCATATAATGCGGCTTCTTCGCCGGGCATGTTACGATTCGCCCATCCGGCAATGATGAGGAAGATGATGCGCAAAACCGCGGGACGCCTGTGGCGTTGGATTCGAATGGGCTGCGCCGCGCTCGGGGCCGCGGTGTTGATTGTCACCTTGACGCCGGTGACCTCCTGGGCCTCGGCCCGCCTCGCCGGCCCCTGGAACGATCCGCAGGGCGCAATTCTGGTCGTGCTTTCCGGCAGCGGATCGGATCAAGGCATGCTCGGCGAAAGCTCCTACTGGCGCGCCTTCTACGCCGCGCTGGCCTGGCGCGAGGGCCACTGGAAAAAAATCGTCCTGCTCGGCGGCGGGGATCCTCCGGCATCCTCGGCCATGAAGACTTTCCTTGAAGCCGCCGGAGTGCCCGGCTCCGCCATCGTCACCGAAACCGAATCAAGCAGCACCCGGGAAAGCGCCATTCGCGCCAGGCCTCTTTTGGACTCTCTGCCGGGAATCAAGGTGCTGATGACCAGTGACTATCACATGTACCGCGCCGCGGGCGTTTTTCGCAAAGCCGGCATCGAGTTCGCCCCCCGCCCCATTCCCGACGCCCTCAAGCGCGCCGTCTCCTGGAATCTCCGCTGGTCCGTCTTTCAGGACCTCGTCATCGAGAGCATCAAGATCACCTATTATCGTTTGCATGGCTGGATTTAAAAAGCCATGGACCGAGGCCGAACACTCAAGCTTGCTCCCACACCCGCACCAATTGCGGGGTCGCACTTTGATCTTGCGTCCGCTTAATACTAAACCAGCAGTCCATCACTTCCCTCGCTTTGACTATGTTCCAGTTCTGCGATCCTTGATCTTGCTGGATCTCGGGCGCCCGGACCGGGACGGCCTCGAGGTGATCCGCAGCGTGCGCCAAGTCAGCCAGACCCCAATTATTGTGCTCTCGGCCCGCGGACAGGATCAGGACAAGGTCGAGGTCATGCCGGAAGCGAGATCGTCAAGCACGTCATGACAGTAATCCGTATTTCCCGGATGCACGGCTCGTCGTCCATCTTGGCCGGCTCAATCAGGAGGATCTTGCTGTGGCCTTGCGCCTCGCTACAAGATATGGGTTCGGCATGCTGTTCAAGGTTTTCCTCAGGCGTGCGCCTTCAGACAGGAGTCTTCTCGGAGAACTTGGGACAAGGCGTCGACCAACTGTTGGTTTTGGCCTTCGCTGCGGACCGCGATGCGCAGGTAGCAACCCGGTTCCAGGCCTGAGAACGAATCGCATTCGCGGACGAGAATCGCGTGGCCGCGAATAAGGGCGCGATGGACTTGCACCGCGTCACAGCCGCGCGGGACGCGTACGAACAGGAAATTGGCGGCGCCCGGAAGCACCAGGAAACCGAGTGAGGAAAGCGCGGCGGACAATATCGCGCGTGCGTTGCGGTTTTCTTCGCGCGCATGCGTGGCATACTCGGTGTCCTGTAGGGCTTCGGCAAGAGCGTTCGCGGCCAATGTAGTGACGGGCCAAGGCGGGATCTGCGCCGTGATTTTGCGCGCGATATCGGGTCTGGCGACAGCGTAGCCGGCGCGCAGCCCTGGACAGCCAAAGAACTTGGTAAGCGACCGAATCGAGACAATGCCGCCTGTCATGGCAGCGTGCTCCGTGACGGCTGCATCCGGTATGTAGTCGATGAAGGCTTCATCGGCGAGCACAACGGCTCCAGCCCCGCGCGCGACCGCGATGTGATCGAGCATTTCGGTTCGACTCGCACACGCTCCGGAGGGATTGTGGGGATTGTTGAGGATGAGCACGTCGCCTGCCCGCAGTAGTTGCGAAAACACGGGCGTCAGCCGGAACTCCGAATTCAGCATCAGAGAGACCGTCTCGCATCCGAACGCGCTGCACGCGCGCTCGTATTCCGAGAACGCCGGGATGGGGATGACACAACGCTTCGGCGCTAGCGCCCGGACCGCTGCGTAAATCAGCGAATCGGCGCCTGCGGCGATCACGATAGACTCGCGCGGAACGGCCGCATAACGGCTCAGCAAGGAGCGCAGCTCAGTATATTCATGATCCGGGTAGCTGGTCCAGGTGCGCGGGTTTTGTGCTTCGCGGGCCAGCCGTTCGGCAGCCCTCGGTGGAAGACCCATGGGATTGATGTTGGAGCTGAAGTCAAGAATGCGATCCGGCGGAACGCCCGCCTCGCGCGCGGCTCGCTCGATATCGCCGCCGTGAAGATACGGCGCACTCACCTTCGCCTCCCGATTGCGAGGCAGATCCATGCCACTGAGAAAGCGGCGACCGAAGCGACTGCGGTAATGAATAACGCCTTCCGCGCGTCGCGGACTGTTGCGCAATGTCCTTCGACGCCCAAAACCGGCTTGGGCGAAGGCTCCCCGCCGTAGTAATTCATGCCTCCCAATCGCACGCCGAGCGCGCCGGCCATCGCGGCTTCGGGTCGCCCGGCGTTCGGGCTTGGATGATTGCTGCCGTCGCGCAGGAGGATGCGCCAGGCCTGGCGGGCGTCGTATTTCGTCAGAAGCGCGGCAGCGCAAATCGTGGCCGCGGCCACCCGCGCGGGAATGAAATTCGCGACGTCATCCAGGCGCGCGGCGACACGGCCGAAGTAGCGATAGGGAGGCTCAGGATGGCCGATCATCGAATCGAGCGTGTTGATGGCCTTGTAAGCGAACGCCGCCGGCACGCCGCCGAGCGCGAGATAGATCAACGGAGCGACAACCCCGTCGCAAAGGCCCTCCGCCAAGGTCTCGATAACGGCGCGCAGGATTTCCGGCTCATCCAGCGACTCCGTGTCGCGGCCCACGATTCGTGAGAGCAGCAGACGCGCCCGCAGCAGGTCGCCCGCCTCGACTGCCCGGACCACAGCGGCAGACTCATCCAGCAGGCTGCGGGTTGCCAGCGTGGTCCAGCCGAGCAGAATCTCGGCCATGGGACTCGCGTTCCGAACCCATCGTGCGACTACCCATGCGCCGAAGACGACTCCCGCGGTCAGAAATGCGCCTTGCACCAGTTCTATTTCGGGTTTTGCCGGGCGGCGCAGCAGGCGTTCGCCATGCGAAATGGCGGCCCCGATCAGCCGGACCGGATGCGGCATCGACGGCGGATCACCCGCGATCCAATCGAGCGCATACGCGGCGAGAAAGCGGCTTGGCAGCATGGGCGCGGTCATCTCCGGACTCCCAGACATTCATGAATCAACTCCATATCGAGCGATTGGCGCACGTGTTCGGCCAGCCGGTCGATGCGTCCTTCGCGTTCTGCCGTAACGAAGGCGCGGCTTTCAATCGGAGCAAGCCCGCACGCGCTCCGGGCCGCGGCCAGGAAGGAGTGCCGGAACACGTCTTCATGAAACAGGCCGTGAACGTACGTACCGTATGCGCGGACATGCCCGGCAATCGCGCCATCCAGAATCGAGCCTGCTACGCCGGCGCGCTGAATTTCGGCGAATGGTTGCGCGCCTTCGGTGTATACCGTTTCGCCCATGTGGATTTCATAGCCACGAAAGCAGGGTGCTTCCAGCCGCGCTCCGAACAGCGCGCTCGGCGCCACTCGGCCCTGTACCGGGCGCGTAACCTTCTTGTGCCGGAGCACCGTTGTGATCGGCAGCAGTCCGAGTCCGTGCGCCGATCGCGCGGATCCGTGGCTTTCCACACCTTCCGGATCTTCTATGCCGTGCCCCATCATTTGCATGCCGCCACAAATCCCGAGGACGCCCGCACGGCCCGCGAAGTTGTGGATCTCCGGCTCCCAGCCGCGGCGCCGCAGCCACGCCAGATCGTCGAGAGTCTGCTTCGACCCCGGCAGGATCAAAAGGTCGGCATCGCGCACGTCGGAGGGATGTTCGAGAAATGCGAGTGCGACGGAAGGCTCGGCGGACAACTCATCGAAATCGGTGAAGTTGGCCATGTAGGGAAAGGCGATGACGCCGATGCGCAATGCGCGATCCGGACCGTTTGAACGCTCGGCCCACGCGCGACTCGCGGTGCGGCGCTCTTCCATTGCGACACTGTCCTCTTCATCGAGGCCGAGATTCGGAAGCCACGGCACGATGCCGGCGCAGGGAATCCGGACGCGCTCGGCGATCATTTCCACTCCCGGCCGCAACAGGCTCACGTCGCCGCGAAATTTGTTGATGATGAAACCGCGCAAAAGGGCGCGCTCCTCTGCATCCAAAAGCTCGACCGTTCCCAGCAGCGACGCGAACACTCCACCCCGGTCGATATCAGCGGCCAGCAAACAGGCCGCGCCAGCGGCTTTCGCCATCCGCATGTTTACGATGTCGTGCGCCTTCAGATTGATCTCAGCCGGCGAGCCCGCGCCTTCGAGAACCACCACGTCATACTCCGCCGCCAGTTGTTGATACGCCTCCACAACGGTAGGAAACAGTTCCTCCACCCGGCATTCGTGATAATCCGCCGCCGTCATCTGGCCCCACACCTTTCCCAGCACAACGATCTGCGCCGCTCTGTCACACGAGGGCTTGATGAGAATCGGATTCATCGCGGCCGAGGGCGGAATCCGGCACGCCTCGGCTTGCAGCGCCTGCGCGCGGCCGATCTCGCGTCCGTCCGGTGTTGCAGCGGAGTTGAGCGACATATTCTGTGCTTTGAATGGCGCCACGCGAAAGCCTTCATTCGAGAGAATGCGGCACAACGCGGTTGTCAAAATCGACTTGCCGGCATGCGAAGCAGTGCCGAGCACCATGAGGGCGCGTGCGCTCATTTGCACTGTCCCGTTTCCGGCAGGCGCGGCCAACAGCTCAGGCGAGCCCTGCTGGTCGCGGCCGAGCACCTCCGGCGGAATCCGCTCCGGCAAACTTCGCGCCAGCAAGGCTGGCCATTCACTACTTGCCCTTGCTGAGTTTGCGGAAATACTCCGCGACCGCGTCCATGTACCCCGCCGGCACGCGATCGGTGGTGGCGCTGCGCACCTGATCGCCGCTGGATTTATCGGCTTCGCGGCGCAGTTGCACCTCCAGCGATTCCAGATTCGGCAGCACTACGCGGTTCAGGCGATTGGTCAGCTCCTGCGAGCTGATGTCGCCCACCTGCATCCGCGAAAGCTCCTGCTGCAAATCGCCGATCTGCCGCGCCATATCGGGATTATCTTTATACTCCTGGCGCATCTGGTTCAGCGCGCGCGTGGCATCCTGCATCATGCGACTCGGATCCCATACGTCGCCATTCGGATACTGGTACATTCCTTCCGGAGCGAAGCGGCCGTAATACGTTCCCGGACCGTCGAAGCGATTGCCGTATCCGCGATCGCCGCCGTTGAGGCGTCCGTTGCTGCCGCCGCCGCGCTGGCCACCGTTGGCGGCATTGCCCTGCTGCCCGTTCTGCCCTTGCTGGCCGGACTGGCCCTGCTGGTTGCCCTGGCGGTTGCCGTTCTGGCTCGCCATGCGCTCCAACTGATCGCGCAGCCGCTCGACTTCGGCGAGGGACCGCTGCGTCTGCCCGTCCCGCGGGCCCTGCTGGCCCGGCGCGTTGGGATCGAGGGCGGCCTGCGCGCGCTGCAAATCGTCGGCGACCTTGTCCATCGTCTGCGTGATCGGCGCTTCGCGCGGCACCATGTATCCGCCAAGGCCGCGCCGGATATTATCGGCCGCGTACTTCATCCGCCCGCGAGCTTCGTTCTGCTGCATCTCGGAAAGCGCCTCGCGCACCGCGGAGGAGGCGCGCGGCTGCGTACCCGCCATATCGCGAGCCGCTTTCTGCATGTCCTGCTCGAGCTGGCCGGCGTCGTTGGTCATCTTGTCTTTTTCATCGGCGAGCTGCGCGGCCTGCTGGCGCGACATGTTCGATTGCTGTCCGAAGCGCGGGCCGCCCCCGTTCAGATAATCCTCGCCGTAAGCTTTGCGCAGGCGATTTTCAAAATCCCGCTGCTGATCGGCGAGCTTCCGCGCGCGCTGCGCCAGATCGTTCAATTGCGCCGCGGCCTGCTGCTGGCGCATTCCGCCCAATTGATCCTGCGCTTCTTTTAACCGCTCCGCCGCGCGGCGCGCATCTGCCTGACTTGCCGCCTGCCCTTGCTGGCCTTGCGCCGCCGAGGATTGCGCCGAGCGCATATCGTTTTCCGCCTGGCGAAGCTGATCGAGCGCGCGCTGCAAGCGCTGATCGCTCTGCCGGCCGCTCATGCCGCTCTGCGATCCGCGCGAAGACGACGATTGCGATCCGCTCTGGCCCTGCTGGCCCGATTGCGACTGCTGGCCCTGGGCGGATTGCTGGCCCTGCTGCTGGAGCTGTTCCAACTGCTTTTTCAGCTCTTCGGCTTCCCGGCGCAGCATTTCCTGCTGCCAGCGCTGCTCGAAGCTTTGTTTGTTCTGCTGTTGTTGCACCAGCTCCTGCTGGCGTTGCGCGAGCTGCTGTAGTTTTTGCAGCGCCTCATCGATCTCTTTCTGTCGCTGTTCCTGCGAGGAGCCCTGCTGCTGGCCCGTTTCGTACTGATTTTTTTCCGTGTCGAGCTCGAGATCGAAGAGGTTCGCCAGATCGCGGCCCGCTCCGCCGCCACCGCCGCCGCCGTTTGCCCCGAAAGCGACCTGAATGTCGCGCATCGTGGCTTCGGCGCGCAGCAGATGCTGCAGCGCCCGCTGCTCCGGCTCAAGCGCGTCTTTCCAGCCCTGACCTTTCAATTTGTCCGATGCCGGACCCATTTCCGCCGCCGCGGCTTCCATTTCCTTGGTGAAGGATTGAAACTCCTGATTCTGCCCGGCGAGCTCCCGGCTGCGCGTGCGCTGCGCCAGCGACATCGCCTGCTCCTTCAACTTGCTTTGCACTTCGGAGAGGAATTTCGCGTTATCGGCCGCGTTGACCTTTTCCTTCGCGCCGCCGCGAATTTCATTCCAGGTGGCCGCGATGATTTCTTTTTCGCGCTCCGAAATCCGGTTCTGATCCTGATCGCCGCCGCCCCCGCCGCCGCCCATCTGCTGCGATTGCGAGTAGTTGCGCTCATAGGGCTGGGTCTCGATGAACATGATATCGGTGCGCGAGGTGGTGCGCGCGTCGCGCGCCGTCGCGTAAATCGCGACCACGTCGCCCGGCGTCAGCTTGTAGTCTTCAAGATAAATCGTCGTGCGGCCGCTCGCCTGCTTCACGCCTCTTTGCGGCAGCATGGAAACGGTCTTTTCCGCGCCGCCGTTGACGGAATAGTGCAGATCCATGGATTCCAGCGCGAAATCGTCGTCGCCTGCGACCTCAACCGGCACCTCCTCGATGGGGCTGACCCTGGCGTCGGCGCCGGGACGCGTAATCTTCACGTTCGGTGCGTTGTCTTCGCGGGCTTCGATGAAGAAATCCTCGCTCAAGCGAACGCTCTGGCCCTGCTCATTGGCGGCGAAGTGATACATGCCGTCCTTGTTGATCGGCACCTTGGCGGTGAGCACGGTTCCGCTCGCGTCAGGATCGAGCGAAATGTGCTGGCCGTTATCGAGCTCGATGGTTCCGGTTCTAAGCGGGCGATCCGTTTCGACGCGCAGCTCGGCGACGGTTCCCGCGACGGCCCGCAAATCGCCGCCCGGATCTTCAGTCGCGTCGGACAGATGCAGCCAGCTCGGGAAATGGTAGGTCACCTTTACTTTTTTGATCGCCGGCATGTCCACCACGTCGAGCTTATAGGTTTTCGATCGCACGCCCGCCGCTTCGACGTAATACTCGACCGGCTCCGGCACCGCGGCGAACAAAAATTCATATGCCGATCCGCTATCGCGCGGCAGCATGGGAGCTTCTTCCCACTTGAGCGCGCTCTGATAACGCGCGTAGACCTTCACCTGCGGCGCCTGGAA
>Ga0070738_10004562_pt1 | contig 16402 bp, 11 predicted proteins | sample Coa_R2_2_FD_66446 | JGI IMG/M metagenome (GOLD analysis project Ga0070738, IMG submission 66446) | Surface soil microbial communities from Centralia Pennsylvania, which are recovering from an underground coalmine fire - Coalmine... | ecosystem: Environmental > Terrestrial > Soil > Unclassified ...
CAGAGATATATCTTCTTTGTCTATTGCCTCCTTATGCTCCTCGGTAGTGAGTCGCTGACGTGCTGTTACCATCTCCCACGCAGTATGAGCAACTATGAGACCGCCTGCAATCCTTAAAACCCCTAATGAAATCCCAAATAAATTCAGGATGAGCTTACCTGCAAGCAAAAAAATAACTAATACGACAACCACGTTCAACGCAGTCTTTTGTGCTTGTCGTAGTCGATAATGTGGGCTATCATCTGCAGTCAGACCATAAAATATTGGCACTGCACCTATCGGATTAGCAATGGGAAACAGTGCTGCTAGTGTTCCTATAGCGTAGGAAGTAAGATTTTGCCACATGTTATCACAACAATAAATTTAGCCATACAAAATATGAATTTATATGAAAAAATGCTGTAGTAGAACACCACTACAACATAGAAATAAATCTTAATCAAATAAAAAAACCAGAATTAATTTCATTGGCTATTGACTCTCGCCAATAGCTTGACTCACCTCAGCTTGAGTTTCATACTGCTTATTGGGCAGCTTCTTAAGCACCCGGAGGATTCCTTCATCAACTCCTGTTTGCTCAGCATATATAATTAAGTTTTTCTTGCTAACAGGATATTCGACTCGATTCAAGTTCTTCTCTAGCTGCATTGGGTTTACTTTAACCATAATGCTTCTCCTTCCTATCCAGTAGTAAATACATACTACACACAATGAAAACTCATCATTGCCATAACTTCACAGCACTCTCTTTTCCGTACTTTCGCCTCAAGGTGCAGCGTAATACAGTTATGGGATTTGTAACTTAACTCGACTGCCACCGCTTATGCTAACTATCCACCTGATGGAAGAGCTGTGTGTTAACTCGCTCTGTCATCCAAAGTACAAATTCTTTGGGAATAAAAACTCCTACCTAAGGAGGAGTTTCTACATACAGGAGAAAAAATCTTTATAAGAAAAAATGCCATAAATCCCTTGTTTTCCACCTATGCCCTATCCTCTATGCCCGACCTTAACTAATAATCGTTTATTCCCACCGATCTACTTAAATTAAATTTCTTTAAGCATCATCTTCAAGTTGAGTCAGATCAATAATTTCATCAAAACAGAAACGATTCACCAAATCACTCAGTCTTTCTGATAAATTAAAATGGGTTTCAGGAATTTGTTCAATAAGCTGCAAAATAACCTCTGCGTCTACTTGAATAGCTGCTTGATACAAGGCATCCCGCCATTGCTTGGGCATAATCAGTAAGTCTTGTGGTTTGAGAGTCTCTAATTCATCTGTAGCCAATTGGATCTGCTCAATGTTGTCTTGTTCCTCTGCATAAACATAACTAACTCCCAGAAATTCAGCTATCTTATTAAAAATGACTTCTTCCCGAAAAGGTTTGCGGATGAGATCATCACAACCAGCAGCTAAGATGTTATGCCTCTGTTCTTCAAAAGCGCTAGCTGTAAGGGCAATGATCACTGTGCGCGGTTGGGGAATTGCAAATAATTCTGCCCCCTGTTCTCTTGCTTGTCTGCTCTCAATACTACGAATCTGCCGCGTTGCTTGATATCCGTCCATTATAGGCATTCGCATATCCATCCAAATCAGGTGGGGATGCCATGCTTGCCAAAGTGCGATCGCTTCTTGACCGTTAGTTGCTGTAAGAGTTTCAAACCCAACAGTATTGAATAACTGTGTTAATAAATCGCAATTGTCTTTACGGTCATCAACTACTAGAATTCTATACACAGTTTGACCTGGTGCCAATGCAATGACTTTGCGTGGCAATGTTTGTGGTAAAATTTCTAATGACTGTGCTAGTTCAGTCTTAATATTGAAGTAAAAAATAGAGCCACGACCCAAGACACTACTGAGTCGAATATCGCCACCCATTAACTGTACAAATTGACGGCTGATTGTTAATCCCAGTCCTGTCCCTTCTCTAACTTTTGTACCACTGACAGTCTGAACAAAAGGCTGAAATAGATTATCTAATTCTTCCTCGGCAATACCTAATCCTGTATCTTCAATTTCAAAATAGATAGAGAATTGATGATTGGGCAAAAACGAAGCGTTTTCCGACTTTACGTTATCTTCTCCCAGTTTCGCACGTAATCTCACTCTCCCGGTGTTGGTAAATTTAATGGCGTTGCTTAATAGGTTGATCAAAATTTGCCGGAGCTTGCTTTCGTCTGTGAAGATGTATTGAGGCAAATCAGGGGCAAGTTCAAATGAGAGTGATAACTTTTTAGCCTCTGCTCGTACCCGAAACATCTCTTCTAGGTTTTGCAATAATCTATACAGGTCAAAAGATGTAGGGTTAAGAACAATGCGTCCAGCTTCAATTTTAGACATTTCTAGCACATCATTAATTAAGTTGAGCAGGTGTTCTCCACTGCGGTTAATAGTTGCTAGAGAGTCTCGTTGACGTTTAGTGAGGGAGGTGTCTCGTTCCATGAGCTGGGCAAAACCCAAAATAGCATTCAGTGGCGTTCGCAGTTCATGGCTCATGTTGGCTAAAAAGGCGCTTTTTGCTCGGTTGGCAGTTTCGGCAGCTTCTTTGGCAATTCTTAGTGCTGCTTCGGCTGCTTTGCGAGCGGTGATATCTGTAATTACGGCATCTATACAGCCGTCTTCAGCATTCCGTCTCAGTGACAATAGTCCCCAACTAAGAGCTTTATCCCGACGACGTATTTGTACTTCAAAGTTGCGTACCTCACCCTGCCGTTCCAACTCTGCTAACAGTTTTTGGCGATCGCTTGGATTTGCGTAAAAATCTGTCGTAAATTGCTTGCCAATAAGATCAGTAGCACAATTATAACCCAAAATTTGAGCTTGGCGTTGATTGGCTTCCAAAAACAACCCATCTTCTAAGCGAATACGAGCAATCCCCACTTGAAAGTTTTCAAAAATATTACGGTATTTCTGTTCACTGCAACGTAAAGCTTCTTCTGCCTTTTTGCGATCGCTAATATCAGCAACCACTCCTTCCATACAATGTTCTTCTACATTTAAATGCAAGGAAAATAAGCCCCAGCGCACCTGACCGTCGCACCGACGAAACGGAAACTCGAAGTTATTAATGACACCTTTTTGATGCAATTCACTGAGGATGGAAGCGCGATCATCAGGATTTACATAAAAATTGGGGGTTAGTTTCTTCTCAATTATCTCTGTGGCACAGCTATAGCCTAATAGTTCAGCTAGGCGTTGATTGGCATCCAGGATTAATCCATCTTCAATTCGACTACGGATAATCCCTACTTGAGAATTCTCGAACAGTTGGCGAAATTTTTGCTCACTCTTTAGCAAGGCGGCTTCAGCCTGTTTGCGTTCTGTAATCACACGCGCAACACTGATCAGTAATAGGTTACCATTGTCATCCTGTGCTGTGGCTAAGTTTGTGGCTTGCCACTGCCAAGTCCCATCCTTGATTCTCGCTCTGTACTCAACTTCTAATCTCTCTCCTGTTGTCACCACCCTATTAACTGCATCTAGACAACTGGGTAGATCATCGGGATGAAGAAAATCAGCAAAGGGTATTCCTTCCAACTCAGTAGTATGGTATCCTGTCAGCTTAGTTAAATTAGGTGATACGTAGCAAATTCGTCCTTCTGTGTCAATTAAAGAAATAATATCATTAGAATTTTCCACAATGCGGCGGTACTTAGCCTCACTTTCGCTTAAAGCTTTCTCAGCTTGCTGACGTGCTGTAATATCTCGAAAGCTCCAAACACGTCCAATAATTTTGTTGTCCTTCCATTGGGGTTGATAATAATGCTCAAAAACACGTCCATCTTTCATCTCTATCAAATCAAAAGCTGCGTGTTGCGGTTGCTCATAGAGAAGTTTCTGGATTCTAGCAACAAAGGCTTGTGGATCTCGCGTTTGTTCAGACATGAACTTGAATCGTTCATTGCTTTTCGCAGGTTGCAACAACGATTCAGGCATTGACCACATTTGAAGAAATTTCTGATTAAAGACTCCTATATTTAAGTCTTCATTAATAACTATAATTCCATCAGCAGTAGATTCTAATGTAGCTTGCAAAAGAGACAGCGTTTCTGCTTGTTTTTGTTCGGCTAAAGAGCGTTTTGCTTCGCAGCCCTTTGCTTGAGTTTTATCTCGAATAGTTAGTACACAAGACTTCTCACCTCCTGGCAGTTTGACACAACTGCTTGATATTTCCAAAATCAAGACGCGATGTTTGTCGTCATAACATTCGTATTCTTGTGTGATTTCAGACTCTTCCTCTAAGACCCTCATATTGGGATACAACTCTGGTGCAACTGCTTCACCAGCTACCCTCAGGAATAACACCTCACTTAGCTTAGCATTGAGGGTTAGAATATGTGGTTGGTTAACAAGTTTACTGAAAGCAGAATTGCACCATTGTATCTTGCCATCACTACCCGTCCAAACAATAGCATCAGCAATCACGCCTAGCACCACTTCCATCTTGCCCAAAGTTGCCCGTAATTGGTCGACTAAAGCAGTTAGATCGGTGCTCATCAGCAAACTCCTGTTCTAGAAGTAGGGGTAGAGGTGAATTTGGTTGGTTTCTGTGTTTACTCATTTCCCCATCTATGTTAAAGCGGAGTAACATAGCCGTAAAGAGTAGGAAGTAGGCTGCTAAGGACCAACTACTTATCCAGTCTTAAGAGTTGCACTTACGCAAGATATTATCAGCAATTTGGCTATCGTAATTGTGACGGAAAGCAATTTTAAACTAAACTGTATAGATTGTAAGCACTTATACTTATCTCTAATAGAGATTCTTCATCTCTATTTCTTCTCGATTGATTTCTAAAGTGGGATTCATCAAACAACGTACTTGGATAGAAAGAAATCAATTTTAGGAATTAGTAGAGGTAAATTAAGTCATGCTCTCAGCAAGAAGTTTGGAACCTAAAATAAATTCAAAAACTCATAAATTGGAAGATATGTTGAGCATTGATTGTGGTGAAAATCTATCAATAGAGATTTATGAGGAATTATTAAAGGCTCAAAATATTATTTAACATAAAGAATTTAGAAATCAGACCTCAGAATAAGTTTACAAATTCTGAGGTCTGAGTGAAGAGCATTGAGAGAACTCCACTCCAATAAAATAAATCGAAGAGCCTTGTTAAAAGGAGAAAGAAAAAAAGATATAATTTGTTCAATTATGTCTCTATAAATTTTTATAAAACCTAAATATAGAATATAATACAATAATTATTTAAATATACAGCATATGATAGATATATAAGTGCATAAAAGTTAGTTTGTTATTATAGATTTAATGAAAACTTAATCTATCAATTTGATAGCTTAGTATTTGCTAAATATGGAGAGGCTTGGTTTCTTTAAGAAGCTGGGTCTCTCTAACTGATAAATTTGTTATTCAGATAAGATTACTATACAGTTCTTCTATTTCTCTACAAAAGACATAACTTGTCCTTTTATGTCTTTTTAGAAAAATCTATTCTCTTGATTTTTAGAAATTTATCCTAAAAAATTGAAATTATACAGTTCTATAATTTGAGCTTGATCTATTACAAGCACAAGGAATAGTAGGCTATGGCTATGTTTGATAATTTGTTCTTCTTTGTACTCAAAAAAGATAACGAAAAATCAAGCATTAAGAGCTATTATTTCTGATCTTGTCTCCATCTCGACTCAATTCCCGTGTAGTCGAGTCATGAAATGGCAATCACCTAACTACATAAGTGAGGTAATAATTATGCCAGCAACAGTGATCGAAATTGAATCAGAGCTACTTCTTGACTTATCCTCGGAAGAGCAAGAACTCATATCAGGTGGAATCATCGTGGCATTTCCGCCGCTGTTGCCACCGCCGCCGCCGCCACCACCACTGGTAATCCTACCATAACTTCCAACTTTGACCTATCTTTGTTTTGGGGAAAAATAAGGTAGTATTTGATCTGGGTTAAAGTTTTTGGTATACAAAGGCTGATTCATGTTACAAGCTTATTCTTCCTCATTTCTATATTTAGCTATATTCTTGAGCGTTACTGGCATAGCGGCAACAATTGGGTGGCGTTGGTGGAAACAAAATAACAAATACAAATCACTACAATCACTCCCTTGTCCTCCCAAATATTGGTTATTAGGAAATATTCCTCAAATATTAGCAGCAACTAAACAGAAAAAAATCTTCCAATTATTATTTGATTGGAGTCAACAGCTAGGTCCAATGTATGTTATGTGGAATGGCAGTCGTCCAGTTGTTGTTTTAAGTAAACCAAAAGTTATTGAAGACACCATTGTCAATGGAATGAGAGATGGTAGTTTAATAAGGTCTGAAAGATTGTGCAAAGCTTGGAATGATATTAGTGGTCCTATCATGATAGGAGAAACCGGAACTGAGTGGCAGTGGCGACGCAAGGCTTGGAACTCGGAATTTACTTCTAGCAGTCTCTCAAAATATGGGGAAATTATTAACCAAGCTTGTAAACAAGTCATTGAGACACTAAAGGAAACAGCGCCATCAAAAGAAGTTCAGGCAGATCCTCTCTTTGTTGAACTAACAATGAGAGTTATTTCTTGTCTAGTTCTAGGCATTCCTGTGGATAGAAACAGTACTAGTCACGAAGGACCATCCCTAGAAGTTACCAAAGTGTACGAAGCGATGTCTATTGTTGGCTATCGATTCCTAAGACAAGCTATTGGCGAAAAGATATGGATGAAATATTTGCCAACTAAAAATTCACTTGATTATTGGAAAGCAAGGCGATATTTAGAGAAATTTCTGACTCCCCGTGTAGACTTAGCTTTACGCATGAGAGAACAAGACAAGACCGAATTACCACAAGTAAGTCCTTTGTTCCAAGAGTCAATGTTAGTTAAAATTGCTGCCAAAGAACCAAAATACAATCGCAAGACATTAATCGCAGAATCTGTTGAGCTGTTAATAGCCGGTACTGATACAACCGCCCACACTTTATCCTTTACAATAGGAGAGTTGAGCCTAAATCAAAGGGTTTTTCAGCAAGCAAGGAACATTGTTGACCAGGTTTGGCAAAACTTTGGCGGTATTAATACACAAAGCCTCAAGGACTTGGCCTATATTCGCGCAATTCTCAAGGAGACATTGCGCCTTTATTCAGTCGCCTCAGGTTCGACCTCATTGCAGACTCAACGCGACATTGTCATTGAAGGTAAAGTGATTCCTCGCGGTACAGGAGTATCCTGGTCAATGCTTGCTGCTGGAAGAGATCCAGAAGTCTATGCTAATCCAGAGGAATTTTTACCAGAACGTTGGTTAGACAAGAGTAAAGAAACTAGTTCACTGCCCATGATAGACTTTGGCTCAGGACCTCATCGTTGCTTAGGAGAGCATTTATCTATGCTGGAAGCAACTATGATGCTAGCATTATTGCTCCGCTACTTCGATTGGGAATTGGTCAATGGTCGTTCTTCTCTAAAAGAATTGCAGCAAAACCTATTAATTTACCCGTTGGATAAAATGCCAGTGCGCTTTCAATTGAGAAATTGGGAGTAAGGCTCTTACTTAGTGCTAGAAATTATAAATTGTTTTCCATGCTTTATGCTCATCATTAAAATTTTTATAAGCTTCTTCTTTCGTTCCGCCACTAGATTTGAGAATTCTGCCCACTCCCATTTGACCATAACCTAAATTATCCGAAGGGAGTAATATAAAGACGGTCCAGGTTCCATCAGCGTTTTGCCTTTCCTGTTTTGTAAGCATTCTTTTGACTGCTCCATATTTACTAGACATCATGAGACATCGGTAAACATTTCCTGCTTCAACCAAGGCAGAAGGCTGCAACTTGTCCACAGGCGTTAAATTCGGGGCGAACCGACCCTACTACACTTATCAGTTGTAATGGGTCATAAATGTTACACAATGTTCAATGAATCAGGTACTAGGGATTTACTCCTATTCTGATGAGGCTTAAAAACAAACCTCTTACGGCAATCTCTTTAAAGTGTTAAGCCTAATATACTTTGAATTTGATAATATACTACACTGTTATTACATTGTGAAACTCATTGTATCAAAATTGAGTAAAGCTGAAGTATTGGGTTTGCAAAACTTAAAGGAAATATAGGCAACACCTTGTCCAACTTGGACTGTCCAACTGCCTAATAAATGCTTTGTATCATATTTTATCAAGCGGTATCTAAGTTAACAACTACAATATGTAAAAAAACCCTAGAAAATCTAGGGGTAACGGACGAAAAATGATAGTTCTATTCATCTTTCATTATATAAGCATAAATACTTGAAGGAGAACTCTGCAATCGGAATTGATGAAAAGCAATGAATAGACTGTTAATATGTAATTGGGATCTGCACCTTGCTTGATATATGTCTCAGTCAACATCTTCGCTCAACAATGAAGAATTTTGTGTTCTTGTCATGAGTTAGATAGGCGTTATTGTTCTTGTCTACAGGTTGAATTCGTTGCGTATTTTATTAACTTATTTATACTTATTGTCTTTTATTTTTTCCTGAAACGCATATTTAATCAGGCTGATACAACCTATAATAGGGTGACTTTCTGGCTGATGGCATGGAGTTAATGTTTCCTTAAAGCTTTAATAGTTAGTGCTTAAACCTATATCAGTATTCTTATGAGGTTTGCAATCATTTAAGAGAAACCAATGCGACTACATTTACTTAAGTGTGCGCTTCTTCCCATTTTGCTTGTGGCTATGAACTTCATAAGCATGCAGGCGGTAATGGCATACAAAGGTGAAGGGGTCAAGAGGAGCGAAAGAGGTGAAACCTTCCACAAGAGCAAAAAGCTCAAACATATCTTCATTATAGATATGGAGAATCACAACTTTACGCAACCAAGCAGCGATACTACAGCACCTAACCAAATACTTGGTAATTCCGCAGCTCCATACCAGAACAGCCTTATCACTCCTGGGAATCCAAATGCTGCTCAGGTCTCTTACGCTAGTGCTTATCATAACGTCCTCGCTACCCCATCTGGCAATAACCCAAGCATCCACCCATCTGAGCCAAACTACATTTGGCAGGAAGCCGGCGATAACTTTGGGGTGGCAAACGATAATGATCCTTACAAAGAGCCTGGTGGCACTAACCAGGATACTACTCTCCATCTGAGTGCTTTACTTGATCAGGCTGGTATCTCTTGGAAATCCTACCAGGAAGACATTGACCTAGCAAAAAATGCCAATGGTCAGCTGACCAACACGGTTTTACCCAAAGACCAGTGGGTTGTTCCTCTAAGCAGCTTCAGTGGTACATCACCTGATTACACTAACCCATACAATGGTAGCCATCAGTATAATTTCGCTACCAAACACGATGGTCATCTATTTTTTACAGACAGCAATGGCGGTAATGACCCAACACCAGCAAACTCTCGCGCCAGTCAGTATGCACCATTGCAACAATTAGAGGATGACCTTGCTCATAATAACGTTGCCACTTACAACCTGATTACACCAGACCAATACAACGATTCACACACTGCGTTGTCTGATGGTTTTGACTATCATGGGGTGCATTACACAGGTGATCAAGCCGCAATTGCACAGGGTGACAACTTTCTTTCTATCATCATTCCGAAGATTATGGCCTCGGATGCTTACAAGGATAATGGCGCGATCGTGATCTGGTGGGATGAGACTGAAGGTACTAACCAAAACGACTACAGCCACACCCTCGAGGAAATCGTGATTTCACCTTTGGCTAAGGGCAACGCCTATGAAAGCCGGGTAAATTACACCCACTCATCCGACCTCAAGAGCTGGCAAGAACTCTTTGATGTATACACACCAAATGGCGGGTTTTTAGGTGATGCAAACTCACCAGATGTCAATGACCTCTCAGATCTGTTTAAGAAAGGGGCACTAGGCCCAAAAGCGACTAAGAAAGAATAATTCCTCCTCTAGAAATAGGAAGGATCACCAACCACCAGAAGAATCGAGAATATAGATAATGACAAAGTTTAGTTCAGCGTTTAAACTTGCTAGCACTGCACGTTTGCTGCGTAAAATATGTTTGGTCGCGTTGACTGTGCCCTTGTTGGCAAGCTCTACAATCAGTTTGGCGACTGCCAGTGAGAAAGAGTATGAAGGCAACAATGAGTCATACGCGATTGGACTTTGGGGTGATTTCCCCTACTCCGATGAGCAGGCGACGACGGGAGTCCCAAACCTCATTGCTGATATGAACTCGCAAAACCTAGCCTTCACGGTCCATGATGGTGACCTGAAGGCAGGCAACTCAACCCCTGGATCGGTCACGCCGACCACCTGTAGCAATGAGCTTTACACCCAAGCACTCGGTTACTTCAACTCTCTGAAAGCACCAGCAGTGTTCACGCCGGGTGACAACGATTGGACCGACTGCGATCGCCCCTCAAATGGTGGATACAACTCACGTGAGCGTCTAGACTACGAACGTCAGGTATTCTTCAGCACAAAATTTTCCCTCGGGCAGCGTCGGCTAGCCCAGGAGGTGCAGACAGTACCACTGTGCCTTAGTGCAAACAACACCTCTGTAGCTTGTGTTGAGAACCGTCGTTGGACGATTGGTAAAGTTACTTATGCAACACTCAACATCCAGGGTTCTTGTAATAACCTGTGTGACACCTCCCCTGACCCAGAGGAGTACGCAGCACGCAATGCAGCTGATATTGCATGGATGAAAGAAACCTTCCAAGTCGCAAAAGCACGCAACTCAGCAGCGGTCATGTTTATCTCCCAAGGCGATCCAGGCTGGGATAAGAGCGATCCAACCAGATCACCTGTGCGTGATCCAATGACGCTCGAAGAAACTGATGGTCAGCCTGATGGCTTCCAGAGCTTTTTATTAGCATTGCGTGATGAGGTGATCGCTTTCCGCAAACCAGTTGCCTATGTACACGGCGACTCACACTACTACCGCGTTGATAAGCCATTTCAGGATGCTAAAGGCAGACGCCTCGAAAACTTCACTCGTGTGGAGACATTTGGCGATAATCAGGCGAATGGCAACAACGATGTACATTGGGTCAAGGTGACCATAAATCCTCGCAGCCGAGAGGTATTTTCTTATCAACCACAGATTGTTCCCAGCAATCGAGTAGCAGTGCCAGCACCATAACGCCAAGCAGTTTAATTGTTTTCATGGGGTGGGTGGAGTCTGTCGCTCCCGTCCCCAAGTTTTGCACAATTGATGAATAATATTTGAACTAGTTAGACCCTACAATCAATAATGGATTCTACAACGGCCCCACTATTAAATTTAGTGGGGTTTTGCTTGCAAGAGCGATAGTTGTGAAAATGACAAGCCTCATACCAATTCACTATAAATTTGAATGGTTATGGAAGTAGTGCTCCCAATAATGCCTCTTTCCTAGGTTTTGATGACGCCTATCTCCAATCCCTTTTTCACCAAAATTATTATACCGTTTTGCTACTACCCTAATCCACCGTAGAGAATATCCTGTCACTTGAGATACTTCCGACGTTGTCTTACCACTTTTGAGTAACCATACGATTTGATACTGGCTTTTTTCTACAGCATTTTTCGATTGGCGGTAGCGTGTTTCTAAATCTTCCAATTTGTGATGATGGATAATTGAAATTCGTTTTGGCATACTAGAGATGGTTACAATCAAGTTAAAAAGTAAAGATACATTTAATGTCTGACGGGATACCGGGAGTCACTAAGAAGCTTTAGACTGTATTGTTTGCAATCGGTGTAGGAGTATGTCACTAGATAAAAGTACGATCCACATAGTATGAACCTAGTACCAGAGCATCCATCCGAGTCCTCAAGAAGCATTGAATAGCTTCTGTTGGAGTTCGAACAATGGGTTCATTCTCGTTGAGAGATGTGTTAAGAACAATCGGAATTCCAGTGCGTTGCGCAAACTTAGCAATCAAGTCCCAATAGAGAGGATTAGTTTGGCGACTGACACTTTGTAAGCGACCTGTCCCATCAACATGGGTTACAGCAGGAATTTGCTCTCTTTTTTCTGGGCGAATTTTAAAAACTTTTTCCATGAACGGTGCAGGCTCATCAATTTCAAAATATTCGCCTACCCGTTCTTCAAGAATGCTAGGAGCAAAAGGACGGAACTTTTCTCGGAATTTGATTTTTAGGTTAATGATGTCACGCATATCCACGCGACGAGGATCAGCAAGAAGAGAACGGTTACCAAGAGCTCTCGCAGCAAACTCCATTCTCCCTTGAAACCAACCAACGACTTTTCCTTCACAAAGAGCATCAACAACTTGGTTGAGCAGTGCTTCTCGTTCTAATTGTTTGGGATGGAGGTTGTGGGCTTGCAATGCGAGTAAGCATTCTTCATCAGAAAATTCTGAACCCCAATAGGCATGATTTAAGATAAATTGACGGGGTTTCTTAAGGATTTGATTCCAAACAAAGAAGGCTGCACCTATACAGGTGCCATTATCAGCAGCACCTACGGGAATATAAATGTTTTTAAAGGGAGTGTTTTGAGTGATCTTGCCATTGGCAACAGAATTCATGGCAACTCCGCCTGCTAAACAGAGATTATCACTCTTGTAGCGATCGCTGAGTCGGTTGAGAACATGAAAAATAATTTCTTCGGTCACCGCTTGCAAAGAAGCTGCAATATTTCGATGCTTGGAAGTAATTTCTGATTTTGGCTGTCGTGCTGGACCCAATAAATCTTCTAGTTTTGGACTGTAAAAAGGCTCAACATAAGGTGCGCCATTATCCCACTTCATGGCTATCCCTTGTTCATGATGAGTGAAGTAATCTAAGTTCATCTCAAAACTGTCTCCTTTTGGAGAGATGATTCGCCGGAATGCTTCCAGATATTCTGGCTCTCCATAAGGAGCTAAGCCCATAACCTTATATTCATCGCCATATGCGAAAAAACCTAGGTAAAGAGTGATAGCGTTGTAAAGGTAACCGATAGAATGAGGAAAGTGGGTACGAGAAAAGTACTCTAGGTTGTTGCCTTCACCTGCACCTGAAAGGGTACTGACAAAATCCCCCATCCCGTCAATCGATAAAATCGCAGCTTTTTCAAACGGGGAGACAAAGAAGGTACTTGCGAAGTGGGTTGTGTGATGCTCTAAGGTATGGATGGGAGCATGAATGTCTTCTGGTTGACACTGACAAGCATCTGCTAATTCTTCTTTGAGGCTAGTAGATTTACTTTGTTTGTTAAACCGATCTAGGAGTGAGGATAGAGAGGGACGTTGTTGCAGAGTAAAAAGGAGTTTACGATTGAGATTGGCTTTAGGGTTAAATGAGACTGCAACGTGGTCTAAATCTGCTGCCCCTAGTCTAGCAACTTGTAAGCAATAACGGATAGATTCAGCCGGAAACCCTGCCCAATGCTTGACCCGTGTAAACCTTTCTTCCTCAACTGCAGCAACAAGTTGACCGTTTTGGATCAGGCAAGCTGAGGCATCACCATGGTATGCGTTAATTCCAAGAATATTCATTGAATTATATGTTTTGTTTGTGATAAAAATTTAAATGCAGAGATGTTCTATGTGTTAGTCTGCGTCTGAGGGACTGTTGTAGAGTAGTAACATGCGTTGGTTGTGCTCAAGCTTATATGCAAGAGCAGAGAATCCCACAAGACAACAAAATAGACCCACAACCCAACCTTTCCAAGGAGTCAGGACATGAACAATACCTGTGGCTGGTAGATGTCCCAAAGGAGCATTTGTGCTGAAGTTGAGATCACTATAAAACAACCAATTGTGATTGCTACGCCAACCGATGCGATCGCAAAACTTGCACCATGTTTCATAATCAGCACTAGGTTGACCACCGACACTTTCCCAGATTTGCTTTTGCACACTCAAACCAAAGCGACCATTGCTGTATTTCAGCCAGAGTTGATCTATGATGCAAAGGTCAGTGTAGGGAAACTTATTGATGGATTCGATGTCTAGCCAACCTTCTGTTTCTCGATTAGCTACTTTGAGCATAAGCGCGATAGTTTCCCGATCTGCTTGTTTCCACTTACCTTCTGCCAGAAGCTTGCGCAACTGCTTGTAATCGACTCCTTTTTGAGAATAGAGGTTAGCAGAATTATACTTATAAGGAATGAAAGTGGTTAGAGTTGGTTGGATTTCCAGGTGTGACTTCAAATTTTCTCCGACACAACCTACAGCACCTAGTCTCTCTTCTGTAATGAGAGGGTAATCGATTTTCCCCTCCAGAAAATCTTGGGAGGTAAAGTTACTCTTAATATCAGGATTTCCAACTTGTAATTGAGTCAATTTTTGGATAGACTCGATTGCATCCAAATTGTCAAAAGTTTCAGCAGCATTGACCCGCATCCATAATTGCTTAGCTAATTCAAAATTTCCATCAATGTCTGCCTGAAAAGCAGCAAGCTTAAGTGTGTTAATATCATGCAAACTGGCGTATTTTGATATAAAAATTAGGTGAAATTTTGCTATGGGTTGGGCAATGATGTGGGGTGTTTGCTGAGCATTCTTATATTGATGAGCAAGTTGTGGCACTCGAAAACTTAAATATTGATTTAACCTCTTAAGTGTTGAGCATTGTCCCTGAACACCCAAACCTTCTAAGAGTGCATGAGTAAATGCACCTGTTTGAAGCGCATCAATTTCGTAGGAGTATTCATGGGGATGACAGGAAAGAATGCTGATAATCTTGCTTTGATTTGCTATCTCTTGTGTTTGTCTCCCAAATCCTTGAGTAGTTTCTTTATGGTGGTGACGACAAGCATCTAAAATGAGGATGACATTGTCAGAACCACAACGTTGCAAGTGTTGGATAACATAGCTGATGGAAATAGCTGTATTTTCAGTATCCTCTGGGTTGCTATCAGCAAGCATAAGGTAATCACTATTAGCGTGCATTATCCCATGACCACTGAAGAAGAACCAAAAGTTATCTCCCGATTCCATCAAGGGTTGTTCACTTAATTGTTGGAGACACCGCATCAAGTTAGCATAGTAGGGACGGGTTGAAGTTCCACCAATGTCAGGTGAATCATCGGAGAATAAGAAAACCCGCTCAAAACCTGCTTGATTGCAAAGAAAGCTCTGTATTAACTGTGCATCTCGTTGAGCATACTTGAGCGGTTGCATAAAGTTATAATAATTAACGCCGATTACCAATGCCCAGTTTTTTGTCATTAATTAAGTTTTAAAAAAATGAAATATTTATTTATTGAACATATGAGTGAGCAATCTTAATTTGGTTTCAAATAATCCTCAAAAAAATTTTATTTTTGCAGAATTTTTGATGAGATAATTTGCAGAAAGCATTCTAACGCTCTTTCATCACTCTGGGCAGAGTATAATAACCAAGAAATGACTGAGTTGTAGAGTTCATCGATGGTAGCGCCGAGAAAAGCAGTGACAACTGTCCGGTTCGTGGATGCTTACTGTGCTGCATACAAAGACATCTTCGCGGAGGTGAGAAGTTTTGAAAGTTTTAAATATCTACATCTGGGAATGATATCAGAAATTAAGAGAAAGTCCCTGCCAGAGATAGCTCGAGTAGTAGGTTTAGACAATGAACAGCCTTTGCACCATTTCTTAACGGAATCACCATGGGATAGAAAACAGTTGATGGAGAGAAGATTGGCTTTAACATTATCAATGCTGAAAGGACAATCATTTATATTAGTAATAGATGAAACAGGAGATAAAAAGAAAGGGGACAGTACGGATTATGTATCAAGACAATATATTGGAAATTTAGGGAAAGTAGAAAATGGTCTAGTATCAGTGAATGCATATGGAGTGTTAGGAACAATAGTATTTCCGTTAATTTTTAAAATATTCAAGCCGCCATTAAACCTGAAAGAAGAAGATATATATAAAACCAAGCCGGAATTGGCAGCAGAAATTATTAAAGAATTAAGAGAGTTAGGATTTAAATTTGACGTAGTTTTGGCAGATTGTTTGTATGGGGAAAGTAAAACTTTCCGGAGAATATTGGAGGAAGAGAAATTAAAGTATGTATTAGCAGTGAGGAGTAATCATCAAGCGTGGTCAGAAATAGAAAACGTAGAATTTAGCGAATGGCATACATTTGACAGGATATTTTCTAATGGAAAAGAGGAAATATACTACATTCAAGAAATTATTTGTGAAAGTTCAAAAGACATAAGATATTGGAAGATTACTAAAGATATATTGAAAGAGAGAAAAAGCACAACTTGGTATTTAATGAGTAATTTAATAGGCGAGATTAAGCAGACAGTCGGCAATACTTATGGAATTCGCAATTGGATTGAATACGGTTTTAAACAAGGTAAAAATGAATTAGGGTGGGCAGATTTTCGATTGACTAATTATCACCAGATAGAAAAGTGGTGGGAGATTGTCTGTTGTGCATATTTAATGGTAAGCTGGCAGGCTCTTGAAAGGAAGAGAGCGAACAATACTGAGAAAGAAAACAAAAATATTCCGGCCATTACT
>Ga0070738_10004565_pt1 | contig 16395 bp, 13 predicted proteins | sample Coa_R2_2_FD_66446 | JGI IMG/M metagenome (GOLD analysis project Ga0070738, IMG submission 66446) | Surface soil microbial communities from Centralia Pennsylvania, which are recovering from an underground coalmine fire - Coalmine... | ecosystem: Environmental > Terrestrial > Soil > Unclassified ...
TATGACCGCGGCACCCAGTTCGGGCTCAAGACCGGCGGCAATGTCGAAGCGATCCTGATGTCGCTGCCGCCCGAGGTCGCCTGGCCCTAGGCTTGCTCTTCCGGCGGTCGGTGCTGCCGGAACATGACGAGCAACAGCAGATCGTAGACCGATTTGAGCGCACCGGCGAGGATGAGCGGCCAGCCGAAGGGCGAGAGCGCCAGGAGATAGCCGGCGAGAACGGGGCTGAGGGCGGCGGCGAGGCTCCGCGGCACCGAGGTGACGCTCGCCGCCGCCGGCCGCTCGGGCGGGGTCACCACCGCCATCACATAGGAGCTGCGCGTCGGCACATCCATCTGCGACAAGGCGCTACGCAGCAAAAGCAAGGCCACGGCGAGAGAGAGAGTCGGCATCAGCGGCATCAGGATGAGGCAGATATTCGACGGCAGATGTGTGAAGACCATGGTGTTGATGAGGCCGATGCGGAGCGAGAGCCGAGCCGCCGCCAGATATGACCCTGCCGAAAGAAGCCCGGTCCAGAAGAAGATCGTGCCGGCCGCGGCGAGCGACAGGCCGAACCGATCAAAGAGCCAGAGCGCCAAGAGCGACTGGACGATGAGCCCGCCGCCGAAGGCGTCGAGGCTGAAAAGCGCCGCGAGCATCGTCACGATCCGCCGCGAGGGACCGAGCGGTTGCGCCTTCCTTGACCGCCCCTGATCGATGCGCTCGGGGAGCCGGCGATAGAGATAGAAGGTGGCAAGCCCGAGGAGCGCATAGAGCGCGAACATCGCTTGCAGCGACGTGATGACGCGCGCGCCGGTGAGCTCGCGCAAGAGCTCGGGAAGCCCGGCGGCCAGCGATCCCAGCGCCGCCACCAGCGAGCCCGCGAGACTGTAGACCGCGAAAATACTGGTGCGATTTCGGTCGCTCGCCCGATCGGCCAGCAACGCCTGCTCGAGCGGCAGGAAGACGCTGACATCGCCCGAGGAGGGGTTGAGCGTGCCGATGAAGGCGATCACCAGGAGCGGCCAGAAGCGCGTCTCGAGCGTGAAGCCGAGCCCGGTCGCGACCATCAGGAGCGCCGCCGCCACCAACAGGGCGCGGCGGCGAAAGCGGTGCGCGGTGAAGCCGACCGCGAGGCTCAATGCCGCCGAGCCAAGCAAGGTCGCCGCGGTGAGCACGCCGACGGCAAAGGCATCGAAGCCGAGCGCCGTCAGATAGACCGGAAGCAGCAGGCTCACGAACCCGTCACCGAAGGCGCGCAGGCCGCGGCCCCAGATCAGAAGCCGTATTTCCGCGGGAGTATCGGGCGGCAGGATCTTGAAAGGCATCAGCGGCTTCGGCTCACCGGCATCAGGGGCGTTCTTCAGATTGCCGCAATGGCCTCGGCGCCGAGCGCTCCCAGGAAGACGACCAGCCAGGGCGGCGCGCGCCAGACGGCCAGCAACAGGAACGCCGCGATGGCCAGGACGACATCGGGCGCGCCGAAGATCGCATTGGTCCAGACGGGATGATAGAGCGCGGCGAGCAGCAATCCCACCACCGCCGCATTGACGCCGCTGAGCGCCGCCCGCATCGCCTGATTGCCGCGCAGCGCGCTCCAGAACGGCAGCGCGCCTACCACCAGGAGGAAGGACGGCAGGAAGATCGCGCCGAGGCAGATCAACCCGCCCTGCCAGCCATGGGGCGCCGGCACCATGACCGTGCCGAGATAGGCCGAGAAGGTGAAGAGCGGCCCCGGCACCGCCTGCGCCGCGCCATAGCCGGCGAGGAAGGCATCGTTGCCGACCCAGCCCGGCGGCACGACCGAGGCTTGCAGCAAGGGCAGCACGACATGGCCGCCGCCGAAGACCAGGGCGCCCGAGCGATAGAAGCTGGCGATCACGGCGAGGGCATGGTTGCCGCTGGCCCGGGCCGCCGCCGGCAGGCCGATCAGCAGGGCGAAGAAGAGCGCGAGCGCGGCGATCGACCAGAGCTTGCCGACGCGCAGCGGCAGAGGCTCGGCCGTGCCGGGCGCGGGATCGCGCAGGAACCGCCAGCCGAGCAGCCCGCCCAACAGGATCGCCGCCACCTGCCCCGCCGCGGCCGGGACGGCGAGGGCCAGAATGGCCGCGGCGCCGGCCAGGGTCGCGCGTGGCCGGTCGGGCGCCAGGCTGCGCGCCATGCCCCACACCGCCTGCGCGACCACCGCGACGGCCACGATCTTCAAGCCGTGCAACCACTTGGCGCCCGCGACATCGCCCAGGCTGTCGACGCCATAGCCGAAGAGGATGAGCGCCAGCGCCGACGGCAGGGTGAAGCCGAACCAGGCGCAGAAGGCGCCCGGCAGCCCCGCGCGCAGGAGGCCCAGCGCCATCCCCGTCTGACTGCTCGCCGGTCCGGGCAGGAACTGGCAGAGCGCCACGATATCGGCAAAGCCCGCCTCGTCGAGCCAGCGGCGGCGGGCGACGAACTCGGCGCGGAAATAGCCCAGATGCGCCACCGGCCCGCCGAAGGAGGTGAGGCCCAGCGGGAGGAAGGCGAGCAGCACCTCGAGTGGCGCACGAATCCGGCGCATCCCTTGTTATTCCTGGGAAATCCGCGGGATCACGAGCATTTTCGACGGTATTTTCAGCGCCATCTCACCCCCACCGGACCCCCATCCCCAGAGCATTTCTGCCGGATTCTACCGCCACCCCGCGCGCTTTCTGAGTTCCGCCCGGCAGGCCAGATAGTCGGCGCGGAAATCGCCCAATTCCCACCACTCCTCGACCTCGGCGAGGAGTTCGCCCATGCGCGGTCCCGGCGGCACGCCGAGCGCCGCGACGTCGCGACCCTTGAGCGGGAATTCCCGGGGCCGCCAGCCCTCGGCGAGGCGGAGGAGCCGCCGGCCGCGCTCCGCCTCGCCGGTCTCGGCCATCGCGAGCAACACGAGGTCGCGGAAGAGCCCGACGCCCAGATGATGAAGCGCCCGGTGCTGATCGCGCTGATTGGCGCGGAGCGCGAAGGGCCAGGGCGGCTCGGCCAAGGCCAGAAGCCGCTCGCGCTGCGCATTGGAGAGCCTGAGCCGCCCCGCCGCCGCGGCGACCTGCGCCTGGTCGGGAATGAGGAGCGCGGCCAGCCGGCGCAGCGGATCGGCCGTCTCCTCGAGCGGCACCAGCGCGCGCAGCAGAGCGAGCCGCTGCGCTTCGGGCAGCATGACCGCGAGCACGCCATCCGCGCGCATGAGCTCGAGCGTCGGCGCGGGATCGGCAGCGGCGAGCAGCTTCAGGAGCTCGGCCGCCACGCGCTCGCCCGAGAGCGTCGGCAGAAGATAGACGAGCGCGCGGCACGCGGCGCGCGCGGCTTCATCGGGCTCGGTCCGCCCATAATGCGCGTGGAAGCGATAGAAGCGGAGAAGTCGCAGCACATCCTCGCGGATGCGCGTTCCGGGATCGCCGACGAAGCGCACGCGCCCGGCCTTCAGATCGCCGAGCCCGCCCATGGGATCGAAGACCTGCCCCCCCGCATCGAGGAAGAGCGCGTTCATCGTGAAGTCGCGGCGTGCCGCATCCGCGCGCCAGTCATCGGTGAAGGCGACACGCGCATGGCGGCCATCCGTCTCGACGTCGCGCCGCAGCGTCGTGATCTCGATATGCCGGAGCGGTGCCACCGCCGTCACGGTGCCATGGGCAAGCCCGGTCGGCACCCCTTTGATCCCCGCCGCGTCGAGCCGGCGCATCACCTCGTCCGGCGGAAGCGGCGTCGCGACGTCGATGTCGCCGATGGGGCGCCCCAGCAGCGTGTCGCGCACGCAGCCGCCGACGAAGCGCGCGGCCCCGCCGTCGCGCGCGAGCGCCGCGAGCACCGCCGCCACCGCCGGCTCGCTCATCCAGAGCGCGATGCCGATCCGCTCGGCCGGCCGGTCCTCGCCGCTCATCGCGCCGGCGGGGCCGGCTCGACATGGCCGGGCTCGATGCGGCCATCGATATAGCGCGGCGGCACATAGACCCCTTGCGGCGAGCCGGTGATATGAACGCGCAGGACGAAGAGCAGCGCGGCCGTGGCGACGACGCCGGCAAGCGCGAGCCAAGGCCAAGGCAGCCCCCGCCAATCCGCCGCCCCCGCCGCTTCCGGCCGCTTGAGCGCCACGAGCCAGAGGATGTACAGCACCGTCGGCAGGAAGAGCGGCACGAGGATGGTCAGGAAGATGCGCATGGGGTTCGGATGATGGCGCCAGAGTGCGATGCATGACAAGCTCTGCAAGACGAGCGCTTTCCGCGCGCCGACGCTTGACAGCCGGCGCGTCCCGATCGATAAGGCTGGCGATGACCCACGCATTCACCGCCCGCTTCTATTACTTTAGCTGTCCAACGATGGCGGCGGAGGAAGGGATGCGCCCGGTCTGACGATCGATCTCCAAGCGACAATCCCAACAGCCGCCGCCTCCGGCGGCTTTTTTATTGCCGCCGGCGCGGCCGATCCCTCGAGGAGACATGCCGTGACCATAGCGACCGACGACCTTCGCATCCGCGCGATCCACGCGCTCAGCGCACCCGCCGCCGTCATCGCCGAGATCCCACGCAGCGACAAGGCCGCCCGCACCATCGCCGAGGCGCGCCGCGCGCTTCACCGCATCCTCACCGGCGCCGATGACCGGCTCGCCGTCATCATCGGTCCCTGCTCGGTGCATGATCCCGAAGCGGCGCTCGACTATGCGCAGAAGCTTGCGGCGTTGCGTGGGCGGCTTGCCGACCGTCTCGAGATCCTCATGCGCGTCTATTTCGAGAAGCCGCGGACGACGGTCGGCTGGAAGGGGCTCATCAACGATCCCGGTCTCGATGGCAGCTTCGACATCGATCGCGGCCTGCGCATCGCCCGCCGCCTCCTGGCTGGGATCGCCGAGCTTGGCCTACCGGCGGCGTGCGAATTCCTCGACACCACGACGCCGCAATATATCGCCGACCTCGTCGCCTGGGCGGCGATCGGCGCGCGCACCACCGAGAGCCAGGTGCATCGCGAGATGGCCTCGGGCCTCTCCTGCCCCGTCGGCTTCAAGAACGGTACCGACGGCAATGTGAAGATCGCAGTCGATGCCGTGCTCTCGGCGTCTGAGCCGCATCATTTCATGGCGGTGACCAAGGACGGCCGCGCCGCGATCGCGGCGACGTCAGGCAACCCCGATTGCCACATCGTGCTGCGCGGCGGCGCCAAGCCCAATTACGACGCCGCAAGCATCGAGGCGGCAAGCGTGTTGGCGTCGCGCGCCGGGTTGAAGCCCGCCCTGATGATCGATGCGAGCCACGGCAACAGCGGCAAGAGACCCGAAGCCCAGCCGCATGTGGTCGAGCACGTCGCCCGCCAGATCGAAGCGGGCGACCGCCGCATCATCGGCCTCATGATCGAAAGCAACCTGCTGGCGGGCCGCCAGGACCTGATCCCCGGCACGCCGCTCATCTGCGGCCGCAGCATCACCGATGGCTGCATCGACTGGGAAACCTCGGTCGCGGTGCTGGAGCGGATCGCGCGGGCGGTGGAGCGGCGGCGGGCGGGGATGAGAGGTGTGGAGCGAATGCCAACGCACTCTTCCCCCTCTCCGCCCATTGGGGTATCGCCTTGACAGATCTGGATCTACGATTTTCCCCTCTGCCCTTTAGGGCGGAGGGGTTAGGGGAGGTGGGTGGCAAAGGCATTGAGGACCAGGACGACGGTGGCACGCCGCCTGCGCCGCGACGCCACGAATGTCGAACGCCTTCTGTGGTTCGCGTTGCGCAAGCGGCTTTCGGCCTGGAAATTTCGCCGCCAACATCCGATCGGACGGCGCGTCGTCGATTTCGCCTGTCCCGAGCGAAAGCTGGCGATCGAGCTGGACGGCAGTCAGCACGCGCTGCGCGAGGAAGCGGATGAACGCCGCAGCGCCGAGCTCGCGCAGCGCGGCTACCGCGTCATCCGCTTCTGGAATAGTGAGGTGCTGGACAATCTGGAGGGCGTTTTGGAAGCCATCCGCGGCGCCCTCGACGCCGACCCACCTCTCCCGCAACCCGTTCGACCGCTTTGTGGTCGAACCCTCCGGGGCCGCGCGTCGCAGCGCGGCCGGGTTGCGCCCTCCGCCCTGAAGGGCAGAGGGGAATTGATAGGCGATCAGATGTGCGACTCCGCGCACCGCACCTAGCTCAAGCCTCCGAAATGGTACGACCTCAGCAACTCGTAGGCTTCGAATGAAAGAAGTTCCGATATCCTAAATCAAACGGAACCTGTCGCGCTTTCTCCGTGAAGCCGAGAAGCCGGAGAACATCAGCCGCTTAAATCTCGAGATAGCCCGGGCCGGTCCAGCCCGTGTCTTCTCCGGGATAACCGGGCTGCGCCGAGAGGAGCCTCACGCCGTGCGTCTCCGTCGCCAGGCTCCAATGGTGGTGACCGAAGATCCATGCGGCGACGCCGGCCGCGGACGCGGCCTCCAGCAAATCGTCGCAATCGGAGCAGAAGGCGGGCGCCAGCTCATTGAGCCCGTGGCCGGGATGACGAGCGGCGGAATGCGGCACGTGATGCGTGACGATAAGCGTCGGCCCGTCGGCCGGCTCGGCGAGCTTCCGCAGGAGCCACGCCCGCGAGAGCCTATGCTCCGCCAGGGCCTCGACGGGAGAGAAAAAGCCCGAGCCCTCGCTGCGGCGGATCAGACGATGGTCATGAATTGCCTGTTCGGCCGCGGTCATCGCCGCCGCGGGATCGCCGGTGACGGCGTAATCCGTCCAGAGCGTCGCCCCGAGAATCCGCAGCGGCGCGCCGCCTCGTGCGATCGATGACTCGCCCCTGTCGAGCACCGTCACTGTGCGATCGCCCGCAGCGAGCAGTGCGGCACGATCCTCGCGAAAGCAGCCGCGGTAATATTCGTGGTTTCCGGGCACGAGGACGACGCTGCACCCGAGAAACTCGGCTGCTTGGCGCGCATAAGAGAGCGGCGACACATTCCGTGTCGAGCGCACCCGACCGATATCGCCCGCGAGGATCAGCAGATCCGCCGCCCCGACGAATTTCGACAAGTCTGGGCCAAAGCCAAGCGGCAGGATATCGCTCCACGGCGCGGCTGGCTGACTCTCCCGGATCTCGATATGCACGTCGCTGAAATAGACGATTCGCATGGCGGTCATTCGGTCCCGGTCCGTCGGCTCAGAGGCAACATGCGCCCGTCAGGTCGAGCTTGTCATCTTTCGCACTTTGGCGATCATCGAGCGAGAGACATGCCACTACCGAAATTTGGCTATCTTCTCCCTCTCCGCCCATAGGGCGGAGAGGGTCGGGGTGAGGTGGGCATGCTCGGTGCGAAACCGAGCTGTCTCTCCCACCCACCTCATCCTAAATCCTTCTCCCCCCGCAAGCGGGCGGAGAAGGACTTGTTGCATTGAGAAGAACTGGAAAAGGGAGTGGCTAAAATGGGAGTGGTTAATTTGTCTATCGGCTGAATCGGATTGCCGGAGATTTGATGAACCGAAGTGCGGAAAATCGATAAAGCCAAAGGCGGTGCTTTCTCTGAAGCTTCAATCTGCCCATCCACCTACCAATGCCGCCGGGCACGAGCCGGAGGGGCCCCGGTTGCATCTCCGCTGCTCGACGCATGGTGAAGCTGCGCTTCTTCTTAAACTCGCGCACCCTGGAGGCGCAGCGTCGGGAAGATGAAGAACTCATGTATTGAGACTCGCGCGATCGAACCAACGTTTTGCACGCTTGAGCAGTTCGCAGCTAGGCGCGTAATAGCGGCACAGGCGAAGTGGCGCTCGCGGCCAAAGGCGGACAAACGCTACCCTCACCTCCCCAACACCTCCGCCAGATTCACCAGCATCCCCGCCGTCGCGCCCCAGATGTAGCGGTCGGCATAGGGGAACACGAAGAACTGCCGGAGGCGGCCCTTGTATTCGCGGCTGTCGCGCTTGCGGTTCTGGGGGTCCAGGATGAAGGACAAGGGAACCTCGAAGATCTCGGCGACCTCGAAGGGATCGGGCTTCATCGGATAAGGCGCGCGCACCAACCCCACGACGGGCGTAACCTCGAAGCCGGTGCTGGTGACGTAGGTGTCGAGCCGGCCGATCACCTCGACATAGTCGCGAGGGAGACCCACCTCCTCCTCGGTCTCGCGCAAAGCGGTCTCGATCGAGTCGCGGTCATGCGCCTCGGTGCTGCCGCCGGGAAAGGAGATCTGTCCGGCATGGGCGGCGAGATGCGCCGTGCGCTGCGTCAAGAGCACGGTAAGCTCTTGGGGCTGCATGACGAGCGGCACCAGCACCGCCGCGGGCGTCAGGGCGGTCGCCGGCGGCGCGCCGCCCGGCACCAGCGAATGGTCGCCGCGCACTTGCGCGATTGTCGCGGGATCGCTCGCGCGCTCGCCGGCGATCGACTGGGCGAGCCGCTCGCGCACCTGCTCCGGCGTCAGCCTCCGCCCTCGAGGCTCCCCAGCGGAAAGAACTTCCCCTTGCTCCATACGCCGAACAGGGTCGCGTCGCCGACCCGCTCCTCTTTGCCGAGATCCACGAGCTGGTAAAATACCGGACGGCTCAACCGCGCTTCCAGCCCCTCGCGCAGGAGGATATAGGGGCTGGGCTCGCCGCTCGCGGAATCGGTGACGACTCGGAGGGGATGATCGGCACCGGCCGCCACAGTTTCGTCAATGTTTGTGCGGAAGATGAGCGACTGATCGCGGCCGCTGCCCTCCTGGATGAGCTCGACCGCGACGAAAGGGGCGTCATCGACAGTGATCCGACCGCGCTCGACGGGCGTTATCAGCCAGAAGGTGCCGTCAGCCTCGCGTCGAAGGACGGTGCTGAACAGCCGAACCATCGGCATACGATGGATCGGCGAGCCGCGGTAGTACCAGGTGCCGTCACGCGCGATGCGTATATCGAAATGGCCGCAATCAATGGGTTGGCGCTTTGCAGGATGGCTCGGAGCGGCGGCATTCGCGGCCAGGCGATCGAGCCCGGTTGACGATGTCCCCTTATCGGTCATGATCGATCTCCATAACCAGGCGAAGGAGCGGGGTTCGTGAGTCTTTCCGACAATGCGTCCATGACTGCCGGCGCCGCCGATCTCGTCGCCGAGATCGATGCCTTGGGTCAACGCTTGGGCCAGGTGCGCGAGCGCATCGGCCGCGTCATCTTCGGCCAGCACGAGGTGATCGAGCAAGCGCTCATCACGCTGCTGGCCGGCGGGCACGCGCTCTTGATCGGCGTGCCCGGCCTCGCCAAGACGCGGCTCGTCGAAACGCTCGGCACCGTGCTCGGCCTCGACGACAAGCGCATCCAATGCACGCCCGACCTCATGCCCGCGGACATCCTGGGCTCCGAAGTGCTCGAGGAAGGCGAGAGCGGGCGACGCTCCTTCCGCTTCATCCCGGGCCCCGTCTTCTGTCAGCTCCTGATGGCCGACGAGATCAACCGCGCGAGCCCGCGCACGCAATCGGCGCTGCTTCAGGCGATGCAGGAGGGCCGCGTCTCGGTCGCGGGCCAATATCATCCGCTGCCGCGGCCCTTCCATGTGCTGGCGACGCAGAACCCCTTGGAGCAGGAAGGCACATATCCGCTCCCCGAGGCGCAGCTCGACCGTTTTCTGTTGCAGATCGATGTGGGCTATCCCGACATCGATGCCGAGCGGCAGATGCTGTTGGCGACGACGGGGATCACCGAGGAGAAGGCGACGCCGCTTCTGACCGGCAACGAGCTCATGGCGGCGCAGCGTCTCGTCCGCCGCGTGCCGGTGGGCGAGAGCGTTGTCGAGGCGATCCTGCGCCTCGTGCGCTCGGGCCGGCCCGACGCCACCGACATCGCCGAGGCGCGCCAGCATGTCGCCTGGGGACCGGGGCCGCGCGCGAGCCAAGCGCTGATGCTCGCCTGCCGCGCCCGCGCGCTTCTCGAGGGGCGGCTTGCGCCTTCGATCGACGATGTCGTGGCCTTGGCCGCGCCCGTGCTGCGCCACCGCATGGCGCTCAATTTCGCGGCGCGCGCCGACGGCATCACCATGGCTCAAGTCATCGACCGGCTCGTGGCACCGCTCGCCTGATGGCGCAATCCGCGGCATTGCAGCATCGCGCCGAGCAGCTTGCGGCCGCGCTGCCGCCGCTGCTCGTGGCGGCCGAGCGCGTCGCCGCCACCGTCGCGCAAGGCGTCCATGGCCGGCGCCGCGTCGGCCAGGGCGAGACCTTCTGGCAGTTCCGCCAGTATCAGCCGGGCGATGCCGTGCCGCGCATCGATTGGCGCGAAAGCGCCAAGTCGCAGCGCCTCTATATCCGCGAGACCGAATGGGAAGCGGCGCAGAGCGTGTGGCTCTGGCGCGACACGTCGGCCTCGATGGATTACGCCTCCTCCGCCGGTCTCTCGACCAAGCGCCGGCGCGCCGACATCCTGGTGCTCGCGCTCTCCGCGCTCTTGGTGCGCGGCGGCGAACGCGTCGCGCTGCTCGGCAGCGGACTGCCGCCGGCGAGCGGGCGCGCGGTGCTCAACCGCTTCGCGCTCACCCTCGAGCGTCCGGCGGAAGGCGCGAGCCTGCCGGTCTTCGAGCCCTTGCCGCGCTATGCGCAACTCGTCCTCATCGGCGATCTGCTGGCACCCCTTCCCGAGATCCAGGACCGCATCGCGCGCTTTGCCGCCAATGGCCTGCGCGGCCATCTCCTGCAAGTCCTCGACCCCGCCGAGGAGACGCTGCCCTTCGAAGGCCGCGTGCGCTTCGAAGGATTCGAGCAGGAGGACTCGCTCCTCATCAGCCGGGTCGAGAGCGTGCGCGAGGATTACCTGAAGCGCCTGGCGCGCCATCGCGAAGGGCTCGCCGATATCGCGCGGCGCGCCGGGTGGAGCTTCGGCGCGCATCGCACCGACCGGCCGCCGCATATGGCGCTGCTCGCGCTCTACGGCGCGCTCGGCGAGCCGCGCGGGAGATAGCCGATGCTGGCGCTGGGTCCCCTCGCCTTCGCCGCGCCCTGGATCCTCCTGGGTCTCGCCATCCTGCCGGTGCTGTGGTGGCTTCTGCGCGTGACGCCGCCGGCGCCCAAACGCATTCGCTTCCCGGCGCTCCGCCTTCTCCTCGGATTGACGCCCCAGGAGGAGACGCCGGCGAAGACGCCGCTCTGGCTCATCCTGATGCGCATGGCGCTGATCGCGCTCGTCATCCTCGCGCTCGCCCATCCGCTCCTCAATCCCAATGCGCAATTGACGGGCAGCGGGCCGCTGGTCATCGCGCTCGACGATGGCTGGACGGCGGCGCGGCATTGGGACGAGCGGCGCGCCATGGTCGGCCGGCTCATCGATCAGGCCGAGCGCGAGGGCCGCAGGGTCGTGCTCTTCGGCACCGCGCCGCAGGCGGGCGATGCCGCGGCGCCGCCGCTTTCGGTGCTGCGGCCGAGCGATGCGCGCGCGGCGGCCGATGGGCTGACACCTCAGCCCTGGCCCGCCGACCGCAAGGCGGCGCTCGACCGGCTCGCCAAGCTCGGGATCAGCGGTGCCGCCGATCTCGTCTGGCTCAGCGACGGCGTCGATGACGGCGACGCCGCGGATTTCGCGCGCGGCCTCCTGCGCTTCGGCAGCCTGCGCGTCTTCGCCGACGGCGCCGCCGATTTGCCGCGGCTCTTGGCGCCTGCCAACACCGACGACAAGGATCTGACCGCGACCGTGCGGCGCGCCGACAGCGCCGCGCCGGAGCGATTGACCGTGCGCGCCATCGGCGATGATTCGCGTCTCCTCGCGCGCCAGGAAGTGACGCTTGCGCCGGGCAGCGACCGCATCGTCGCGCATCTCGCCATGCCGAGCGAGCTGCGCAATCGCGCCGCGGCGATCCAGATCGAGGGCGAGAGCTCGGCGGGCGCGGTGCTGCTGCTCGATGAGCGCTGGCGGCGGCGCCCCGTCGGCGTCGTCGCCGGACGCGCCGGCACGGCGGCGCAACCCTTGCTGAGCGGCGCCTATTATCTCGAACGCGCCTTGAGCCCCTTCAGCGAGGTGCGGCGCGGCGTTCCGGCAACGCTCATCAAGGGCGACATTGCCGTCCTCGCCATGCCCGATGTGGCGCCCGCGGGCGCGGATGAGAAGGCGGCGATCGTCAAATGGATGGAGAATGGCGGCGTCGTCATGCGCTTTGCCGGCCCCCATCTCGCCGAGCGAGCGGATGACGATCTCCTGCCCGTCACCTTGCGCCGCGGCGGGCGCACGCTCGGCGGCGCGCTGTCCTGGGAGAAGCCGGCGAAGCTCGCGCCCTTCACCGCCGACAGCCCCTTCGCCGGGCTCGACATCCCCGAGGACGTCACCGTCTCGCGCCAGGTGCTGGCGGAGCCGACGATCGACTTGGGCGGCAAGACCTGGGCGCGGTTGGTCGATGGCACGCCGCTCGTCACCGCGGAGAAGCGCGGCAAGGGCTGGCTCGTGCTCGTCCACACCACCGCCGATCCCGAATGGTCGAACCTCGCGATCTCCGGCCTCTTCGTCAACATGCTGCGCCGCCTCGTGGCGCTAAGCCAGGGCGTCTCGGGCAACAGCGATCAGGCGCTGCCGCCGGTCGAAACGCTCGACGGGTTCGGACGCCTGCAGCGCGCGCCGGCGAGCGTCCACACCATCGCCGCCGGCGCCTTTGCCGACACCATCGCCTCGCCGAGCCATCCGCCCGGCTTCTACGGCACGCCCGATGCGCGGCGCGCCATCAATCTCGCCGGCGCGGTAAAGCATTTCGCGCCGCTGGGCGCCCTGCCGCCGGGCGTGCTGCGCGAGAGCTATGGGCGCAGCAACGAGGTCGATTTCCGCCCCTGGCTCCTGGGTGCCGCACTCGCGCTCGCACTCATCGATCTCATCATCGCCTATGCGCTGCGCGGCCTCGTGCCGCGGCTGCCGCGGCGAAGCGGTGCCGCGGCGGGGACGATCTTGTTGCTGCTGGCGCTCGGCACGGCGCCCGCCCGCGCCGACGACAGCTTTGCCGCCCAGGCCACGAGCGAGCTTCATCTCGCCTATGTCCGTACCGGCATTCCCGATGTCGACGAGACCTCGCGCGCCGGGCTCACCGGGCTCGCCAATGTCGTCAACCACCGCACCGCCGCGGAAGTGGCGGCGCCGATGGAGGTCGATATCGAGCAGGACGATCTGATCTTCTTCCCGCTCCTCTATTGGCCCGTCGTCGAAGGCCAGCAGCTTCCCTCGGCCAAGGCGGTCGAGCGCGTCAACCGCTATCTCGCCACCGGCGGCACCATCCTCTTCGACACGCGCGACCAGGGCGAGCGCACGCCGTTTTCGGGCGCGGCGGCGCAGCAGCGCCTGCGCCAGCTTGCCGCCGGGCTCAACATTCCGCCGCTCGTGCCGGTGCCGCCCGATCACGTGCTGACCAAATCCTTCTATCTGATGCAGGACTTCCCCGGCCGCTGGTCCGGCGGCACGCTGTGGATCGAGCCGGTCGAGGAGCAGGTGAATGACGGCGTCGCCAGCGTCATCGTCGGCGGCAATGACTGGGCCGCCGCCTGGGCCGTCGACCGCAAGGGCCAGCCGATGTTCCCCGTCGTCCCCGGCGGCGAGCCGCAACGCGAGCAGGCCTTCCGCTTCGGCGTCAACCTCGTGATGTACACGCTCACCGGCAACTACAAGACCGACCAGGTCCACGTGCCGGCGATCCTGGAGAGGCTGGGGCAATGAGAGGAGTGCTGAACCGCCGCCTAGAGGATCTTCCCCTCTCCGCCCCAATGGGGCGGAGAGGCCGGGTGAGGTGGGGGCACTTCAAGCGCCTAGCGAATGGCTTCCAGAACACCGTCGAGGTTATCGAGAATCTCGCTGTTCCAAGATCGGATCACGCGATAGCCGTAGCGCGCGAGTTCTGCGCTGCGCTGCTCATCCGCAAACATTCGATCAGCATGCTGCCCACCATCAAGTTCGATAACGAGCTTGCGTGCAGGACACGCGAAATCGGCGATGCGGCGGCCGATCGGATGTTGGCGGCGAAATCGCCACGGCACGATTCGCTCGCGCAAGGCGCGCCAAAGAATGCGCTCAACGTCAGTCGCGTCGCGCCGAAGTTGGCGCGCAATCAATGTTCTCGATCTCAAGGGCATCGCCGACCCCACCTCACCCTAGCCCTCTCCGCCCCCTCGGGGCGGAGAGGGGATGAGCTTGCCATGGCGCCAAGCATAGGCGCATCACCGTCGAGCGGTCACACTCCATGACCCTCGCCGGCTACAGCATCGCGACGGCGCCGCTCTTGCCCTGGGCGGCGATCGCGGTCTTTGCCGCGCTGGCGGCGCTGCTTCTCGCGTTCGGGGCGTCGCGGCGGGCGCGTGGGATTCTGTGGCGGCTCGCGGCGCTCGTCATTCTGCTCGTCGTGCTCGCCAACCCGTCGCTCGTCCAGGAGGCGCGGCAGCCGCAGCATGACGTGGCGGCGGTCGTCGTCGATGACAGTCCGAGCATGCGCATCGGCGAACGGCGGCGCTATGCCGATGAGGCGTTGCAGCATGTGACGCAGCGGCTCCAGCAATTCCACGATTTGGATGTCCGCGTCATCCATGCCGGCGCGCCCGATCCCAAGGGCGCCCTCGCCGATAACGGGACGCAGCTCCATACGGCGTTGACGCGCGCGCTCGCCGATGTGCCGCGCCAGCGGATTGCCGGCGCCATCATGATCACCGATGGCGAAGTCCATGACATGCCGGCGCCCGATCATCTGGCGTTGGGCGCCCCCATCCATGCGCTCCTGACCGGCAAGCCCGGCGAGGCCGACCGCCGCCTCGTCGTCAAGGACGCGCCGAGCTTCGGCCTCGTCGGCAAGGAGCTGCAATTGGCCGTGCGCATCGAGGATCTTCCGGGCGGCGGCGCGGGAGGCCAGGCGCGCCTGACCTTGCGCAAGGATGGCGGCCCGCCCCGGACGCGGCTCGTGCCGGTGGGCCGCGACGTGCCCTTGACCGTCACCGTCGATCATGGCGGCCCCAATGTCTTCGAGCTCGAGGCCGAGGCGGGGCCGCATGAGCTCACGCTCGACAACAACCGCGCCGCCTTCGTCGTCAATGGCGTGCGCGACCGCTTGAAAGTGCTTCTCGTCAGCGGCGAGCCGCATCAGGGCGAGCGCACCTGGCGCAATATTCTGAAATCCGACCCCTCGGTCGATCTCATCCACTTCACCATCCTGCGCCCGCCGGAGAAGCAGGACGGCACGCCCATTCGCGAGCTCTCGCTCATCGCCTTCCCGATCCGCGAGCTCTTCGACGTGAAGATCGACGAGTTCGACCTCATCATCTTCGACCGCTACCGCCAGCGCAGCATCCTGCCGCAATCCTATCTCGAGAACATCGCGCGCTATGTGAGGAAGGGCGGCGCGCTCCTCGAAGCGGCGGGGCCGACCTTCGGCACGCCCTTGAGCCTCTATCGCACGCCCCTGGGCGCGGTGCTGCCGGCCGAGCCCACCGGCAATGTCTATGAGGAGGGCTTCCTGCCGCGCGTCAGCGAGATCGGCCATCGCCATCCCGTGACCACCGACCTCCCCGGCGATTCCACCGATCCCAAGACACCGCCCAAATGGGGCCGCTGGTTCCGCCAGGTCGATGCCGACCCCCATCGCGGCGTGCCGGTCATGAGCGGCATCGGCGACCGCCCGCTGCTCGTCCTCGACCGCGAGGGCGACGGCCGCGTCGCGCAGCTCCTCTCCGACGAGATGTGGCTCTGGACGCGCGGCTTCGAAGGCGGCGGGCCGCAGGCCGAGCTGTTGCGCCGCGTCGTCTACTGGCTGATGAAGGAGCCCGATCTCGAGGAGAACGACCTGCGCGCGACGGTCGAAGGCAACCGCCTCGTGGTGACGCGGCAATCGCTCGAGAAGGACGAGCGGCCGGTGCAGGTGACGGGACCCGACGGCAAGCTCGAGACGCTTACCCTCGCGCCGCAAAGCGGCGGGCGCAGCGTCGGCAGCCTGCCGATCGCCGAGAGCGGGCTCTATCGCGTCACCGACGGTACGCGCACCGCGCTCGCCGCGGCGGGCGCCTTGAACCCGATCGAGCTTGCCGATGTCCGCACCACCGACGAGAAATTGAAGCCCGCGGCGCAGGCGACGGGCGGCGGCATCTTCTGGGTCGGTCCCGGCACGCTCCCCGATCTCCGCCGCGTCGAGCCCGACCGCAGCAGCGCCGGGCGGAGCTGGCTCGGCCTGCGCGCCAATGGCGATTACGTCGTGACCGGCATCAAGGAAGTGCCGCTGCTCCCGGCCTTCCTTGCGCTGCTCCTGGCGCTCGGCGCCTTCATCGCCGCCTGGCGGCGCGAAGGGCGGTAGATCGCCGCTGGGGGTGGGCCGCCGCGCGATTTTCCGTTAGGTTGCGCGCCGGTCGCAGAAGGACGGAGACTGTAGCCGCGTGCTGAAACATGTGCTGACGCCCATTCATCCCGATGGCTGGCGCTTCATCGCCATCGCCGCCGTGGCCGCGTTGCTGCTCTTCTGGCTGTGGACGCCGCTCGGCTGGCTCGGCGTGATCGTGAC
>Ga0070738_10004568_pt1 | contig 16389 bp, 15 predicted proteins | sample Coa_R2_2_FD_66446 | JGI IMG/M metagenome (GOLD analysis project Ga0070738, IMG submission 66446) | Surface soil microbial communities from Centralia Pennsylvania, which are recovering from an underground coalmine fire - Coalmine... | ecosystem: Environmental > Terrestrial > Soil > Unclassified ...
TGGCGGTCCCCTGGCAAGACGCAGGTCCGACCGCGGTCGGTTATCGGCACCGCGGTGCCCGTCCCGGGCCATGCGACCGCGAGTCGCAGGCCCCCGGTGCGAGAATTCACAGGCCGTGGGTCTTCCACTGTTCTTCTGCGCCCACCTGGATACGCATGCTGGGGATGCACGGCCCGGACGAGCGTATCAGGCGCGACGACCTGTATCGGATGCGCGACCTGATGCTGGCCATTGTCGAGCAGGCTGCGCGCTGGGACGGAGCGCCAGGCAGCGAGTGGAGAAAGGGCAACGAAGGAGCCGACACCAATGTCTAGTTCGCACGCCCGCATAGGGTATGCGCTGGTAGGCGCAGGCGCCATCGCCGGCATTCAGGCCGAGGCGCTGAGCATGATCCCCGAGGCGCGTTTGGTCGCCGTGTACAACCACACGCCCGAGAAGGCACGCTTGCTCGGCGAGCGTTGGGGCGTACCCTGGACCACCGACTACAGCGCGTTGCTCGCAACCGACGGACTCGACGCCGTTTCAATCTGCACGCCGTCCGGCGCTCGGGTAGACCTGGCCGCGGCCGCCGCCGCGGCGGGGAAGCATGTGGTCTGTGAAAAGCCCCTTGAGGTCACGCTGGAGCGCGCCGACCGCATCATCGCTGCCTGCGATGCAGCACACGTTCAACTGGCAGTCATCTTCCCGGCGCGCTTCCACGATGCGACGCAGGCGGCCAGAGAGGCCCTTGTTTCCGGCCGGTTAGGGCGACTCACGCTCCTGGGCGCCTACGTCAAATGGTTCCGGGGTGACGCCTATTATGCCTCGGGCGCCTGGCGCGGCACCTGGGATCTGGACGGCGGCGGCGCGCTGATGAACCAATCCATTCACTGGATTGACCTGTTGCAGTGGCTGGGCGGGCCGGTGTCCGAGGTCGCCGGCATGGCTGCGCGCCTCGCCCATCCGCAGATCGAGGTCGAAGATGTCGGAGTCGCCATCGTACGCTTCAGCAGTGGGGCGCTGGGTGTTGTCGAGGGGACCACTGCCGCCTATCCGGGCCAACCGGCGCGACTCGAAATCTGCGGAGACCTCGGCAGCATCGTGCTGGAAGAGCGCAATATACGTCTCTGGAAGCTCTCCGATGGGACGCCGGAGGAAGAAGAGCGCATGCTGGCGCTCGGCCAGGGCCAGACCGCCTCGGGCGCCGCCAATCCGTTGGCTATCGGCGCCGAAGGCCACCGGCGCCAACTGGCCGAGATCACGCGCTCGCTGCTGACAGGCGAGACCCCGCTCGTAGACGGGCGCGAGGGGCGCAAGGCGGTAGCCCTGGTCCGCGCCATCTACGACGCCGCGGCGACAGGCCGTCCGGTCACCTGCTGAAACGAAGGAATACGGCAGAGTGCAAGAAATTGTTTGAAGGCGCCAGCAGTGCATGCCCGGGAAACCCCGGACTTCAGTCCGGGGAGCACGTCATGTCGGGCCTAGCCGCGGGTTTCAACCCGCTCCCTGATCACAGGCCGTGCCGTTCACGCTGCCGATCTAGGTACGCCTTGGCCTGGGCCACGCTCACCTCGCCCAGGCTCCGCACAAAGTAGCCCGTATTCCAAAGTGCCCCCTCGTGTAACTCAGCTAGCTGCCGGAACGCCTGACGCAGGTGCCGCGAACTGGACCCCTTGAGCCGCTGAACCGCCGTGGCGACCGCCATACCGGGGCTCAGGCTCATCAGTACGTGCACGTGCTCCGGCTCGATATGGAAGGCGAGGATATGGATGTCGGCTTGCTCGCCCACTCGCACGAGGTGATCGCGCAAGGCGAGGGCTACCGCATCGTGCAGGAGCGGCCGGCGCGCTTTCACGCTCCACACGAGATGATAGTGCAACGAGTAGGCGGCATGGGCACCAAGGGAACGCTCCAGGTACGCACGATGGTTGTCTGCGGCGTGGCTCGTCATTTGGATCCCTTCTGAAGGCGCTATCGGCCGATGCCGCCTGTTGGTGCGCATGGCCGCGGAGCGAGAGCGGGTTGAAACCCGCGGCTAGGCCCGACATGACGTGCTCCCCGGACTGAAGTCCGGGGTTTCCCGGTCAGTCGTCGTGGTGATCCCCGAACTGAAGTCCGGGATTTCCCGGGCAGGAGTCGTGGTGAGTCCATGTATCAGCCCTGGCTCTTACATCACGCCTGCCCACGCTTCTCGGCCAGAAACCGATCGTACTCGGCCCGGTCAAGCGGCAGCTCCACCGACCGCCCGGTGTAGCCGGCCAGTAGCAGCGCGTTGGCAAGCTCCAGCGAGCGCAGGCCGTCATGGCCGTCGGCGACGAGGTCCGCCTCCCGGCGGATAGCCAGCGCAAACCGTTGCACCACCTCGACGTGGCCCCCGTCGTCCTCGTCGTCGAACGGAACGTCTTCCCACTCGCCCGTTGGCCGCTGGAATATCGGCAGATCCCGCAGGTTGTCGCTGAGCGGACGGTCCAGGCGGTAGAGGCGGACGGCGGAGTCGGTGATGAGGAGCTGCCCGAGCTCACCGCTGAACTCCATGCGCAGCTCGCCGGGCCACTGCGCCGTCGTCGCGTACAGGTATCCGGTGTGTCCGCCACCGTAGTCCAACAGGGCGCTAACCGTGTCTTCGGCCTCGATGGGTTGCGCACGCGTAAAGGCCTGGGCCGTGACCTGCCACGGCATGCCGCCCAGCCAGATGAACAGATCCAGCGAGTGCGGCGCCTGGTTCATGATGATGCCGCCGCCCTCTCCGACCCAGGTTCCGCGCCAGCCACCGCTGTCGTAATACGGCTTGGTGCGAAACCAATGGCTGGCGATCAACACGCTACGATAGAGCGGACCAACCTGCCCCGAGGACAGCACCCGGTGGGCGGCGCGAAAGATGGACCTGGTTCGCTCCTGGAACATCACTCCCAGGATCAGGCCGTGTGAGCGCGCCGCCTCGATCATGGCATCCGCTTCGGACACGGCCACCGCGATGGGCTTCTCGGTGAGCACATGCAGCCCGTGCGAGAGCGCGTAGATGGCGACGGGGGCGTGAAAGGGGTGAGGTGTGGCGATCAGCAGGGCGTCGCACAGGCCCGAATCCACCATCTCCCGGTAATCCACGAAGGCGGGCAGGCCCGCTTCCCGGCCGCGCGCCTTGACGGCGTCCGCGTTGATATCGCAGAGAGCCGTGTAGCGCGCATGAGGCGCGACTTTGCCGGCATCCCGCAGGTGTGAAGCACCCATCCCGCCCACGCCGACCAGGCCGAGACGCAATGGTCCGCTGGTGGATGCCCCTCCCGAATCAGTCATCGTCGCTTCCCTCCCCGTATTCATGCAATCGTAATGCGGTATGATGGCCTCTGAAGCAGTATACGCCGTCGCATCGTCGCGGCGGCGTCACCAGCAGGAGCGGGGACGTGGCACGACTCAAGATCGCCTATATCGGTGGTGGCAGCTCGCGGGCGCCTGGCACCATCGCTTCCTTCGTCGATCAGGGGCAGAACTTCCAGGGCTCTGAGATCGTTTTGATCGATCTGAGCCCTGAGCGTCTGGATATCGTACGCATCCTGGGCCAGAAGATGGCCCGCAATGCCGGCCTTGACCTGACAATCACCTCCACCACCGACAGGCGTGCCGGCTTGAGCGACTGCGACGCCGTGTTGACCAGCTTCAGGCCGGGCGGTTTTGAGGCGCGGCACCTGGACGAGAGCATACCGCTCAAGCACGGCGTCATCGGGCAGGAGACGCAGGGACCGGGCGGCTTTTTCATGGCGCTGCGCTCGATCCACGCCATGCAGGGCATCGTCGAGGACATGGAGCAGGTGTGCCCGAGGGCGCACCTGTTTAACTACACTAACCCCATCAATCTGGTGTCGGAAGCCATCACCCACCACACATCCATTCCTACCGTGTCGCTCTGCGAGGGTCCGATTATCTTCCCACGTGAGGTGGCCAGGGCCGCGGGCCTGGTGCCAGACAGGGTTGAGGCCGTGATGATCGGGCTGAACCATGGCTGTTGGAGCGTGCGCCACAGGTATGATGGCGCAGACGTCATCCCGCTAATCCAGGCGGCCTACGAGCGGGCTCTAGCGGAGCCGGGTCGGTCGGCGCGCGACCTCCGTCTGCTGCGCTTGGCCTCGATGATGGAATCGATACCGTCCTACTATTTCCAGTACTACTACTTCAAGGACGACATCCTGGCCGAGCTGCAGGCCAAGCCGACGACGCGGGCGCAGGATATCATGTTCTCGGTCCCCGATTACTGGTCCCACTACCTGGAGCAAGCACGATCCGATGCCCCGCGGCTTGACCCGGGGCGGTCGCGCGGTGGCATCCACGAGCTCGAGCTGGCCATCGATGTGATGGACGCTATGTTCAACGACCGCAAAGAGGTCTGGCCGGTGAACGTTCCCAACAACGGCGCGATCGCCGATTTCCCCGACGATCTGGTCGTCGAGGTGCCCGGATACGTCGATCGGGCCGGTATCGTGCCTCTCGTACAGGGACACATGCCACGCCGGGTGGTCGGCCTGGTCAAGATGCTGGGCGAGTACCAGGCGCTGGCGGCCGAGGCGGCCTGGTGCGGCACCAGGAAAGACGCCATTCGTGCGCTGGCCAGCAATCCGCTCGTTCCCTCGCTGCCCGTGGCGGAGGCCATCTACGACGACATGGCGGCGGCGCTACAAGAGCATCTGCCCGGGCGTCTGCTCAGAGATTAGGAGACGTTGTCGATGAAACTGATCATCACGCCGGACTATGACGAGTTGAGCCGCCGCGGCGCCGCCTTGATGGCCGATCTGATAGCCTCGAAGCCGGACGCGGCGGTGATCCTGGCCACGGGCGAGACCCCCATGGGCATGTACCGCGAGCTGGCGGCTATCCGGCAACGGTCCGGTCTCGATACGTCCCGCCTGCGCGTCTTCCAGCTAGACGCCTATCTCGGCCTCGGGCCGGACGATCCCCGCTCGCTCTACGGCTGGATGAAGCGTTCGTTCCTCGATCCCATGCAGATCCCAGACACCAACGTGGTGCGCCTACCCGGCGATGCTCCGGACCCCCGGGCGGTCTGCGCCGCCTACGAGCAGGCAGTGGAGGCCGCCGGCGGCATCGATCTCTCGGTGCTGGGGCTGGGGCCAAATGGACATCTCGGCTTCAACGAGCCGCCGGCCGAGCCGCGATCGCCCAGCCGCGTCATCGATCTCACCGAGGAGAGCATCGAGAGCAACGCCCGCTATTGGGGTGGTCGCGATCGCGTGCCGCGACAGGCCCTGACCGCCGGCATGTCCGTGCTGCTCGCCTCGCGCCACGTACTGCTCGTCGCCTCGGGCGAACGGAAGGCGGGCATTCTGCAGCGAGCGCTACAGGGCCCCGTGACCCCGCAGGTGCCCGCGTCATACCTGCAGCAGGCACCGCGCCTGACGGTCATCGCGGACCAGGACGCGGCCGCTCTACTGCGGCGCTATTCGTGATCCATTGTCAAGGCTCTGCAGCGTGTCGTACATATTGGCCGTCGACGCGGGCAACACCAAGACCATAGCCCTGGTAGCGCGCTCGGACGGCCGTATCCTCTCCTCGGTCCGCGGAGGCTGCGGCGACATCTACAATGTCTTCGGCCGCCTGAGCCCGGAGGAATCGGCCAAGCAGGCGCTGGAGACTGTCGAGACAACGGTCAGGTCCGCCCTGGCAGAGGCGGGCCTTGGACCCGAGTCGATCGAGGCCGCCGGCTTCAGCATGGCCGGCGCCGACTGGCCCGAAGATCTGGTTTTCTTGCACGATGCCATGGCCGAGCGGGGCTTTGGCCGCCACATTCGCCTGGTGAACGACGCCATAGGTGCCCTCTACGCGGGCACCATAGACGGCGTGGGGGTCTCGGTGGCCTGTGGCACCGGCCTGGCGATCGGTGCCCGCGCGGCCGGCGGGCGTGAGTGGCATTCCGGATTCTGGATCGAATCGAGCGGCGCGCACGTCATCGGCAACGAGGCGCTGCGGCTGGTCAAGCGGGCCTACCTCGGCCTCGACCCGCCAACCTCCCTGACAGGGCGACTGCTGGCCCATTTCGAACTGAACACCGTGTCGGAGCTGCTCCATGCGCTCACCGCGCGCACCAGCAGCCGGCGCCAGAGCCCGGCTGCGCTGGCCCGGCTTCTGCTGGACGAGGCCGCGGCGGGCGACGGTGCGGCGAAACGGGTGGTCGAGCAGCAGGGCACCATCTGCGCCGATTACGCCCTGGCCGCCGCGCGTCAGGTCGGCCTGGAATCCGAGCCATTCATCCTGTCGCTCTCGGGGGGTGTGATGCGCCACCCCTCGCGCCTGTTCGGCGACGCCGTCATCTCCAGGGTGCGCAGCACAGCTCCCGAGGTGCGCCCCGTCCTGAGCCAGTTCGAGCCGGTCATCGGTGCGTTGTTCATGGCCCTGGATGCAGCGGGCGTCCGGGTTGACGGACCGTTGCTCGAACGGATCAGGGAGTCGCTACCCCCGGCAGCGGTGTTCGCGACATGACGGCGCCCGATGCTACTCGCCCCAGATTAACTGCGTATCGCCGATGTACACCGCGTCGCCCGGCTGCGCGCCGGCCTGTTCCAGGGCGCGCGTGACCCCGAATCGGCGAAGCAGCTCCTGGAGTCGTGCCCAGCCATCCGGCTGGTCGAGGTCCGTCATGGCCACGGCTCGTGCCGCGCGCCGGCTATGCACCACGAAGCCATCCTCGACCGGTTCCACCTCCACGACGTCCGGTTGGTCGAATACTACGGACGGCAATTCGGGCGGTTCGGCTGCCCGCGCGGCCCGTGCCCGTTCCAGCGCGGCCCAGACATCGCGCAGCAGGTTGCCCACGCCCTCGCCGGTCACCGCCGAGATGGCGTGAACGGCGTAGCCCCGCCGGGCCAACCGGCGTTGCACCTCCACGGCGGTGTCGCGCGCGGCCGGCAGGTCGACCTTGTTCACCGCGACGACCATCGGCCGTTGTGACAGGCCCTCCTGATACAGCTCCAGCTCCTGGTTGATGGCGTCAAAGGCGTGGAGCACCTGGCCGGCATCGCCGGACGCGCCGTCGAGCAGATGGATGAAGACCAGGGTGCGCTCGACGTGCCGCAGGAACTCGTGTCCCAGGCCCGCCCCGGCATGTGCGCCCTCGATGAGCCCGGGGATATCCGCCGCGACGAAGACCTGCTCGTCGTCGAGCGTGACGACGCCGAGGTTTGGGCTCAACGTCGTGAACGGGTAGTCGGCGATCTTCGGCCGCGCGGCGCTGATGCGCGACAGCAGCGTCGATTTGCCGGCATTCGGCTGGCCCACGATTCCCACATCGGCGATGAGCTTGAGCTCGAAGAGCAGCCAGCGTTCCTGCCCCGGCTCGCCCTTCTCGGCGATGCGCGGGGCCTGACGGGTGGAGGTGGCAAAGTGGGTATTGCCAAGGCCGCCGCGCCCGCCGCGCGCGACCATCACGCGCGCACCGTGCTCTTCCAGGTCTGCCAGGATATCGCCGGTCTCCGCGTCGCGCACCACCGTACCGACGGGCACGAAGAGCGTCAGATCCTCGCCGGCCTTACCGTGCTTGCGGCGGCCCTCGCCGTTGCCCCCGCTCTCGGCGATGAAGCGGCGCTCGCGCGCATAGCGATAGAGGGTGTTCAGCGCCTTATTTGATTGGACGTAGATCGAACCGCCGCGCCCGCCATCACCGCCATCCGGCCCGCCGCGTGGGACGTATCGCTCGCGTCGAAAATGGAGCGAGCCGTTGCCCCCGTCACCGGCACGGACAAAAACCCTTACTTCGTCACGAAGCACGACGCATGGCGTCTCCAATCTCGTGTGCTAGGCTGCGCAGGCGAGCCCGCGTGTCCTGGGGGTCCTCCGTGTCCAGCACCAGGGCGCCGAGCACGGCATTGGTCCCCGTGGGCAACAGCAGTATAGCACCCATGGAGTCATCTTCCAGGCGAACCGGCTGGTCGACGTCCGAGGCGCTTCCCATGCCTGCCTCCGCCATCAGCGAGCGCAACTCGCCGGTCAAATCCGGGTCTGTCTCTCCGGCCACCACGTTGCCGGCGCCGTCCAGCACCGCGACCGCCACGACGTCCGCCGAGTTCAGAGTGGCCAGGCAGGCTTGCACCCTGGCCAGCGTACTGGAGTCAAGTGGCCCCGCCGCCGGCGCCTGACCTGCCAGCGGACCGGAGCTCCTGGACCGAATCGGCGACGCGGTGAAATCGTCGAAGCCAGGCGGCAGGGCGTGGAGCGCGCTGGTGGCGGCGGGACTGGCCGTTGCGTTTAGCGGCCGGGGCGTCGCCGTGTCAAGCTCGTTGGGTGCAAAGAAGCGCGTCTCCGACTGTGGCGTCACGATCTCCTCGGCCTCTGGCCCGAAAAAGCGGGTGCCGGTCGTGGCCGCTGCCACGCCCGGGTTCGATGCAATGGGAGCCAGATCGCCGCCGAAGAAGTCACTGGGATCAATCGCTTCGTCCTCCAGCGACTCCACGGGCTCTGATCCGTCGAAGAAACGCGTCGCGTCGTCGAGGAAGCCGGTTCCTGTGCCGTCGAAGCGCACCGTATGGTCGATGATCAGGCCCGTGGCGTCGCGATCGCGCTTGGCCTGCTGCTGGCCGGCGGCGTCGAAGAGGCGGGTGGCGTCGTCCAATGAGGCGGCTGCCGAAGCAGGGAGGCCGGTCGCCGGTCCAGCCGGCGGAGCCGGGGCGTTGGCGGCGGCATCGCCGACGAGCGGCCGATCAAGGTCCGCCGTCAACACGCGCAGGCGTTTCTGGACGTCCGACGGCAACTCGGCATTCGTCGCACGTTGGATACGCTGCAACTGGATGGCCTCGGTTTGTGCGTACATCGCCTTCTGAGCCGACTCTCGGCGCCGGATCAGCGACGTCAGCACGATGGTGGCCGCCGCCGAGGCGAGCAGTCCTCCAAGCGTTGCATAGGCGGCCGGGGTGAGGGTCAATGACTGGATATCCACACCAAGTATCATCACGTGTCCTTTTCGAGCTGTGCGGTCTCCGAGCATAGCGCTGTGCGCCGGCGGAGGGTTGGCCAGGCCTGGCTCAATGGTACGTCGCCCGCGTAGCGCTGAGAAATAGGTAAAGTGGGCTATCTCGGGCCGGCGTGTGGTCGGCCTTCAGGGAAGACCCACCGCCGCCGGTTGTGGCTGATGTAGGTGCGGATCATTGTGCGTGGCGAGTCTCAGCCCCGGCACCTCGCGCCGCAGCGTGGCGATGAACGTGGCCATCCCCCGCTCTTGGCCAAGGGGCGGGGCCACCGATTTCGCCAGCATCTCACGGTCGATGTTCAGCGTGCGCAACTGTATCTCGTTGGCGCCGGTCCGCCGCACCAGATCGATCAGGGCTTCCGTTTCACCCTCGCAGTCGATGTAGCCGGGAAAGACCAGCAGATTGATCGCCACCGTCAGTCCATAGCCGCGCGCAATGGCGATAGAGCGCTCCACGTTCTCTATGCTGTAGCCCCGCGGACGATAGTAGGCATCATAGCCGGCAGGGTGCGCGGAAAAGAGGCTGACGCGCATGCGGCCAAGGCCGGTCCTGCACAGTTCTTCGACCCCGCGGTAGTTCCAGCCGTTCGTATTGATGTTGATGATGCCCCGATCGGTCTGTCGCCGTATCAGGCGTACCGCCTCGACCAGCACAGGCGCGCGATTGAGCGGATCTCCCTCACAGCCCTGGCCGAATGAGACCATCGTGCCGCCGCCCTCGAAGTGGCGTACGGCGAGGTCGGCGATTTCTTCCGCACCCGGCGCGAAGTCGAGGCGCACCTGTGGAGAGGGCACCGGTCCGTCCTGTTCGGAGATGCAGCCGATGCAGCGAGCGCTGCAGCGCGGAGAGACGGGGATGGCCCCTTCCCATCGCCGATAAAACACGTTCTGAGCCGTGTAGCAGCCGTACGCCAGGGCGCAGGTCTCCAACTGCCTGTACAGCCTGTTCTCGGGATGCCGTGCCCGCATGGTGGCGATATGCGTCCTGAGCGCGCGCGTGTTGAAATCGCTCGGCCTCCATGTCGCGGCGTCGTCTACAGGCACCGCCGCGGCGTACAGGCGGCCATTGCGCGCTGCCACCGCCGTGTAGCCGAACAACGGCAGGTGTGCGGCACCCGCTTCCTTGGCGTAGGCCGGCAGGAACAGGCGCGCCACTCCGGTGGGCAAGAGGGCACCCACCGCCAGGTCCCTGCCGCTGCGCAGTGACACGGTGTTGCCATCGGCATCGGCTCCAAGCGCCGTGCAACCGGGCAGCATGCAGAGCGTTGCGCCCTCCGGCAGCGGAATCAGGCGCCCCAGCAAGCGCGTGCCGCCGAACGTCCCGCCGAGCGGCCTCAAGGTGGGATGCTCGCGCATGTTGCCCTGAGGATCGCTGTACACCAGGCGCCATTCTGACATGTTCGGCATCTCCGATCGGGCGATGGGCCATCCGTCTCCCGTGAAGTGATCCCACGCGACCTCCTGCGCATGGCCGCGCCGGCCAGTCAGTGGGTGGATGCCCGGCTTGCTCGCGTGCCATCCGCCCTCGTCATGTTACCGCACCAGGCGGACGTCAATAGCGACGGGCCCGCACGAGAAATCCCACGTTTCCACGCGGGAAGCGCGTCCTGGCGGACCGCTACCCGGGAAACCCCGGGATTCATCCCGGGGAGCACGTCATGTTCGGCCCGTCCGCGAGCCTGTCGAGCGGCCGGGCGTCCGCCCGCAGGTGGCCGCCCGTGGGCCAAGCGGTGGGCTTCAGGCCACCCTCGGGTGGTACAGGAGCGGGTTGAAACCCGCGGCTGGGCGCAACATGCCCCACTCCCCGGACTGAAGTCCGGGGTTTCTACGGTACGGCGCAACATGCTGCCCGCGCCTATTGACGAACGCCTCTACCTCGGCTGGAGCTATACTGTGTGGTAGTAGGAGGGACAGGCTACATGACTCGCACTATCACGATCTCCGTTGCGCAAATGCCCGTGGTGGGCAACGATCCCGACAGTAACCTCGAAACCGCCGCCCGCGCCGTGGGAGAGGCGGCTCGGCGCGGCAGCGACCTGGTCATTTTGCCCGAACTCTGGACCAGCGGCATCGCCCTGCGCGAGGCCACGTCGCAGCGGGCCATCGATGCCTTCGACGCCGTTGGCGCCATGCGCGGCATGGCCCATACCGATCGCATCGCCGTCGCGGGTTCCATGTTGCTGCGCGATGGCGACCACTACCATAATGTCTTGCTGCTGGTGGACGCGGCGGGTGAAATACTGGGCCGTTACGAGAAGATTCACCCCTTCACGCCCATGGACGAGCATCTGTACGTCGCTCCGGGCGACGACGTGGTGTCCTGCGACACGCCCTGGGGCCGCATCGGTCTGGCCGTCTGCTATGACCTTCGGTTTCCCGAGTTGTTTCGGCGGCTCACCGACGCCGGGGCGGAGCTGATCATCTTGCCGGCGGAGTGGCCGCACCCGCGCCTGGAGCACTGGAAGACCCTGACGCGCGCACGGGCCATCGAGAATCAGTGTTTCTTCGTGGCCGCCAACGCGGCCGGGACGCAGGGCCGCTACCACTTCTGCGGGCACTCGGCGGTGATCGACCCGTGGGGCCAGTCCGTGGCCGAGGCCGGCGAAGAGGCGACTGTCCTCACCGCGACCGTCGATCTCGACGAGGTAGCCGCCACACGTGAACGGTTTCCGGCCTTGAAGGATCGCCGCCTGCGGCTATGAGCACTGTCGTCTCGCCCCCAACCCCTAGCCTCGCCGGCGAGCTCTCCGCCCTGCTGGGACCCGACCAGGTGCTCACGAGCGACTACGATCTCACGCTGTACGAATACGACGCGTCTTCGTTGACGCGTGCGCACCCGGACGCAGTTGTGCTGCCGCGGACGACGGACCAGGTGAGCGCGGTGATGAAGCTGTGCTACGAGCGCGGGCTGCCCTGTACGCCGCGCGGCGCGGGAACCGGCCTCAGCGGCGGATCGGTGCCGTGCGAGGGCGGCGTGGTGCTGTCCTTTGCCCGCATGAACCGCATCCTGGACATCGATCCGGACAACCGCTTCGCGGTCGTTCAGCCCGGGGTCATCAATCTGCAGCTCTCCGAGGCGGCGCGACGCCATGGCCTGTACTACGCTCCCGATCCCTCCAGCCAGCGCGTCTGCACCATCGGCGGAAACGTCGGCGAAAACTCCGGTGGGGCACACACGCTGCTGCACGGCGTGACGACCAACCATGTGTTGGGGCTGGAGGTTGTCTTGCCAACCGGAGAAGTGATCACCTGCGGTGGCCCGGAGGAGGACAGCCCGGGGCTGGATCTGCGCGGCTTGTTCGTCGGCGCTGAAGGCACGCTCGGCGCGGTGACGACGATCTGGGTGCGCCTCAGCCCCTTGCCCGAAACGACCCGCACCATGCTGGCGGTCTTCGACCACACGAACGCCGCGAGCGAAGCGGTGTCGGCGGTCGTGGCCAATGGCGACGTCCCGGCGGCCATGGAGATGCTCGACAACGCGGCGATCCAGGCTGTCGAGCTCGCCTACCACGCCGGTTACCCGACCGACGCGGGCGCGGTCCTGTTGATCGAGGTCGAAGGTGTTGCCGAGGGACTCGACGAGCATGCCGCGGCCATCGCCGCCATCTGCGAAGCGCAAGGCGCGCGCGAGGTGCGCATCGCGGCGGATGCCGTCCAGGCCCAGAAGCTGTGGTCGGGCCGCAAGGGAGCGTTCGCGGCCATGGGGCGCCTCAGCCCCGACTATTACACCATGGACGGTGTCATCCCCAGAAGCCGCCTGCCCGATGTGCTGGAGCGAGTGGCGGAGGTCGGCCACCGCTACGATCTGCGCATCCCTAATGTCTTTCACGCCGGCGACGGCAACTTGCACCCGCTGATATTGTTTGATGCGTCCGACCCGGAGCAGGCGCGGCGCGTGCATCGTGCCGCGGATGAGATCTTGCAGGCCTGCGTCGAAGCGGGCGGGAGCTTGACCGGCGAGCACGGCGTGGGGCTGGAAAAGAACGCGCTGATGCCGTTGGTCTTCGGCCCGGACGACCTCGAACAGATGCGACGCGTGCGCAGGGCAGTCGATCCGAAGCTCATCTGCAATCCGGGCAAACTGTTGCCGACGCCGGGCAGGTGTGCCCGTGAAACGGGCCGCTCGCGAGCCAGCGCCGGCTGGTGAGCGTAGTGGATGCCCATCTGTTCACGTTCGGCGGCAACGGGGGCCGGCAGGGATGCCGGCGGCGTCGGCCCGCAGGCCGCCGCCAGGAACACCGCCCAATGCACGACCTTTCCAGCGCCTACCTAGAGGGGCTTGTCCATCAGGTACTCGGGCTCTTCCACCCGCTGTAGCTGTCCGCGCAGGTCCACGTATTGCCACCGTCCTATCTCTTCGCGATAGACCCGATAGCCCAGACGCTCGTACAGGCGGCGTGCCCGGTCGTTGGTGATAGCCACGGCGATGCTGGCGAAGTGATACCCGCGCCAGCGCAGTTGCTCCTCCGCGGCTGCAATCAGTTCCGTGCCGATGCCAAGATTCTGAAACGGCTCGAAGACGCGCAGCGCAAAGAGGTAGCCCCGCGGATTCCCTCGGGTGCGATCCTCGACACAGAGGTTAACCTTAATGTGCCCAATCGGAAACGAACCAAGGACCGCAACCAGCCACAGCTTGCGGCCCGACGCGACGTCCTCTAGGTTTGCCTGCTCCATATTCCGTAAATGTGAGTAGGTACCGTACCACTCCAGTAACGGCAGGTCTGTAGGACGAACCTCCCGAATGACGTACTCGGCTTCCAGACGCACACGGCGTTGCCCGCGGCCCATAGTCCAGCATCACCCTTCGATCGCCAGAAATGTGACTCTCACGTATAGGGTACCCCGGTCCAACAGCCGGGTGGCGCCGTTCATCCGGAAGCCCTCGCGGGATTAGCTCCTGAGCCTGTTGCAATCATGAGGGGGGTGCACCGGTAGATGAGCCGACCTGAAGCCGCGAGTGATGCGGGCTATCTGATCCCCTGCCGCCCGGCAACCTTTTCAAGGGAACGAATCCAGGCATCGCGCTCCGGCCCGAGCGGCTCGGAGCTGTAGCGATAGTCTTGTTTGCGAATGTACTCGCTCAACTCGCCGACCAGATTGAGATACAGGTCACGCTGCAGGCTCAGCAGTTCGGCGAGTTGGCGGCGGTCGGCCACGGCATGGCGCGACCGGTCGAGGTGTACCAGGCACAGACCTCCCGACCTGACAAAGGCAGCCCGCATATCGTCGTCCGACAGGTAGGCCGCCAGGGCGGCGATGGCGAGCAACTCGAAATGATCGCGCGCGCGGCAGGCCGGACAGGTGGAATGGGGGTCAGAAACCGCCGGCGTGCGCGCGCCGCCCCGCCGGCGTACCAGACCCGCCAGGCGGCGCGGCGCGCGCCCCCCTGCCCCGACGTCCGGCAGCAGCGCATAGCCCTCCCCCGGCTGCAGCCGGCCGAGATCGTCGGCCACGTGCCGCAAGACGTCGCGATAGAGCAAGGCTGCGCCGAGTCCGGCGCCGAGGTCGCGCATCAGCCACGAGTGGACGTTGCAGTAACCCCGGGCGGCCACCACCCCATCGCGCGTCTCGGGATCGTTGACGCCCTCGTAGAGGACCGCTTCGAGGAAGCGCTTGACGACATCGAGGGAGAGGGCGCAGATGGGACAGCCTCCGGCCTCACAGGCCTCGCGCAACTCGTGGTACATGGTGTGCCGGGCGGGTGCCACTGGACGCTTCATCGGCCCCTCCCGCACGTGAGTTCGGTCACGCGTCCGCTTGCGGCCTGCCGGGTCATTCCTTCGGGATCTCGGTCATCCTGCCCGCGCCGACCGCCGGCGGCCAGCCCGCGGGCGGAACGTGAGCAGATGTGTCAGCCGATGCGTCGGGATGCGCAGCCGGGGTCGCCGCGGGCACTACCGCGGCTGCGCCGCCATCGTCTGGCCCGCTTGGCTGGAATCCGTAGCGCTGGGCCATGACGCGCCTGTAGATCAGGTCCACGGTGTCGACCAGCACGCCGAATACCGGCACGCCGAAAATAGCGCCCCACAGTCCGGCCACTTTGACGCCAAGCAGAAGGCCGAGGACCACCAGCAGCGGATGCATGCCGACCGCGGTCCCCATGACGCGCGGCGCCAGGAACTGCATGACCACCTGTTGTGAAGCCACCAACAGAAGCAGGAGGATCAGGAAGGTCGGCAGGTGGAAAGTGTGCGTCACCAGGTAGATGACGAGTGGCGGCACGACGGCGATGAAGGTGCCGATAAACGGGATCAACATCATAATCGCCGCGAACACGCCGATGAGCAACGGATAGCTGAGGGCAAAACGCAGGGCGATCAGATAGGTCAGGAAACCATACACCGTCGCCAGGATGATCTGGCCGCGCAGGTAACCGGCGAACTTGCGGTTGACGATTGCGCTGACTTCACCCATCACTTCGCCGACAACGGGCGGGAAATAGCCCGTGAAGCGGCGCATGAGCTTGGGGCCGTCAAGGGTCATGTAGAAGGCGAGCACGAGCACCACCACGAAGTTGATGAGCGCGCTGCTCAGGGCGCTGAATATATTGACCACATTGGTCGCGCCCACCAGAATATTGCCGGGCGCAAGGAACTGCAACGCCAATTTCTGCAGGCTCTTGCCCGCCGAAAGTACACCTTTTTGCACGCTGATGCTGTACTGGTTGGTAAAGTTGGTCACTTCTTTCTGGGAAACGTGGAGCTGGTCTACAAGGAAGCGCTGAATGGTCTGCGTGATGTTGGTGATGGCGACGTATATTTGGTTCTGCGTGCTCTGGTGGCTCAGCGTATCGACGAGATTCTTGGCCTGCGAGTAAATGCCCGGTATCAGTGCGACAAAGAGGATAATCACGGCCAATGCCAGCACCAGGTAGACGTACACGACGGCCAGGAGCCGTGGCAGGTGACGCTTTGTCAGAAAGTCGACCACGGGCGAGAGGAAGAACTGCAGCAGCCAGGCGGTGAAGAACAAGGCCACGATGTTGCCATTGTCCCGCAAAACGCCATAGGCCCAACCCGCGACGTAGATAGATGCTATGATCACCAGCAGAACGACAAGCGCGAAGAGCCAGCGCCGAAAGTTGGCACTCGTGGCCAACTGGTCGGCGTCGGGGAAGATTCGCGAGGTCACGCCCGGTCGTTTGCTCATCTTAAGCGCATCATAGCAGGTGTACCCGCACCGTACTACCGTATACTGTGGGTGGGTAGAACGCACGTGCTAGTGGGCCGGACGGTCTGGCAGATGGGAGGGGCCCGCGAGGATGGATCCTGAGGAAGAGGCGGTATCGTTCGCCGAGTTTCTGGCGCTTGCACGGGACGAAGGTCTGGTATCTCTCGAGGTACATGTGATACAGGCGGCGGACCCGGCCAGTGGGCGCGGCGCGCTGGTCAGCGCCGTGGCGCGATCGTCCCACAACGCATTCGCCGCCGTCGGCGAGGCGACGGCGG
>Ga0070738_10004569_pt1 | contig 16387 bp, 13 predicted proteins | sample Coa_R2_2_FD_66446 | JGI IMG/M metagenome (GOLD analysis project Ga0070738, IMG submission 66446) | Surface soil microbial communities from Centralia Pennsylvania, which are recovering from an underground coalmine fire - Coalmine... | ecosystem: Environmental > Terrestrial > Soil > Unclassified ...
CTAATCCAGCCTGGCCAGAAGGTTATCCTCTCGCCCTATACAATTTCCGACGTCGTCAACATGGTGCTGTGTGCCGGCGGCGTTCCGGTCTTCGCCGACGTGGAGGCAAACGGAAGCTGCAACATCGACGCCAATGAGGTCGCCAAGCTGCTGCGAGCGGAAACCAACGTCGGCGCGGTGCTGGTCACCCACATGTATGGCCTGACCTGCGATGTCGATACAGTAGTCGCGCTCTGCAAGCCGCTCAATGTCCCCGTGATCGAGGATGCCGCTCAGGCGTTCGGAGCACGGGTCGGCAATCGCATGGCCGGCACCATCGGCACAGCGGGCGTATTCAGCTTCGGCCTGCTCAAGAACGTCACTGCATTTGTGGGCGGTGCCATCATTACGGCTGATCGTGGACTGGCGCAGCGAGTACGTGAGGAGCTCGCGCAATTCAACGGCTCGGCGCCGAAGATGATCGCCAAAAAAATGCTATCGGGCCTGATGTTCGATGTCGCTACCTTGCCGGTTGTCTTCCACGCCGCTGTTTACTGGCTGTTTCGCTGGGCATATCTCAACGACGTCAAGTTCTTCAATAACAAGCTTGACACCGACTCCAACCCAGTCGCCTATAAAACCTTGCCCAAGGCTTACCGGCACCGCATGACGGGCACCCAGGCCAGGCTTGCGCAATCGCAGCTTGGCCTCGTGGACAAGCATATCGATGAGCGAGTCGGTCGGGCCAAGCTATATGACGAGGGCCTGCGCGGCCTTTCGGGCATCCAGGTACCGCCCTTCCGTGCCGACCATTCGCACATCTATCTCTACTATCCAGTGCTGGCCAAGCAGCGCGATGCGGTCGGCCAGTCGATGACCCGCCAGCTGCGCGATGTGCAGATCAGTCACCATCGCAATTGCGCGAACCTACCCTGCTTCAGCGAGTTCCGACGCGACTGCCCTAACGCTGAGCGCGCCGCCAATGAAGTGATCTATCTGCCGACCTATCCGACGTATACCGACGATCAGGTACAGGCGAACGTGCGCGCGATCCGGCGCTTTCTCCAAGAGGGCATTTGATGGAGATTGCGGTGATCGGCAGCGGGGTCGCAGGATTTGCCGCTGCCGATGCGCTGGCGCGGCGTGGACTGCGGCCGATGGTCCTCGACGTCGGCGAGATGCTCGACCCTCCGCGCCAGGCAGTCGTTAAGAAGCTTAAAGAGACGAGGCTGGAAGCTCTTGATCCGCACGATCGGGCACTGGTGAGCGAAAACAATACGATGGATGCCGGCGTGCTGCCCAAGAAGCTGCACTTCGGTTCGGACTACATCTACGCCTCGAATCGAGACTTCGCCCAGACGATCTCTAGGCAAGGCGGAAGAGTGGCGTTCCCGACCTTCGCCCGTGGCGGCTTCTCGAACATCTGGGGCGCGGCAGCATTACCCACCGATGCTTGCGACATGACCGATTGGCCGTTCGCGCGGAGTGATCTCGATATCTACTACCGACGCGTCGCCGATCTTGTGCCGATGCTCGATGGCGCGGGCACGCTTTCGTCCGCTTTTCCGCTCTATCACGAGGCGGCCGGCAGTGTGGATCCGGGCCCACAAGGCAGGGCACTGCTTGCGGACCTCGAAGCGGCCAAAGACCGGCTGTCGGCGCGCGACACGATCTACGGCCACGCGCGGCTTTGCGTTCACACCGCCAACCAACCGTACTCCAAAGACAGGGATTGCGTGAGCTGCGGCGAATGTTTCGTCGGCTGCGCCCGCGGCTCGATCTTCTCGACCGTGCCGTTGCTGTCGGCATGGCAGGCGCAGGGGCGTATAGCGTATCGCAGTGGCCTTCATGTCGAGCAGATCAAGCAGGTGGATGGTCGTCCGGTCGTCTGGGCAACGGATTTGGCCTCGCGGGCGCGAGTGCAGTTGCCCTTCGATGCCGTCTTCCTGGCTGCGGGACCTATCAATACGACGCGTATCCTGCTGCGTTCGGCGTCGCTCTATGACAGGCCGATTCGCTTCAAGGAAAGTCAGAAGTTTGCCATTCCACTGCTCCGTGCCGCGGCGCGTCCGTCGGCGATTGAGGTGCCATCCGTGACACTTGCCTCGGCCTTCATCGAGACCAAGACCGCAGCGCTTTCAGATCACTGGATCCATCTTCAGATCGTGCCGATGAACGACATGATCGCGACTGCGACCAAGCTCCCATTCAAGGGAGTGCAAGGCATTCTCGCACGTCCGATTCTGCGCCGGACGATGATCGCCTGGTGCGGCATGCACTCGGATCATTCGTCATGGGTCGAGGCGACGCTGCGGCGCGGCCGTGACGCCGACGTCCTTGAACTCGATCATGGCCACGAACCGGCGGCGCTTGGGGCTGCACGGACGGTGGCCCGCGACCTCTTCAGGAAGGGTCTGCTCTTCAAGACATTGTTTGTTGCCAACGTCATCCGTGTCTCCAATCCGGGATCAGGTACGCATTGCGGCGGCAGCTTCCCCATGCGGCGGATACCGAAGGACCAATGCGATACCGACCAACTTGGACGGCCCTTCGGCTGGCGCAATGTTCACGTCGTGGATGCAGCCGCCCTGCCATCGATTCCTGGCACGACGCTCGCCATGCCGGCGATGGCCAACGCGCAACGGATCGCTGCTCTCGCGCCGCTCGATTGAGGTCCGCCTAGTTTGTCAGCAAGTCGAAGCGGGCACCGGCGATGCGGCCGAGCCATTGTGAGATTTCTTCCTTCCCGCCCACGCCCAGCGGCAGATACTTGCCGACGGCCGATTGTGCACCGACCGACATAGCGCGCCAACAATCGAGAACTGTAGCCCGTTTGCCCGTGCTCCAGTCGATCGTGCGCAACGCGGTCAGCGGCAGGGCGATGACAACGACGTCAGAGCTACTGAGGCATTCCTCGGCGGTCTTGCAGAAGGTCGCCGCGGATCCGAGCTCTTGCCGTGCAAGCTCCGCCGCCTCCGGATCCCAGACATTGACTGAGCGGTGCTCCGAGCGAAGCCAGCGCACAAGATCGATCGAATAGGAACAATCGATGTGCTGGGTACCGGGCTTGTAAGCGAGGCCGATGATCCCGACTCTGGCCCCTGGCGGAGCGATCGCAAGGATCTTGCGCAGCACATAGCGGCCGTGATCTGCATTGGCGGCGTCGACGGTGCGTGGTAGCGCGCTCGGCGCGCCGATCATGTCCATGAAGGCCGAGAGCGCGACATTGTCCCGCGGCCAGCAGGGGCCGCCATAGGGCAGGGCGCCCTTGAAAAAGCGCTTGCCCATGCGGTGGCTCAGCGCTTCGGTGATGCGGTCGACGTTGGCCCCCGGCACCTCGGCGCAGATCGACAGCAGCATGTTCGCGAACGATACGCGCATCGTCTCGTGAGTGTTGGAGGCGATCTTCGCGATCTCGGCCTCGACTGGCGTCATGCGGGCGATGGGCGGCGCATTGCCCGAAACCATCGTCCGATGCACCGCAATTATCTTGTCCCCGGTCGCCTCGTCGGTCTGGCCGACGAGCACGTAGTCCGGCGTTTCGATACCTTTTACGATCTCGCCCAAGGCAATGAAGGAGGGATTGTAGGCGTAACCTAATCCCTTTCCAACGCGGCGACCCGATTCCTTTTCCAAGGTCGGGATGATTTGCCCCTCACTCGAGCCCGGCATCATCGTACTTACAATCGCCACTATATGGTCGGATTTCGTGTCGCGCAGGGCCCGCCCGATACTCTTGCAAGCCGACAGGACGTGCCGATTTGAGAATCCGCCCAAAGTGTTGCTAGCGGTGGGCACAATCACGAACGAGAGATCGGTGTTAGCTATGGCTTCAGCGGCGTTCGTCGTTGCCTTGACCTGGCCAGGTTTGGCTGATTGCAGTCGGTCCTGCACGCCGGTCTCGCTAACCTCGAGGGAGCCGTCGTTCAGGGCAGCCACGATCTTGGAGTTGACGTCTACTCCCACTACTTGATGGCCTGCCCTGGCGAGACAGCCGGTCAGCGTCAGGCCGACCTTGCCCAAGCCAAAAACCGAGATTCCCTTCGACATCGTTCCTCACGAACTATCGGCCCGACGAGTTGGGCCAGCACTCCTGGGGCAGGCCTTGTACGGCGGTCTTGACGAGCATGCCACGGGCATTTGATGAACGACAGCCACCCGCTCTTCTGCCCTGCGTTGATCATTCGGCAGAAGTATAGTAGTGCCTGCAAGCAGTGAGTTACTTGCATTTTTTGTTGATTAGCGCAGAGCTGGCTTAGGCAGAATTCTCGGCGGGCCTCGGCTCGAAGGTGAGCGGATATCGTTCCATGAGCGAAGCGGGATTCCTTGGCAGGCTGTCTGACTCGGTTATGGACGTGCTCGGTCGATATCTCGATGTCGTCTCTCGGCAATTGGATGTATCTCCCAACTACGTTCAGCCTGTCTCCGGCGCCTTCGAAGAAGCTGAACAGCTTTATCTCCGCGCTCGGGCATTACTGCGCTCCGGAAACGTTCGGGCTGCTCTTCCGATGTTCGAGCGGGCCCGGCAACTCGTACCATCATTCCAAGACGCGATTGAGGGATACGGGGAAGGCCTCGATCGGGCTGGCGAGGCCGAACGCGCTACGGCAATGTACGAAACGCAGAGGCAACTGCGCGCGAACTCTCGTGGACCCGCGCCCGACCGCTCATTCGTGCTAAGACGCGTCGGGCGAATGACGAGCGAGATTGCCGAGTACACGTGGTTGCTGCGGTCCATCAACGACAGACCGTTTCCTTATGTTGCCCGCGGCAATGCGCATCTGGTCATGGGCAAGCCATTGCGAGCGGTGGTCGACTATGTGGCGGCACTGGGGTGCGATCCGACTTTGGTTCAGGTCGTTGCGCTCAAAGGCGAAGCATTGGCCATGATGCGGCGTTACGACGAGGCGCTGAGGGCTTTTGATGAAGCGCTTGCGCAGCGGCCGAATGATCCGGATGCATTGAGTGGCCGGGCAATCGTCCACATGGCTTGCAACCGGATGATAGCAGCAGATGCCGACTGGCGCCGCCAACTCGCCGTGTTGCCGCCGGAGAGGGCTTCAGCTCGGGCCTGTGTTGCTTTGCGGCTGGCCGATTATGCAGTTGCCCGGCCGGAACTCGATCGTTCGCTCGAGCGCCAGCCGAAGGAACCCTATTGGTATCTCTATCGGCTCTCCGCAGCACGCCGGATCGGCGAACCGCTTCTCGTGGAACCTCCGCAGGAATCGTCGGCGTGGCCAGCGCCGCTGCTGGATCTGCACGCCGGCCGGCTGTCAGAAGAGGCGGTATTGCACCTCGCTGACAATGCCGATCGCCAAGCAGAGGCGCATTTTCAACTTGGCATTCTCCGCCTGCACCACGATCCCGGGTGTTCTCGGCAACACTTCGAACGAGTCGTCGAACTATCGCAACCCTCGCTCATAGAACATTCGGCTTCGCGTCATGAACTGATGCGCTGGAAACTGTAGGATCTGCGCGGTACGGCATGTTTTCGGTCATCATTTACGGACGCAACGATAGCCACGGCTACAACTTGCACAAGCGGGCGGCGATCTCGTTCAATGCGTTCGCCGAAGTCATGTCCGATCCCGACGATGAGATTCTTTTCGTCGATTACAACACGCCGGATGACCATCCGACTTTTCCCGAAGCCATTCACGATACGCTGACGTCCAAGGCGAAGAGGCTCATGCGCATCTTTCGGGTGCGACCGGATGATCACGCCGAACTGCGACGCAAGACCCATCTGGTTGCCTTGGAGGCCCAATCGCGCAATGTCGCGCTGCGCCGGTCCAATCCGCGTAATCGCTGGATCCTCTATACAAACACGGACGTGCTGTTGGTGCCGCGGTCGGAGGATAAATCGGTGAGCGATATTCTCGCCGCGTTGCCCGACGGCTTCTATGAGACACCGCGCTTCGAGTTGCCAGAAATGCTGTGGGAGGCTGCGTTTGATCGCGCCGATCCTGCTGGCAATATCAAGAAGCTGCGCGATTGGGCGCCGCGCTTTCATCTCAACCAGGTCGTCCAGAATTTCATGCCGATGCGATACGACGCGCTAGGGGATTTCCAGGTTGCGTTGCGAGACGACATGTTTGCCATCCACGGCTTCGACGAATCGATGCTGTTGGGCTGGCACTGCGATTCCAATCTAGCGGCGCGCCTTACTCTTTTTCGAGGCAGCGCCGAGACTCTGCTCGACAAGATCTATGCATATCATTGTGACCATACCCGGGTACCCGCAGCCAACAATAGGGGCCGCCGGACCAGGATGAACAGCCAGGCGCAATTCATCTGGAATCTGGCAACGCCCTACGTTCCCGCGCAGGCAGAAACCTGGGGCTGGCCCGACCGGGATATCGAGGAGATTCGGCTTGATCGGGACAATGCGTATTCTCGCTACTCTGCCGGAGTGGTGGCGACGATCGCCCCAGCATGCGAACCCTATCGCACCACAACGATCGAGTGGAATTCGTCGCATGACCTGACATACGACCTTCCTCATACACTGCCGTTTGTCTGCGACCAGGTGCTAACATATCCGCGCAACGCGAACATAATGGTTATCGCAACGCGTCCAGATTTCGTCCGTCACTTCTCCACAGCATGGGGAAAGATGGGCTTCTCAGGACAGGTGCTGCTACCTACCGAATGCGAGGGGTTGCCCACCGATTTGCCAGGTACAGAGACGGCTCCGTTTTTCGAGTTACTGCGTCGAGCCGACCTCTTCGTGGTCGAGTTCGGCTATGCCAGCCAGAAGATAGACGAACCGGTACGTAGGGGACGGCATCCAAGTGATCTCGACAAGCAGCGCCTCGACGTTGTCGAGCGCCTCTTTCGATACGCCGTATCGACCGAAGCTGACACACGTCCCCAACACCGACGAACGTCACGGAGATTCGTCGGCGTCAACGTGATCTACAATCGTGTCTGGAACCTGTTCAACGACTACGTTGCGGCCACCATCACGCCATTCTGTGGCCAAGTCGCCGCAGGTTATCCGCGCAATGAGCGATCCGTCGGCGGATTCATGCGTCGCCTGCGCGCCAAGTACGGCGTGGCACTTGGACGTGACTTAAGTACCGGAGCGAATCACTCCTGACTCGAGCATTCCGGAGCTAGTCGTTTCGAAAGCGCCATTCCGGATGAGCAGATAACGGGGTAGTTCCGGGCCATCGGTCTTAATGGTCAGGCGCTGGGTCGATAGCCCTGCATCGAGCATCACCTCCCGCCCGACAAACTTATTTAAGTCGTCGCCCGTGAGCACGAAGCCTGCCGCGCCGGCGCGCAGCGATACTTCTAGGTCGGCCGCCCAAATGAAATCGGGACGTGCTGGCAAGCGCCCGAAGATTGCGAGATCCTTGAGATCGATTGCGGCGGCGTAGCTCCACATCTTTCCTGTGCAATCAAAGGCCAGGGCAGGCCCCTGAGGTTTGAACTTGCCGTTCAGATTTTTCCGGTTGCAACCGAGGATATTGTACGTTCTGAGCCTTTCTTGGAGTTCAGATGACGGCAGGTCGGCAATAATGGGACGATCGATACGCAGGTCGAGCCAACCATACTGCCCGCCACCGAATCGGTAATCGAGGACGGTCGTGGTAACTGCGGGGAACAGCCGTTGCTTGATGCGTTCGGCATCATGCCATTCGGCCCATGGCGTGCGCTCGCCATCAGTGTACTTGCCCCATTCGGAGAACGGCAACTTACCTTGTCTGAGCCATCGTTCATATGGATAGAACAACTCGACCCACCGGCCACGCGGTTTGAGTTTACCAAGCAGAATTCTCGCTTCTTTCTGTGCAATTTCGAAAGGTGCGTGATGGAGAGAGCCATTAGCCCATATCACGTCGAATTTGCCTGGCAAGGTCTCAAGAGATTCCGGATGCTCAATCCAAAGATAGCTGGCCCGATCAGACAGCCCAGCCAGGTCGACCATGCGACGCACGATCGCGAGGTTGTCCTTGACGATGTCGCAAAACGTCCAGTGCGCACCGAGCCGCATAAAATATATGCCATCGAAGCCCAGACCCGACCCGACTTCAACGACATGCTTTCCAGCCATGAACTCGCGGTACATCTCCTGATACCACCCGCGATGACTGGGCGCGCTACTGGCCCTGTTCATTTCGTCCCATTGCGCCTGAAGGTCGCTAGCGGACGCACTGAGCATGTCGGTCGAATAAACTCGCCCGAGGGTGTCGCCGCCTGGAACCTCTCGCCATTTTTCACGGGAGGCGTCTAGGAATGTCGAACTATCGATGGCTTTGCCGTGCTCTGTATGAAGATGTGCCTCGCCGCGTGAACTGCGGCGTCGACTGCGTGCGAAACCAAAGAGCAAACTGACCCCCATGTCGTCGGCTGTTCTAGCGGTCGGCTATCCTGGCCTTTGGCCCGGATATGCCCTGCGCTCTACAGAATGAGGCGACGGTTAACAAGACAGTAGATTGAGCGCTTCTCAATCAGCCAGTTCGTGTTCGCTGAGAGCTTCCCATCGCGAGAAGGGTGCTCTAGATTTCGGTTCGCATGCTCGGAGCCATACTTGTCGCTGCCTTTGTTGCAATAATGTCGAGCACCGTGGCGACATGGAACAACATGGCGGTTTCCCGGAAATTCCCCGGCCTGGAATGGGAACTTAGTCCTGACGTCCCACAGGATGTATTTCTGCGCGTCACCTGCTACCGCCTCGTCGCTCGGTTGTTCTATATCCAGGCGCTTTTCTTCTGGGCAGTGCTCGTGGTCCTGGTATGTGCGAAGGTCGCCGGCATTGATTGATCCTAGCGTGTCAGCAGGCGATCGCCTTCGGTGGCCACACGTTGCCGCCAGTAGTCCAATAGATCCTGCAGCGTCTTTTGATACGGAATCTCCGCCTTCCAGCCGGTGTGGGCGCGGAATTTGGCAGTGTTGGGAATTTGCAGATCGGCATCTATCGGCCGCAGCCGGTCGGGATCGACCGTAACCCGGATGCTGTTCTTTAAGGGGGAAAAGGAGAGCAGAGTATCGAGAATGTCCTTCACCGTGCAGGAGTGGTCACCGCCGATATTGTAGTAGGCACCGGGCGTCGGTTTGACAGTCACCAGCATATAGTAAGCGCGCACCGCGTCGCGCACGTCGGCCACGGTGCGCAGGGATTTGAGGTTCCCGACCTTGACGATGGGCGGAATGCGGTTGTGCTCGATCATTGCAATCTGCTTGGCGAAGGTTGACTCGGCAAATACATCACCACGCCGCGGTCCGGTATGAGTGAACATTCGCGTCGTCATCACGGTCATGCCATAGGCCTCGGCATAGAAGCGGCCGATCAGGTCAGTGCCGACCTTCGAGATCGCGTAGGGTGAGGCGGGATGAAACGTGCACTCCTCATCGATCGGCAACTTCTCCTTCGGCACTCGGCCGAACACTTCGGAGGAGGCGCATACGTGGATGATTGCCTGAGGAGCATGCTGCCTCAGAGCATCCAGCACCCGCACGGTGCCTTGGACATTGGTGTCCATGGTATCGAGCGGTGAATCGAAGCTGGTTCGGGGAAAGCTCTGGGCCGCGAGATGGAAGACATAGTCGGGCTTTGCATCGGCCACCACCTTCTGGATCGAGACCGTGTCGCGCAGATCGCCATAGAGTAACGAGACTCGATCACCTGAATTGATGCGGCCGGCAAGATTGACCAAATTGTCTAGCGGGCTGCGCCAGCGGCACATACCGACCACGTGCCAGTCGGTCTTGTCCAACAGGAACTCGGCCAGATGCGAGCCCACCATGCCAGTGATGCCCGTGATGAGCGCTCGCTTTGCTGCCATTTGCCGGTCCTGTGGATGAGTTCTCCGATGGCCCTCGCGGGCTGACGAGGGCGAGGGCAAGTTAGTGCAGGCGCTTGGCGGATGCCAGCGCTTGACCCGCCCTAGCCCAACCGCCAAATTCCGCCGCCTCATCGGAAAGCCATGGTCACTCCCAAGGTCTTCGACATTGCCGGCAAGCGGATTTGGGTTGCTGGGCACCGCGGCATGGTCGGATCAGCCGTCCTGCGTCGTCTTGCTCAGGCGCCCTGTATCGTCGTCACTGCGGACCGTGCGGAAGTCGATCTTACGCGCCAAGACGAGGTCGAGCATTGGCTCGACAAGCACAGGCCCGACGCCATCGTTATGTGTGCCGCGCGGGTCGGTGGGATTCACGCCAACTCGACGTTCCCGGCTGAGTTCCTGTTCAACAATCTGATGATCGGTGCGAACGTCGTGAATGCCGCCCACCGGGCCAGTGTTTCCCGCATGGTCAATCTGGGCAGCGCTTGCATGTATCCGGTGGATGCGCCGCAGCCTATCGCCGAGTCGCGCCTGATGACGGGTCGGCCGGAGGCCACGAACGAGGCCTATGCCATGGCCAAGATCGCCGTCGCCGGCCTGGCGTCGACCTATCGCAAGCAATACGACGTGGATTACGTCACCGTCATTCCGACCAATCTCTATGGTCCGGGCGACAATTTCGATCCATTGATGGGCCACGTTGCGCCGGCCCTCATGCGCCGCATGATTGAGGCACGAGACAAATCTGCGCCCCAGGTGCCGATCTGGGGCTCGGGCAAGCCGCGGCGCGAATTCATGTACGTCGATGATGCGGCAGACGCCATCGTGTTCGCGCTCGAGCACTACTCGGCGGACGAGCCGCTCAATGTCGGCGTTGGCCGCGACGTCTCGATTTGCGAGCTTGCCGAGATCATCGCGGCGGTCGTCGGCTACTGTGGCGAGCTGATCTTTGATGCCAGCAAGCCCGACGGCGCGCCGCAGCGCATGCTGGACAGCAGGCGGCTTGCGGCGCTGGGGTGGCATTCGCGCACTGAACTTGCCGATGGCTTGGCCGAGATGTATCGCTGGTATTGCAGCAACAAGGCTGCCGTCACTGCCTAGCTGACGAATGGAAGAGCGTATCAACACCCCCGCCGCCCGCCTTTACCGGTCGATGTACCTGATCCGCAGGATCGAGGAGGAGATCATCCGCCTCTATCCGACCGACAAGATCAAGAGCCCGGTCCATCTCAGCATCGGCCAGGAAGCGGTCTCGGCGGCAGTTTGCGATCATCTCGGGCGGGACGACTATGTATTCGGTACCTATCGTGGGCACGCGCTCTATCTTGCCAAGGGCGGCGACGTGCCCCGCATGATGGCAGAGCTCTACGGCAAGGTGGACGGTTGCGCCCGTGGCAAGGCGGGGTCGATGCATCTTGTCGATCCCGCAGTCGGCATGATGGGGACCTCCGCTGTCGTCGCGACAGGCATCTCGAATGCCGTAGGTGCGGCACTGGCGCTCAAGATGCAGAAATCAAAGTCGATCGTGGTGTGCTTCTTTGGCGAGGGCGCGGCGGACGAAGGCGCCTGGCACGAGAGCATGAATTTCGCGTCGCTCAGGAAGCTGCCGATCTTGTTCGTGTGCGAGAATAATTTCTACGCGATCTACAGTCACGTGCGGGATCGGCTGGCGGGACCCGGCCTGCTGGCCCGAAGCGAGGCTTATGGCATTCCGGCCGAGCACATCGAAGATCACGAGCCGATGAAGCTGCACGAACGTGCGGGCGCGGCCGTTGCTGCGGTGCGTCGCGGCGACGGCCCTAGATTCTTGGAATGTATGACCTATCGCTGGCGCGATCATGTCGGTCCGGGTGAGGATCGCGCCCACAAATATCGGCCCGATGCCGAGCTGAATGCCAAGATTGAGAACGACAACCTGAAGATTGTCGGCGATATGTTGCCGGCGGAACTGCGCAAGTCGATCGAGGCCGCCGAAGAAAGGCGTGTCGCCGACGCGATCGTCTTTGCTGAGAGCAGCGCGTTTCCCGAAGACAGGGAGGTCTACGACCATGTCTTCACAGGCTGAGCGCATGCTCACCTACGGAGAGGCCGTGTTTGAGGCGACGCGGTCGGAAATGGCCCGCGATCCAAAGGTCTTCGTGATGGGCCAAGGCGTCGACGATGCCCGCGGCATGTTCGGCACCACGCTCAATCTGCACAAGGAATTTGGCGCCGAGCGCAGCTTCGATGTGCCGCTCGCCGAGGATGCCATGACTGGCGTCGGCATCGGCGCAGCGCTAATGGGCATGCGTCCCATCCAGGTTCATCAGCGCATGGACTTCGTGCTGTTATGCATGAACCAGATCGTCAACATGGCGTCGAAGATGAGCTACATGTTCTCCGGCGCACACAAGGTGCCACTGGTGATCCGCGCCATTATCGGCCGCAGCTGGGGGCAGGGCGCCCAGCATAGCCAGGCCTTTCATTCCTACTTCATGCATGTTCCCGGGCTGCGTGTCGTTGCCCCAACCACGCCGCACGATGCCAAGGGTTGCCTGATCACAGCCATTCGTGACGACAATCCGGTGGTTATGATCGAGCATCGAATGCTGCACAACGTAAAGGGCATGGTGCCGGCCGAGAGCTATGAAATACCCTACGGCAAGGCCCGCACCTTGAGCCCAGGCAAGGACCTGACGATCGTCGGCATCAGCCACATGGCGCTGGAGTGCGTGCGCGCCAAGCACCTGCTGGAGCTAGCACAAATCGATGCCGAAGTGATCGATCCTGTCACTCTGTCGCCGCTCGACATCGACAGTATCGTGCGCTCGGTCGAACGGACGGGCAGATTGCTGGTGGTTGATACCGGCTGGCTGAATTGCGGCGCTTCATCTGAAATCCTGTCGGAGACCTTCGAGCGCCTCGGGCAGCGGCGGCCGTTTGTCGCTAAGCGAATGGGCTATCTGCCGACCCCTTGCCCGACGACCAGAATTCTGGAGAACCTGTATTACCCGTCACCGCAGTCGATCGCGGAGACGGCGTACCGGCTGGTCCGCGGCGCCGACGCGCCCGAGTGGCGCGCCGGCGCCGTCGACAGTCAAGAAGTCGCCGAATTTCGCGGCCCGTTCTAAAGTCGGCCCGGCCGTTCCGAGGAGTTGATGGCAAATCGAGACGAACTGCGCGCCAAGGTGTTCAAGGCTGTCGACGAGTATTGCGCGGCCGATTTCGGCTATTCCTTCGATCCGAAAAATCCCGTTGTACGCCTGCACGAGCCGACTTTCAGTGCCGGCGAGATCAACGCTGCGCTGGAATGCCTGCTGTCGACCTACGTGACGATGGGGCCGAAGGTGAAGAAGTTCGAGGAGACCTTCGCCTCAACGTTCGGCTGGACCGATGGCGTCATGAACAATTCCGGCTCTTCGGCCAATCTGTTGGCTGTGGCGGCGCTTGCCAATCCTGCAACAAAGGACGGTTTGAAGGCAGGCGATGAGGTGATCGTGCCGGCGCTCTCCTGGTCGACAACGGTGTGGCCGATCATCCAGTGTGGCCTGATCCCGGTCATCGTCGACATCGACCCCGCGACCTTCAACATCGATCCAAATGAGATCGAGAAGGCGATTGGCCCCAGGACGCGCGCCGTGATGATCGTCCCAGTCTACGGCAATCCCTGCGCCATGGATGCGATCGTCGACATCTGCAAGCGTCGGCACCTGATCCTGATCGAGGATTGTTGCGAGGCGCTTGGCGCTTACTACGACGGCAAACCGGTCGGCAAGTTCGGCAGGGTCGCCACGTTCAGCTTTTATTTCTCGCACCACCTCACAACGCTCGAGGGCGGGATCACTGTCACCGACGACTTCGAGTTGGCTGAGCTGATGCGCATCCTGCGCGCTCACGGCTGGGTGCGCGAAGTGAAAGATAGGAATCGCTGGCTCAAGCAGTATCCAGAATTCGATCCGCGATTCCTGTTCGTGAACGTCGGCTACAACTTGCGGCCGATGGAGCTCTCGGGTGCCATGGGGCTGGTGCAGCTGCCGAAGCTGGCGAAATTCGTCGATACCCGCCGCGAGAATTCTGCCTGGTTCCGGCGGGAGCTGGCGCAATATGGTGACTTCTTCGATTTCCAGGAGGAGCAACCCAAGGGCCGCCATTCGTGGTTTGGCTTTCCGATCCGCGTGAAGAGCACCGCCGGTTTCAAGGTGACCGAGCTCACCGGGGCCCTGAACAGCAGGAATGTCGAGACACGGCCGATCATCGCCGGCAACATCGCGCGTCAGCCGGCACTGAAACTGTTCGAACATCGCGTCGTCGGCGACATGAAACATTCGAATGCAGTGATGGATGGGGCTTTTTCCTTCGGCAATCATCAGGACGTCGATTCGGGCGCACGTACATATGTCGCCGAGCAGGTGCGGGCCTTCCTGCGCAGCCGCGCGCTTGCCTGACGGGTTCGACTGATGATCATCACGCGAACGCCGCTTCGTATCTCCTTTTTCGGGGGCGGGACCGACTACCCGGCCTGGTTCTCCGAAAATGGCGGAGCCGTGCTGGCGACCACCATCGACAAGTACCTCTATCTGCATTGCCGATACTTGCCGCCATTCTTCGACTTCAAGAGCCGCATCGTTTGGTCGCAAATCGAACGAGTACAGGCGGTGAGCGAGATCGCCCACCCCGCCATCCGCGGCGTGCTGGAGTGGCTGGAGATCGGCGAAGGCGTCGAGATCCATCACCACGGTGATTTGCCTGCGCGCACCGGACTTGGATCGAGTTCGGCGTTCACCGTGGGCCTGCTGCACGCCCTGTATGCCCTGCGTGGCCAACTCGTTTCCAAGCGCGTGCTGGCCGAGCAGGCGATCCATGTCGAGCAGCAAGTGCTGCGCGAGAATGTCGGGGTGCAGGACCAGATCCAGTCGGCCTTCGGCGGCCTCAACCGGATCGACATCCGCCCCGACGGTTCGTTTGAAGTGGCGCCTATCGTGATCCAGGCGGACCGGCAGGCCGAGTTACAGCGGCATCTATTACTGATTTATACTGGCCTGTCGCGCTACGCCTCGGAGATTGCCGCAGAGCAGGTTGCGACCATTGCGGCGAAGGCGGCAGAGCTGCGCGCCATGCATGCCATGGTGGACGAGGCGCAAAAGATCCTGGCTGCCAAAGGCCCGCTGCGCGATTTTGGCCGCCTGCTTCATGAGAGCTGGCAGATCAAGCGCACGCTGTCGAGCAAGATCGCGCCGCTGTTCGTGAACGAGGTGTATGATGCGGCGCGCCAAGCTGGAGCCGAAGGCGGCAAGTTGCTCGGCGCCGGCGGCGGTGGATTCATGTTGCTGTTCGTCGATCCAGGACGACGCGCGGCCGTGATCCGCGCTCTCGACAAGCTTCTGCCGGTGCCATTCCAGTTCGAGCGCGCCGGCACGCACCTGGTGCTGTACGAGGCCGACGCCCGCAACGGTACGTTGGCCGGCTGAGGCGGGGATGGATCAAGGCAGGCGACAGCGGGTCCTGGTTTGCGGGGCCACCGGGTTCATCGGTCGCAATCTCGTCGAGGCGCTATCGCGGCGATCAAATCTTGAGATCTATGCACTTCGCTTTTCCCGGCCCACGGTCGACGTGCCGAATGTCACATGGAGGCAGGCGGATCTTCGCGACGTTGCGGCGGTGAACTCTGTGGTGCAGGGGATGGACGTGGTCATCCAGGCCGCCGCAACGACTTCCGGTGCCCGCGACATCGTGCATAGGCCGCACATCCATGTGACCGACAACGCCGTCATGAACTCGCTGCTTTTGCGCGCCTGCCACGATCACAAGGTTCGTCATTTCGTCTTTTTCAGCTGTTCGGTCATGTATCAGCCGCGATCCACACCGTGGCGAGAGGAGGAGTGGGACGCCGCGCAAGAGATGCACCTCAGCTATTTCGGTGCGGGCTGGACCAAAGTCTACATCGAGAAGATGTGCGAGTTCTTCAGCCGGCTCGGAGTTACGCGGCATACGGTCATCCGGCATACCAACGTCTTCGGACCTCACGACAAGTTCGATCTGGAACGCAGCCATGTTTTGGGCGCCACTGTCACCAAGGCGATGACGAGTCGCGATGGCAAAGTTCTCGTATGGGGCACGGGCGAAGAAGCTCGAGACCTGATTTACGTCGACGATCTCGTCCGCTTCGTCGAGCTGGCGGTTGATCGCCAGAAGAGTCCCTACGAAATGGTCCATGTCAGCTCAGGCCGCGTCGTTACGATCAGAAAGCTGGTGGAGCAGGTCATTGCCGCTTCCGGACGCAGTCTTCGCATCGAGTACGATGCGTCGCGGCCGACAATCAAGACGGCCTTTGCGCTCGACAACCAACGGGCATTTCAGCGGTTCGGCTGGAAACCCGAGGTGAGCTTCGAGGAGGGGGTAAGGCACACCGTGCGCTGGTGGTGCGAATCATTCAACGATGGACGTCCGGCGTGAGGCATCGGCAACTCGGACGGACCGATTTGCGCATATCCGAGATTGGTTTTGGCGCCTGGGGCATCGGCGGCCGCACGGCAGGCAATACCTCCTACGGCGATACCGATGATCCCACTTCGCTGCGCGCGCTTCAGCGTGCGGTCGATGTAGGTATCAATTTTTTCGACACGTCGAGCGCATAT
>Ga0070738_10004572_pt1 | contig 16379 bp, 10 predicted proteins | sample Coa_R2_2_FD_66446 | JGI IMG/M metagenome (GOLD analysis project Ga0070738, IMG submission 66446) | Surface soil microbial communities from Centralia Pennsylvania, which are recovering from an underground coalmine fire - Coalmine... | ecosystem: Environmental > Terrestrial > Soil > Unclassified ...
TGTTCAGGGTGGCTTGGCGGTTCCTCGCCGCCCGCGCGGATGACGACACCCCCCTTACGGTCCGAGAGGCGATCGAGTACGGGCTGGAAGCCCTCGACGGAGGCTCCCCGGACCAGGAGACCGCGGACGCCCGGACGCTCGCACGAGCCTTCGCCGACCGTCGGCCGATCGACAAGTCCCTCGTCGAGGCCGGGCCGCTCGACCCCGAGGCTCTCATACGAGACTTCAAGCACTGGTTCGGCCATGAGGTCGCGATGCTTGCGAAACGTCTGGGACGCCCCGAGGCCGAGGTCACCCGGCTGAGTGACAGGGCACTCCGGAAGTGGCGGCGGAACGATCATGCCGGCGAAACGGAATGAGCGTGCCGCGATTCCTCGGTCAGGAGGCGTATCCGCGCGAGACGGTCGTCGCTCATCTAGCGCCCGCTTGGTGTTGCGTCTTCTTCCGCCCGTTGGCTCGCGACTTGAGCAGGGGCGTGCGCCCGCTGCAAGGCGGGTCACCGAGGAGGGGGCCAATGCTCGAGTCACAAACGATGACGGTTCACGCGATCGACCGCTCTCGCAACCGCGGAATCCCGATCGACGCGATCGAGACCGTCATCACGTTCGCGAAGCACCGCGCGATCAGGGGCGCGGACGTCTACACGCTCGGCTGGCGCGAAGTCCGATACCACGCCGAGCGAGGGCTTGACCTCTCCCGCTGGGAGGGGATCGAGGTGGTCTGCGCCCACGACGGCCGAATCTTGACGGTCTACAGGAACAAGAATCCGTGGGCCCTGCGCGACCGTGCGGAGCGTCGGCGCGCCCAGTGAGGAGGTCATCAGCATGGGATTCGCCAGCTACCAAGAGGACATCATGAGCCGCTTCAACGATGACAACAACCGATCCTCGAAGCGCCCGTCGGCGAAGCCTTCCGGGAAACCGTCTGCGTCGCCTCGCGGCAAGGACTCCGAGAAGCCGTCCGCGTCGCCTCGCGGCAAGGACGCCGAAAAACCGTCGCCTCGCACGGACGCCGAGAAGCCCTCGGCATCAGGGGGCAAGGACGCCCCGAAGAGCCGGCTGAAGGACTTCACGGTCCAGTCAGCGCGCCCCCTCCCCGTCGTCCTGCTCGCGGACGTCTCGGGGAGCATGGGACTGGACGGCAAGATCCAGGCACTCAACCACGCCGTCCGCGAGATGATCGAGGCGTTCCAGGACGAGTCCGATCTGCGCGCCGAGATCCATGTCGCCGTCATCACGTTCGGCGGGAAGGCGCACACCCACCTCCCCCTCGCTCCCGCCCGCGGCGTCAAGTGGACCGACCTCGGCGCGAATGGCGGCACGCCCATGGGCGCCGCATTCGAGCTTGCTCGCGGGCTCGTCGAGGATCGGAACACTATCCCCGGTCGGGCTTACCGCCCGACGATCGTGCTCGTCTCCGACGGACAGCCGACCGACTCATGGCAGCAGCCGCTCAAGGCGCTCCTCGAGAGCGAGCGCGGGAGCAAGGCGTTTCGGATGGCGCTGGCGATCGGCGCGGACGCCGATCATGCCGTGCTCCAAGAGTTCCTCGCCGACGCGAAGGCGCGTGTCCACCGCGCGGACGAGGCGCGGCAGATCCGCCAGTTCTTCCAGCTCGTGACCATGAGCGTCTCGTCCCGATCGCGCAGCGCGGACCCGAACAGCGCGCCCGTGGCTCCGCCCGACGGCGGCTGGGATCTGTAGGAGTGGTTCGCGTCGTCGCGAGCAGTGTGCGCGGCCCGGCCCATCTGCGTGACGGCCTTCCTTGCCAGGACGCCTGGCTGGCAGTCGCCGATCCGCGCGCGTCGCTGGCTGTGGTCTGCGATGGCATGGGAAGTCGCTCTCGTTCGCGCGAGGGCTCCCGTGCCGCGATCGCGGCGGCGCGTGACGCGTGGCGGCTCTGGCGGCGGTCGCCGTCCGGATCCGTCGAGGATCTGATCAGGCTGCTCGAGATCGCATGGCGTCTCCGGCTCAACGGAACGAGCCAGGACGACGCCGCGACGACGTGCCTCGCCTACGCGGAGGACGGTCACGGTCGCGCGGCACAGGCTCAACTCGGTGACGGGTTGATCGCTCGTCGCGCGGGCGACGGGACCGTGGCGAGACACCCCGCGCGGACTGCCGAGTTCGGCGCGACGCATGCGCTCGGGACTCCGCACAAGCTCGCCGACTGGTCGTGGTCGCTCGCCGCGCCACTCGCTCCAGGCGAAGCGGTGCTGCTCGCGACGGACGGCGTGTCCGACGACCTCGATGTCACCCGCATCGGAGACCTGGTCTCGTGGGTCATGAACGAGCTCGGCTCTCTTCGATCTCCGAGCCGCGCACTCGGTCAGGAGCTCCGCCGATGGCCCGTGCCGCACCATCAGGACGACAAGACCCTCCTGGTCATGTGGAAGCCATGCTCAACGCCCAGAAAGTAATCGACGAGACCGGTGCCGCTCACGTCCTGACCGAGCGCCTCGGCGCGGGAGGCCAGGGTGTCGTGTGGCTCACGAAGACGGGCAAGCGCGTCGTCAAGCTGCTCCCCGAGCGCAGCGATGCCGAGGCGCTTCGTCGCCACTTCACGTTCGTGCGGCGACTCGACCTCGCGGGGCTCCACGTCGCGAAGCCCATTGCCGTCCTGAGGCCCCCGCACGTCGGCTACGTCGCCGAGTTCCTGGGCGACATGGTCCCGATCAAGACACTGATCGACGCGCCCGACACCGACCTTCTTCGCTGGCACATCGAGACCGGCGGGCTTCGTCGTCGGCTGCGTCTCCTTGCGCATACGGGCGAGGCGCTTGCTGGTCTTCACTCGCGAGGAGTCGTGTACTCTGACCTCTCTCACAACAACGTATTCGTGTCGGAACCCGTCGGTGCGCTCGAGGCGTGGCTGATCGACCTCGACAACCTGAATCACGAATCCGATCCGGCTCGCGCGATCTACACCCGCGGCTACGGCGCCCCGGAGGTCGTTGCCGGAACGCACGGCTGCACGACCTACTCGGATGCGTGGGCGTTCGCCGTGCTCGTATGGCAGATGCTCACGCTGACGCATCCCTTCGTCGGCGACTTTGTGAACGAGGGACCTCCTGAACTCGAGAGCGAGGCATTCGCCGGAAAGGTCCCGTGGGTTCGTCACTCGATAGAGGCGCGGAACGCGTGCTCGTCCGGCTTGCCGCCTGACCTCGTCATGGGAGATCAGCTCGTCAGACTCGGGCGCAAGACCTTCGAGGTGGGGCTGGACGCGAGTAGTCGCGCCAAGCGTACGGACATCTCGACGTGGGTCGATCGGCTGCATGCGGCGGCAGACCAGACGGTCTCGTGTGGCGAGTGCGGCGCCACGTACTTCGTCACGGCACGGACGTGCCCCTGGTGCGAAGCTCCCGCTCCGAGCGTGGCTCGGGTGCGAATTGCGCGCTGGGAGCCTGGAAAGGGCGTCGTCGAGGGTGTGGTACGCCAGCCTCAACTTCCACTCACGACCGAGGGTCTGCTCCTCCCCCTCCGGATCACTCTCGGACACACGGGAGCGGCCGCACGCGAGGCCCACCTCGAGCTGACGCCCGTCGAAAAGGGAATTTCGGTCCGAGCCATGGAGGGCCAGGAGGCGTGGGTCGCCCCGGCCCAGAGGGCGCATGAGGAGCAGTATGCCGTCTCGACACGACGGAGGATCATTCCGCCCGAGGGCTGGCTCCTGTTCTTCGAGAAGCCCGATCGCCCGCAACGTGTGGCCGTCTTTGGGAGGCCCTCATGAAGGTTGCCGAGATCCACGGCGGGATCCCTGCGACGCTACGGATCCGAGCCACGACGGGCCAGTTCCAGTCCGTCCCACCGCGCGGCGACGAGGTTGCCCTCGTCCGCTCCGGAGACCACACCCTTCTCGCGCACGGAGACGTTGCGAGCGCGGTCGAGGGACTCACGCCCGCGGACTCGACGGAACTCGCGGATGTGGTCCTGAGCGGGCTCCCCGTCCTCGCGTACGTCGCGCAGGCGAGGCCGAGTGTCGTCGTCGTCGAGACGCGTCGGTTCACTCTGGAGCTCCGAGTACCGGAATCTATGCAGCTCGGGCTGGACGAAAAGGTGATGGACGACATCCGTCGTGGTCACCGCGTCGACGGCACCGCCGCCGACGTCGCGGCCTGGCTGGAGGTCCGGTTGTTTCTCCCGCCCGCGCCCGGCGGCAAGCCCGAGTTCCGACGCGTCGTGCTCTCCGGGGATCCGCGAGGACGGGTCGGCGCATTCCGCATCCACGGTGACGGAGTCGCGGCCGACGTGAGACGAGTGGACGAGACGCTGCGGATCGAGCGCGTCGTCCGCGGGGGCCGTGGGAGCAATCCCCGCCTCGTGCTACTTCACGCGCCCATCTCGATCGTCGACGCGACGCTGGCGGCCAAGGTCCACGGCGCCGTACGCACCACGCTGTCCGAGGTCGTGGCGCGAAGCGAGAGCTATCTGCGGCTCTGGCAGGACTACCTGAAGCGCGAGCGGGAGAGCGTGCTCCGGCGCGCCCGCATCTTCGGCGCTCTCGAGTACCGTCGCTGCGAGCGGCGGCGAGACGGTGGCTGGCGATTCCAGCTCGCGGAGATCGACGATCTCGCCGCGCGTCTGGGGATCCTCGGAGACCGGGATCGTTTCGAGCTCGAGGTGGGCGAGCAGCCCCCGAAGCTGGAGGGGGACCTGGGAGCCGAACCCAAGAAGCAAACCGGTCACCAGGACCGCCTCCGGGCTCCGGTCGTCGACATGAATGCCCAGCAGGGCGTCGTCGACTTGGCAGGCCCGGATGACGAGGACGAGCAACCGAGCCCCCCCGAGGCTGGCTACTTGTTCCTCGCCACCGGTGGCGACGACACGCGGCTTCGCCGTCGGGAACGAGCGGAGGAAGCCTTGCGCACGGGCAACTGCCCGCTTCCGCAACTCGGGCTCCTCATGGAGGGGCGCCCGGCCCCGGCTGCCCGACGCGCCAGGATCAGTGTCGAAGGGCCAACGCTCAAACCGGTGATTCGCGAAGTGTTCGCCCCCGCGCGTCCAACGCCACGGCAGCTCGAAGCCATCGAGATCGCCCTGAACACGCCCGACGTTTGCCTCATCCAGGGGCCTCCCGGCACCGGGAAGACAAAGGTCATCACCGCGATCGAACGATGCCTCGCCGTGCTCGCGGACGAAGGGGTCGAGCCCTCGCACCGGATCCTCGTCGCCGCCGCTCAGCACGACGCTGTTGAGAACGTCGTGCAGCGCACGGAGGTGTTCGGTCTCCCTGCGGTGAAGGTCGGGCGACGACGCCGAGGTTCCGACTCCGGCGTCGATCCCGCCCAGTTATTTGCCGACGAGCGCGTCGAGCAGCTTCGCGCCCGACTGCGCGTCACCCCCGAGGCCGAGCGGCTGTCGCGCGCGCGAGGGATCGTGCTCGCTTGCGTCCGGACGAGATCGCTGCCCGCCGACCAGGCCAGACGAATCCGCGATCTCGTCAAAACGATCGAGGACCTCCTCCCTCCGCAGCTCCGAGACAAGGCTCTCGAACGTGCGGCGGCCCTCGAACGTCCGGAAAATGCAGGCGACCCGGAGGAGGCGGAGCTGCTCACCAGGGCGGCACGCGGAATCCGTGTCGAGGAAGGGCCCTTTTCGGATGACGGGCCCGTGCGCGCCCGCGTTGCGCTCCAGCGACTCGGGACGCTTCTCGCGCCCGACGAGCGGTCGTTCCTCGAGCGCTGCGCCGCTGTCGAACCTGACACCGTACCGCCCTGGCTCGCTGAGGGGAGGCCGCTTCGTGATGCGCTGGTCGACCGCCTCACGCGGCCAGCCCCCGTCGCCGAACCGCGTCTCGACGACGCCACGCAGCAGCTCCTGCTGCTGATCCTCGACACGGTCGACCGACGCCTCGCGGCAACGCGCGCCGGGGAAGAGGCTGCGATTGCTTCCTATGTGGACGACCTCGTGACGGACCCGCTTGCGGTGCGAAAGGCTCTGGAGCACTACACGGTCGTCCTCGCGTCGACGCTCCAGCAGGCGGCGGGAAACGTCATGCGGCGCGTCCGCGGAATCGAGGAAGGGCAGAACACCTTCGAGTCGGTGATGATCGACGAGGCGGCCCGCGCGCACCCGCTCGATCTGTTCATCCCGCTCAGCATGGCGCGGCGCCGAGTCGTGCTCGTCGGCGACCACCGCCAGCTCCCGCACCTCCTCGAGCCCGACGTGGAGCGCCAGCTCGCCGAGGCCGTTCACGAGGGGACCGTCGAGAAGCAGACCCTGGAAGCGGTCAAGGCCAGCTTGTTCGAGCGCATGTGGAAGCTCCTCCGCACCCTGGAAGAGAAGGACGAAATCCCTCGAACGGTGACCCTGAACGTGCAGTACCGCATGCACCCGGAGCTGGGATCCTTCCTGAGCCGCGAGTTCTACGAGTTCCGGCACGACAGCCCGATCGAGAGTGAGCGTCCCGCCGATCAGTTCGCTCACACGTTGCCCGGCTATCTCACGAAGTCCGGTCTCGCGTCCGCGGCCGCGTGGATCGACGTGCCCGCAACCCGAGGCCGCGAAGTCCGCGGCGTGAGCAAGAGTCGCCCGGCAGAGGCGAGGGTCATCGCCAAGGAGCTACGGCGCCTGATCGACCACGACCCGAAGCTGACCTTCGGCGTGATCGCCTTCTACAGCGAGCAGGTCGACGAGATCGGGCGGGCCATGATCGAGGAGGGGCTCACGGAACCCGCGAACAACGACCGCGGCTGGAAGATCGCGGACGAATGGGCGACTACGTTCGGAGTGGGGAGCAAGAGGCTCGTCGAGCGCCTGCGAATCGGGACCGTCGACGCATTCCAGGGTAAGGAGTTCGACGTGGTGTTCCTGTCGGTCACCCGGTCGAACGACCTGCCGGGCGAGACTGACGAAGAGCAGCGCCGCAAATATGGCCACTTGATGCTCGAGAACCGTCTGTGCGTTGGCATGAGCCGGCAGCAGCGGTTGCTCGTGGCCGTCGGAGATCTAGCGTTTGTTCGCGCCGCGGTGGCTGCGGTTCCGCTACGCGCGCTCCGCGGCTTTGCTGACCTGTGTCGAGGGCCCCATGGCGTCGTTCGATAGTCCGCGGTTCGAGAAAGACACGTCCGTGCTGCGCCTGAACACGGGCAAGGTTCCCGACGCGAAGTGGGTTTTGTGGCCGATCCTCGCGTGGCGCGTCGTTGCCCCCGTTCCGAAGGACCGCAAGCTCAACTTGTTCCAGGCGGCCGTCCTCCGCCTGGCACGCGCGGGCATGGTCCGCCTCACTGAGATGGCCGACAGGCTCCTCATCGCTCCCGACCTCGCGGGCCTCGTCGTGATGGAGCTCCAGGCCATGGCGCTCATGGATCAGGGCGGTTCACCGACCAAGCGCGGTCTCAAGAGCCTGGAAGACATCGAGGGTGAGCCTCCGGACGAGGCACGCGTGGGGCATGTCCTCTCGGACCCTTTCACGGGAAGGCTGTGGCCCCGTTTTCTCAGCGGCGACCTTCCGATCACCGACATAGAGATGAACGAGGAAGGGTGGCCCGTGCTTCTTAGCGGGACTCCCGGCAATCCATGGAGGGACCGTACCTTCAGCGTGTTCCCGGATGAAGGTGACTCCGTCGTCTTCGTGCGGCCGACCGCGCGCGAGGTCCTCCGTGCTGCGCGTCGACATCGGCGGCAGCGAGACTTCGACGAGGTCGACGACGAGCGCGACGTGCCGCGGCTAGATCGAGTCTCGTTCGTCGACGACAGGCCCCAGCCTTACATGGTCGCGCTGCGCGTGCGGCGACACGCCTCCGGAGACTGGATGGTGGAGGACCCGTTCGGTCATGGCGAGGCTGTCGACCTGAGGGCCCGTCTCGAGCAACGACTGGATCGGGGGAAGGGACTCCTGCGCTCATGGCTGGCCCCGCTCGTCCGATCGGATCAAGCCACGCCGACTCTGGGGCAGCTCCAGAACGATGCCGCCTTCCAGGTCGAGGAGCGGTTGACGCTCGCGATCCGGGAGCACGAACCCGTGCGGGAGCGTCTCGTCGCGATGCACCGTTCCCTGCTGGAGGCGTCGGCACCTGAGGCTCCGCACGACAAGTGGGACGACGTGCTGGTGAAGGCGCAGCGCGCGATCGAGCGCACGCTCCATGCGATCCATGCGCCATACAGGGATCTCCGGCCGCCTGTATTCATGAAGCTTGCCGCCGCGAACAAGGAGTTCAATCGCGAGCTGCTCGACGCGATCGCCGCTGAGCTCGGATTCCATGCGCCGCTCCCTTCCGGCCTCTCCGCTGTGCGTCGCGGGAAAGTGCAATACGCGGAACTTTACGGTGCCGGCAGCCTGCGCCCGCTCCTGGTTCTCGCGCTTCTGTCCGCGGAACGAGAGCCAGAGCATCCCCTACGTCGCGCTGCCCGTTCCGTTCCCGACCTGTTGCACCGGCTTGACGAGCTCGCGGTTGCTCGCGATCGCGCCGCCCACGACGGCGAGGCAAGCGTGCCTCAGCAGATCCAGCGGCACGTCGAAACGGTGTACACGACGGTCGAAGCCCTCGTCCTCTTCCGGCTGATCGAGGTTCCTCATGGGGAAGAATAAGAAGTGGCAGAACAAGAGCTCGGCACAGATGCCGGCCTCGGCGAGTGAGCCGCCCCGCCAGGAGCCCACCGTCGAGCAGATCCAGCGACTCGACAAGGCGGGGACCGAGATCGGCGTGATCACGAACGAGCATGGGCCTCCTCTCCCCGTGGCGGTCCCGGAGCCCGTGGGTGTGACGCTGGAGGAGTCGCTCAAGCGCGTAGAGGGCTTGCTCACGAATGCGAAGGCGCTCTTCGAGAAGGCACGCGACCAGGCAACCTCGAGCGAACAACTGAAGAAGGAGATCGAAGCCGCGAGGAAGCGCGCCGATGACGACATCGCGGCGAAGAAGAGAGACATCGAGCAATCCGAGTTAAAGGTCCTCAAAGAACTGGAAGCGATCGAGAAGCGCGAGGCTGACCTCGCCGCGAACGAAGCCAGGCTGACCGACGAAAAGAAAAGGCTCACCGAGCGCGAGCTCAATGCTGACCAGGGATTCCGGGCCGAGAAAGCGGCCGTGTTCAAGCCGCTCGAGGAGGAACTGAGCCGTCTCCGGCAGGAGCGAGCCCGCCTGGAGTCCGACGTCGTGGCCCTTCGCGAGAGGACCAGCGCGGAAGAGAGGATCCGAGCAAACGATCGGGACGCGCGCTGGGCACAGCAGGAGGCGGAACGTATCGCGTCCGACGCCGAAGCACGTCGTGTTCTTGAGTCAGATGTGGCGAAGGCCCGTCACGACGCGCTCGCGAAGCTGCACGATGAGCTCAGGACAGAGCGCGACAGATGGGAAGCCGAGTGGAGAGTCGAGCTCGAGCGGCGCCGCGAGGCCCTGACTGCGAAGGAGGCGGATCTCGAACAACGTGATCGCCAGTTGTCGGAGAAGACCAGGGCCCACCGAGCGGCTCACCTCGAGCTACAGGCCGCGCAGGAGATCCTTCAGGAGGATCGCGCCGGAGTCGACAAGAAGGTGCAGCGCCTGGTGGCTGAACGGACCGAGGCTCTCCGTCATGACGCGGAGGCGCTCCGGAAGCAGCTACAGGATGCTCGCGGTCAACGAGACTCCTACTTCAAGGAGCTCGAGTCCCGGCGCGAACTTGACCGCCAGCTCCGCGGTCAACCGCCCGAGAAGATCCTGGCTGACATTGACGCGCTCGAGCGCGAGCGCCGTTCGCTTCAGCAGCAACTTCGCGAGCGGCCTGACACGGGGGCGGGCAACCGCGTGGCCGCGCTCGAGCGCGAACGTTCCACCTGGCTTGAGGAGCGGGCCCTCCTCCAAGCCGACCTCGCGAAGGTCCAGGGCGAACTCGCGTCGCGGAGACTCGCCGCGATCGAGCTCGAGGCCCTGAGGAAGCAGAAGGAAGCGCTCGAGGTCCACAAACAGCTCCTCGACGGGGCCGTCGACGAGCTCCGCGCGCGCGTCGACGAGCTTACCCGTCAGGATGATCACCGTAACCCGATGACCTCGCTCGCGAGTCTCGACGACCGGGAGGACCTCAAGGTTGAGGCAAGGACGACCACCCCGTTCGGTCGCGCGACGCCAACCCTCCGTGAGTTTGCTGAGGACCTGCGGCATCGCATCGCGACGGGGGTCAAGGACCGCACGCTCTACTACACTCAGCGCGACATTCGGTCGTTCCTTGGCGGCCTCGCCACGACTCGCTTGCTGCTGCTTCAGGGTATCTCCGGGACCGGAAAGACGAGCCTCCCGCTCGCGTTCGTTACCGCGGTGGACGCGGGCGTCGAGATAGTTGAGGTTCAGGCAGGGTGGCGCGACCGTCAGGATCTGGTCGGCTACTACAACGCCTTCCACCGCCACTACTATGCGACCAACTTCCTCCAGGCCCTTTACAAGGCCGGGACGCCGCAGTTCCGCGATCGCCTCTTCGTCGTGATTCTCGACGAGATCAATCTGTCACGGCCCGAGCAGTTCTTTGCCGATTTCCTGTCCGCGCTCGAGCAGCCGCTGGAGAAGCGGAGGCTCACGTTGCTCAACGATCCGCTGACGAACGCGCCCAGGCTCATGGTCGACGGGCGGCACCTCCCAATCCCACCGAACGTGTGGTTCATCGGCACGGCGAACCACGACGAGAGCACCGCCGAGTTCGCGGACAAGACGTATGACCGAGCGCACGTCATGGAACTGCCGCGCAAGACGGACGCCGCACACTTCGCGGTGGGACGGCCGGGGGCGCGGAACGCGATCTCCTACGAGAAGCTCATGACGGCGTTCGCGGATGCGGCCGAGAAGCATGCGAAGAGCGTCCTGGCGGCGACGACCTGGCTTCGGAAGGCCGAGTTCACGAAGACGCTCGCGCAGAGGTTCCGCGTCGGCTGGGGAAATCGCCTCGAACACCAACTCGGTCGCTACCTTCCGGTGATCCTCGAGTCGGGAGGGACCCTCGGTGAAGCCATGGATCACCTCCTGGCGACGAAGGTGCTCAGAAAGCTCAAGGACCGTCACGACGTGCGGGCCGCTGCGCTCGAGGAGCTCAGCACGCAGATCCAGGTCGGCTGGGAGGCTCTCGATAAGGCGAATCCGCCCGAACGCTGCGTCGCGCTCATCGACAACGAGGTCGCCCTGAAGAAGGGCGAGGAGCTCGTGTGACGAGCTTTCGGAACAGAACCGACGGCTCGATCCGTCCTCTCCCGACGGTCGTCCTCTGCGACGGGTGGCTCGTGGACGGGCAACGACTCGGCGACGTGTTTCCGGTCACCGACGAGAGGACGGTGCTCGGCCGCTGGCCCGACGAACTCGAGACCGACGCAGCAGTCCGACTAATGGAGGCGGTCGGGGGGACCCCTTCTTTCGACGACTATGCACGAATCCCTCCAGTGGCCCAGAAGCTGGCCGAGCGCGCGCGGCCCCAGCGCCTCGACCTAGAGATCGAAAGACACCTCCAGCATCTCCAGCATGTCTGCCATCGGCCGGCCCTTCTCCTCCGAGTCGAAGATGAACGGCTGCCAACGTCCAGGGCTCGACGAACTCCGGTCCGCGCGGTCGCTGATCTCGTCTCGCACCCCGGCGACTGGGAGCACCGGACGCTGCGCAGCATCCAGCCCTCTCGCGTCCTCGCGCGTCAGATCGAGGACGAGTGGAACCTGTACGAGAACCGCGTCGCCGCCCGTCTCGTCGACAACCTCCTCGCGTATGCCGCACGAAGGCTCGAGGAACTACGCAAGATCCAAGAGACGCTCGAGGCGACCCGTGACTACAGCAAGGAGGTCAGCAACACCTCCTTTCGCCGCGCACGCCGCATTGCCGTGTTGTGGTCGAACACACTCGAGTCCCGGACCGAGGCCGAGCTGGAAAGGACGACACGGAGGCTCGAGCTCGCCCAGCGAGACCTGCAAGCTCTACTCGACACTCCGCTCTACAAGCGTGTCCCTCGACGTCAGTCGGTCGCGGTCGCGCTCAAGCCGACGAACATTCTCGTCAACGATCCGCACTACCGGAAGGTCGCGGCTCTGTGGCGTGCATGGGCCGACTTCGGCCACAGGCGGCACGAAACCCAAAAACAGCGTGCTGAGCGCCGGCAAAGGGAGGCCCATGCGTGGGACTCCTTCGTCCGGCACCTTGTTGTCCGCAGCGTCGTTGGACTCGGCTGGGCCATGACTGGCCCCGTTGTTGGACGCTGGCGCGTCTCGCGAGTGGGGTGGGCGTCGGTCGACATCAGTGTTGACGTCTTGGGAGTCATCACGCTCGCGACGTCGACCAGGACCATCCGGATCCTCCCGATCTGCGCCAACCTTGCTGGGGCTAATCCGGCGGCTCTCCTCGCGGCGCTCCAGCGTCGAGACGGAGACGTGGAGGTCGTCGTCGCCCATGTCGGCAGAACCGCCGAACTCACGGACATTGACCGGGCAAGCGGCTGGAGTTTCAGCGGACGCGCTGTCCTCTTCGGCTGTTCTCCTTGGGCGATCGACACGGAGGAGCGCATGGCCCGCCTCCTCCACGGCTGGTTGAGCCGAAGTGCCTTTCCTTCCTACCCGATTGTGGCGAACGTGGCGGGGCTTCCTGCTCCACCTCGCACATGGGGCTGGATGCGATACGAGGAACAGCATCTTGTTGGGCTCCGGGCCCCCGACGAGCGCGAGGTAACCGAGGCGACGGCTTGGGCGAACGCGAGGGCCATGGAGCTCGAGCGAGTTGCACAGCGCGCACGCACGGCGAGGCAGTCGATCGAGGTCGCGCCTCTGAACGCCGTTCGGACTTTCCCAGGGTTCGTGAGGGAGGTCTCTCAGATGCTCACCGGACTCAACGTCTGCCCGGTATGCCATGGTGAGGGGCTTGTCGAGCCCCGGCCAGGCAAGAAGACCGAGGGATCCGATGCGACGTGGTGGGCGATCTGTCCCTCATGCGAGAGCGAATGGGGCTCGCGCCACTGCTCTGGGTGTGGTTATCGTTTCCACGCGCTCGAGCCGAAGACGGGCCTCGACGCGGTAAGAATCGCCGGGGAAACGGGACCCGGTGAGTGGCCCGACAAGGTGTTCGGGCGCGACGTTTGGGCTCAGCCCTGCAGTAGCGGTGCTCCGGGCGAGTTCCGATGCCCCGCTTGCGGAGCCTGCTCGCGCGGCGAGTGCCGACCTTGCCGACGCCGAGTCGGCGAGCCGTCGCTCATTGGGCATTCGGAGACCGCGTCTGACAATGATCCCCCAAAGTAGAGACCGGTCTCTTGCCATTGAGCTCGATTTCTCAACACGTGTGGCGTCGAGTATCGTCGAGGAGGTTGCCGCGCTGCTGAAGCGCTACCCAGCTCTGGCGAAGCTCGCGGCCATCGGCACGGAACCTCCCGTAGAACAGCCCTCCCCCAGGCTCCTTCGTCCGTCGTCGACTTGACCCCAGAACACCGATGGCCGTAGGTCTCTCGCTCGGATCTGGAAGAGCAGAGCGGCGCTTGCCATGTCGCCGCTCGAGGAACTCGCGACCTACGGCTTGGCGAGCCGCATAGCTCCAGGCTGCGCACGCGCCGGTGTCAACAACGGCCAACGAAGTAACCCGCGACCTACGGCTTCCGTGCCGCTGCCACCGGCCGCCCGACCCGCCGGAGTGCGACAGAATGGCTACATATCGGACGTCGGCACGGCTGTGAGCGGCCAAGACCGAACGACCAAGACGAGAATTACGAGCCCTGCAACATGGCGGTATCCTTTGCCCATGTGGACGAAGTCGTGCGATTCGATCTGACTGTGCCGCGCTCGAAGATCAAATTGCGGCGCTCCTCCCTCCGCAGCCAGACGGAGAGGCCCGGACCCGAGAAGGAGAGCCGCGAAGCGATGACATCGGGTTCACCGACAACGAGATCGAGGGTGAGCCGTGGTGGTTCCAGTCCCGCCTCCAAGTTGCCGGATTCGCGGCCGGATCAGCTAAATGGCTGCCGAGCGGCGACATCACGAGGCGCGAGCGCTCCTGGACCCGAGACCCATCGTGGCCCCAATCAACTTCGATGATCCAGCCGAGCGGCAGCTCGTGCTCAGCCACGTCCTGCCCTACTCGCTTCCTCTTCTTCGGTTTTCCACGAGGGCAAGCCCACGAGCTTGGCACGGCGACGATCGTCGAGATCGGTGACGCACACGCTCTTGTGACCGCAGGGCATGTGGTGGAGAACAAGACGGACAGGACCGTCCTCTCGCCCAAGACGGCAATGCGTACGAGCCTCGGCTGGCCGCAGAGCCGGCTGGGGCTCGCCCGCGCCCTGGACAACGCGAGAGTCGACAGCGTGCTCCCGGCCCCACCCAGTGGCCTTGCGCGCGACATGGCGGGCGAGGATACTACCCTCCTAGCCTCTCCGATGCTGCAACCCTATGCCCTCCTAATCGCGAGGTAGACGCGTGGTGGTTCTGTTAACAGGAACCTCGGAGCATCGTACTGAGTACCGTACCGGCGTGGTTGAGCTCATTTTCATCGCCTTGGTAGCGCTCGGGATACTCGTTGGCTGTCCAATGGAGCCATCCCCGCCTCCCACAGCCAGCCCCTCTCAACCGCCCGCTCCGGCTTCCGATCCGGCGGCAGATCCGGCTCCCGTTTCAACCGATCCGTCCACTTCACCTCCACCCGCTGCCGCTGTTGACGAGCCGGCGACGGTGGTCACGGCCGCGTTGACGATCAGCAGTGATGCGCCGCTCCTTGGGGGCTTGACGAGCCCGCACTTTAGTCGCGACGTAATCACCATTCAGAATGCAATCTTACAGCTTCGGGTCGAAGAATATCTCCCGAAGACGGGATGGAACCAGGGCGCTGGTCAGGAAAACCAGCAAGACAGAAACATACCCGATCAGCCTGGACACCTTACATTCCCCGAGAAGCACCCCTTTCGGACGCCTCTCACCATCGTCATAGGCCCCCAGGCGCTCGCACTGCGCCTCCGGGCACGAACGGAATGCGTTTTTAGCGGGCGAGATTTTGGCGGGAATCACAATTCGACGCAGGCCAACAGCAACTGGTACGACCTTTGGCTCATTCCGCTGGCGGAGGTTCCTAAGGGCGTCACGGAGCTGAGCTCCGCACCCCTGCTTTGCGTTTCATGTGCGGCGGTCGCAAATGGCGGGCCGAACGTCGCCTGGGCGCTAGCATTTCGATGTGACATTAAATTCTCAAAGTGGCCCGCTCGAGCGAGGACTTCTGGGCGGGCGGTCTGGGTCCACGCGGGCAACATTTGGGCTGCTTCTGGGAAACATCCGTGCGGTGTCGATGGTCAGGTCCAGCTCTTAGACACACAACAAGCGGCCGACGCCCAACCTCTCGACTCGATGGACCTCCACCTCATCGACATCCGTGAGAAACAAGCCGAACTCGGGGTAGTTGATTGGTACCAGTGGAACCGTCAAACCGGATTGTTCACCGACCTCACGATCAGGCCCGGCATTCGATTGAGGTATGGTTCCAATCCTCCCAAGTGGATTAGCAAAGGACGTCCCTCACTCCACAACGCTAAATGCTCCACCCGAATTGGACTTTGCGACGGTGACACTCGAGATAGGTCAGTAGCTCCTGAACCATTTCCCGGTCACTGCAACGATGCAACGATTCATCTCCGTCTCCTTCTGAGCACGAGACTCCCAGGCTCAGCCGGAACAGCGAAACCAATCCGGGCAACCCAAGCGGGCGGCGGGCGAACGCGAGGGACACGCGAAGCTCGCGGAGTAAGCCGCCGTAGACACGAGCATAGATCTCACTGTCAGTGGCCGCATTCTGAGGCACTCACCGAGTAATTGCGGCGCCACCGATCCGGCGGAAATCGCCGGCGCGCCTAACTTGGTGTCACTGTCGTATCGGTGAGTGCGTCGTTCCAGACCACGAGTGCTCCGGGCAAGACGAACACACCAGATAACGGCACAACGCCGATCGCAAGGACCGAGAAGGCGGTCGCCAGCAATGCTCCGATAACGCGCCCGACTCGCCGTTCCTTCGCGAAGAAGGCCGCCGCAAGCAACAGAATCCCGCACTCGGCGAACGCTAGCCTAACCCACGAAGGTGCCCGGAGAAATGCCTGTGACTGTCCGAACTCGACCGCGCCACCGCCTCTGACCTTTCCTTCCTGAATGAAATAGCAGTACGCAATGAACCGCTCGCGCACCCAAAGGTGGCCGAGCAGCGTTGATTGCGTCTTGCGGTGGTACGTGTACAGGTATTTGTCCAGGTGCCCTATTTCACCGGTCTCGTGGTTAGAGTAGACAGTTCCGAGGGGAACGACTTCACCAGGAACACCGAGCGCCGCGACAATCTCACCCTCAGAGGTGAGCGAGGCAACGGGTGCAATGGCCGCTGAGCTGCCACCGACGAACCCGCCGGTCTGGGCGCAAAAGACAACCGTTAGCAGTACGCACACAGCGGACGAGGCAAGCAGTACCCTTCCGGTCACGTTATCGAACCC
>Ga0070738_10004573_pt1 | contig 16368 bp, 14 predicted proteins | sample Coa_R2_2_FD_66446 | JGI IMG/M metagenome (GOLD analysis project Ga0070738, IMG submission 66446) | Surface soil microbial communities from Centralia Pennsylvania, which are recovering from an underground coalmine fire - Coalmine... | ecosystem: Environmental > Terrestrial > Soil > Unclassified ...
ATGGGTTTTTACAAGGGGGTGCTGTACGGGCAATATTGGCCGAAGAAGGTTATGGGTCAATTCAAACTGTTCGCGATTTGTCCAGTCAGGAGAGAATGACAGTGGGCTTTATTGGTTAATATTTTTGGCATCACTGGCAAACTTGGACTACAATTAATCTCAGGGTAGGAGAGACAAATTATGGCAATGAAAGAAAAAGATATTTTGGAGCCAAGCTTAGACGTCTTAGGTATCGCACCTTATAAGCAAAAGAAGACGGAAGAGTATATGAGCGCCCACATGTTAGACCACTTTAGAGAAATCCTCATGGCGCTACGGCAACGTTTATTAGAGGGTGGCGATAAGATTGTCACGCATATGAAAGAAGAAGCAGTGAATTATCCCGATCCCAATGACAGAGCCAGCCAAGAAGAAGACTTCCGTTTAGAACTTCGCACCCGGGATAGAGAAAGGAAACTATTAAAAAAAATCGAAGAATCATTAGAACTGGTGAGGGAAAAAGAATACGGTTATTGCGAAGTGTGCGGCGTCGAAATTGGGTTACGTCGTTTAGAAGCAAGGCCTACGGCAACGCTTTGTATTGATTGCAAAACGTTAGATGAAATTAAAGAAAAACAACAAAAACAGGAAGAAGAATATTGATGCAATGTTCCCCCTACACACCTTTCCTCCTGATAGGGAAGGGTGTGCAGGATATGCTTATAAAGGTCTATAATATAATAAGATATTATTTTTCATTGATTTCATGAGGTGAAGATACCATGCCTCCAGCACCACCGTCACAAGGCGGTCAAGATCAGTCCTCAGGCATGTTATGGGGTGTTGCTGCCCTCTTCGTGGCGCTAGGCGTAATTTGGTTTACGCTGAAGCGGCAAATTGTTATTGGTTATCTCACCATTAAATTATACGAAATTAAACTCTTAAGCTTGTACAATGCCTATTATTTTGCTTCGCTGCAGAATGATATTCTTGCGGCGATGGCGGACCCTAAGAGAATCACTTTTAATGATCTCATTTCCCTCGGCACCGTTGCTGGCGAGTGGTTCCGCTTTCCCATGACAGCCTTTTTAATCGTCTTAGCCGTGATTGTTTACCTCGGCAATAGTACGCGCTCATTTAAACGCACTTATAATATGAAGGACTTAGCAAAGTATGAAAAAGAAAATTGGCCGCAAATTTCTCCCGTCGTGAATTTGAATCTGGTTAAAACCAATATTGATACCGGTCCTTGGGCCATGGCGATGACACCTATGCAATTTTGCAAGCGCTATAATTTGTTAGAAGAAGTTCGCCCTCAGCGCCAGGAAGGGATGTCGCGTAAGGAATGGGAAAAAGTGGAAGTGGTATTAAAACGTGGTGAAGCAAATAAAGTTTTTTCTTTACAGCTTGGGCCACTCTGGCGAGGTTCCGATAACTTGCCCCCTCACATAAGAGCGTTGTTTGCTGTTTTTGCTGCCCGTATTAATGCAGATAGCCAGGCTGCAGCAGCTCTTATCCGTCAGTTGAATATTTCTTCTACTTCAAAGTTGAATATGTCGGGTGTGAATGCCTTGCTGAAGAAACATGAAAATACCAAGCTCGTACAGCGCATTGTTCAAAACCATGCCTATGTTTTTACAGTGATGGCATCCATGTTAGAAGGTGCGCGTAGCGATGGCGTACAAGCATCGGCTGATTTCTTGTGGTTGAAACCGATTGATAGACGACTTTGGTATACCTTAAATACAGTGGGCAGACAAACACCGTTTGCGGAGGTTGGCGGTATTTTTGCACATTGGTTAGCAGAGAAAGAAGCAGGACGAAAATTAATGATGCCGGTGATTGAGGAAGCGACTAAGGCATTAGAGATCGCATTGAAAGAAGTGATTTATCATCCGGATGAAGAATAGAGGTTAGCACTATGCGATTACGCGGTTTAGAAGAACAGCACGAACTACAGCCCCAGCTGCTGCTGCGTGATACGCGGACGCTGGAGATGAAGATCGTTGATTTCTTCAAAGATCCCGTTAATAGCGCTTGCCTTATGTTTGGTTTTGCGATGGCGGCATTTTTCTTTCCTGCTATTACAGAAATTATTGCTTTCATCGGCTTGCTCGTTTTCCTTTATGCTTTTACCCGGAAAGCCCTCTTACCTTTTCGTATGCCTTTACGTTCCCATACTTATGATTATAACGACCCTATTCAAGGTTCGACTAAACCTCGAAAAGCACGTGGTATTAGCTTTTTCGGTAATCGCCGATCGAATGGAGATGAGTTATGGTTTAATAACGATGACATGCGTACCCATGTCTTGATTTTTGGCTCAACCGGTAGTGGTAAAACGGAAGCTCTCGTCTCCTTAGCATTTAACGCATTAGTACAAGGTAGCGGCTTCCTGTATGTGGATGGTAAAGGTGATACCTCACTCTTTGCTAAAGTGTTCTCTATGTGTCGCACCATGGGGCGTGAGGATGATCTTTTATTAATTAACTTCATGACGGGTGCAAAAGATATTATCGGTGCGCAAGAAAAACGCTTATCTAATACAATGAACCCCTTCTGTAACGGTTCATCCAGTATGTTGTCAGAACTTGTTATCAGTTTGATGGACCAAGGCGCCCAGAGTGCAGACGGGGATATGTGGAAAGGCCGTGCGATTGTCTTTGTTCAAGCCTTAATGAAAGTACTGGTTTACATGCGCGACAAAGGCAAAATTTTATTGGATGCCAATGCTATTCGTAATTATTTCGAATTAACACGGCTTGAAGCGATTGCTATCGATAAAATGTTTCCACGTGATAACCAAGAGCCTGTTAGTTTGGCTGATACGCCTGATATTGTGTTAGATCCGGTCAGAAACTATCTCAAAACATTACCCGGCTATGATCCGTCCAAAAAAGGCAAACAAGGTGCCACTGTCTTAGAACAACACGGCTTTATTACCATGCAATTAACCCGTGTATTCGGTTCGTTGGCCGATACGTATGGCTATATCATCCGTAGCAACTTAGCCGAAGTGGATATGAAAGACGTGGTATTAAACCGGCGTATCCTCATCGTTTTATTACCTGCATTGGAAAAATCACCGGATGAGTTAAGCATCTTAGGTAAAGTGATCATCGCGTCTTTAAAAGCGATGATGGCAGCAGGCTTAGGGGAATCCGTCGAAGGGACATATCGTGAAGTGATTACCCGTAAGCCCACCCATGCACCCACGCCTTATATGTGTATTCTCGACGAATACGGTTACTATGCAGTGAAAGGATTTGCCGTTGTCCCCGCACAAGCTCGTTCGTTAGGATTCTCTGTTATCTTTGCAGGCCAAGACTTGCCCGCATTCCAAAAAGCATCGAAAGAAGAAGCGATGTCTATCGGTGCCAATACCAACATTAAAATATGTATGAAGTTAGAAGACCCATTGGAAACCTGGGACTTCTTCCAAAAGACAGCTGGCGAATCGTATGTAACGAAAGTTGATTCATTCCAAACCAATGCGGGCAGCTTGTTAGACAATTATATGGATAGCCGCAGTGCGTCCTCAGAAAAACGTCAGCGTATTGATTTACAAGATTTGAAAGACCAGCGTGAAGGTGAAGCCCATATCTTCTTCAAATCGAAAATTATCCGGGCACGCATGTTCTTTGCTAACCCTCCGCCGGTTGAGAAAATGCGGTTGAATCAATTCTTGAAAGTAGAACCGCCTCTCGGCAGAACGTTAATTGATTTAGAAGACCGTATTGAACGGTTTGAACAGATTTTAGCTAGCGGCGACCTGTTTACACCGTCACACGATGAAGGGGAAGAAATTCAAATTATAGCTGACTCTATTGCTGCTGAATCGAATGCAAACCCCATTGAACGGGCACTCTCTGCTCTCCTTGCTTTCCATAATCGTCATGCAGTGGAGACAGAAAAGGTAGAGGAAGTCGTAGAAGAACTAGGAGATGGTCGCTTAAATATCTTCAGCAAAGTAGCCTTACCCGAACCTGTAAAAGTATTAGTGGGTGCCTCGCAATTCGATAAGTTTAGTGCACCGCTCATTAATAGGGCGCTTGCTAAAGATAAAATCGAATTGTTAGAAAGACTGATGGGTCGTTCAAGCTCGCAAGCAGGTCCTATGACGAGTGAAATTGTCAAAGACATGGCGCAAGCAACCGATTATCCGCCTACTGTTGAAAGCATCTTTTTACCCACCGAAGAAGTCGTGGCTATTGCCAATGAGGTATGTGATTATGTAACCTCTCTTAAGACAAAGGCTCAGGAAGAGGGTTCCTCATAGTGCGGATCTTTTTATTACTGACGTGTTTTTTATTTCTCTCAGCCTGTGCATCCTCCAATGTATCGCGCGAGGCAGCATCGAATGTCGATATGGGTGTGCAAAATGCCAAAAATCTGGGCGATCAGCTAATGGCACATAATCTTGCCGATTCTTACCAAAATTCTAGCCAAGCGACCAAAGGTGCTATTTTAGGCGGTGTAGCGGGAGCGGCGACCGGCGCTGCTTTCACAGGCAGTATCGGCGTGATCCCCGGCACAGCGATCGGTATCATTGCCGGCGCGAGTTATGGTAGCTATATTGATGCTAATACCACCTTACGCGATCGCTTAATAAACCGCGGTGCAAATATCATTGTCCTTGGGGATCAAATCCTGATTGTCATTCCCTCCGCCCGCCTTTTCGATCCTATGACCGCTACCCTCAAACCGCATGCTTACTCCACCTTGGGTATGGTGTCTCAATACATTAATCAATATACGAAGATGATGGTAAAAGTGACCGCGTATACCGGTTGCGGTAGTTCAGATGAGGTGAATATGGCATTGTCAAAACAAGAGGCCGATAATGTTGCAAAAGTTTTATTAGCAAGCGGTGTCGATGCGCGTATTCTTTATTCAGAAGGAGCAGGCAGTTCCCGCCTTGTTACTGCAGACAGGAACAATTGGGATAGCGATAATTATCGCATTGAAATTACCTTAGAGAAATTATACGTGTAACGGAGCCACAGCATGATTGCGGAACGCCATGACATTGCTCGTTTACAGAGTGACTTTTATCGTCTTCAATTTCGAAAAATTTTACGTTGGCTGATGGTGTCTATTTGTATCATGTTTATACTAATCGCGGCTGTCATTTATCTCGTCTTATTTCACCCAGCACCGCAATATTATGCCAATACAACGGAAGGCAGGATATTAGCCATGCCGCAAGCCAAATAAGGTGAGGAACGCATGGCGAATTCTTTCTATCGTGATTATTATCATTATGTGCTGACCGGCTTGATCCTTCTTCTTTTCCTCATGATCCTTGCTGCTGGCGTCGTGCTTTATCAGCTTTTTAATAAGCCCTTACCTGTTTTTTATGCAACCGATCCTAAAAATCAACAAATCCAACTAACCCCTAATCTTGAACCTAATTTGATGCCAGACACATTATTAGCCTGGGCGAGCAAAGCCGCTGCCACGGCTTATACCTTTGACTTTTACAATTACAACAACCAAGTGGCTGCAGTGAAACCGTATTTTACAGATGCGGGCTGGCAAGACTATTTACAATCCGTCAGTAGTTTGCTAGAGACGATTGTCCAGCGGCAATTATTTGTTAACGGTGTGGTGGCGGGAACACCGGTGATTTCTAATCAAGGGGCCTTGCCGGGAAAAGGTTATTCTTGGCGTATCCAAATTCCTTTTCTCGTCACGTATCAAAGCGCTAATACCACGACCAAACGGAATTTTATGGTTATTATTACCATCGTACGGTTGCCGACCAATATCAATCCGCAGGGTATCGGGATTGATCAATTTGTCATGATATGAGGATGAGGCATGAATGCTCAGGATCCATTAAGTATTATTTTTTCTCGAAATGCATTCTATAAACGCTTGCATTATTTAATGCTTGCTGCATTTGCTCTCTCTCTTTTAGTAAATGGTTTTTTAATCTGGGTGTTATATTTTTTAATAAAAAATCCTTTTCAGCCGGTGTATTTTGCCACGGATCCTGTTGGTCGCTTAATTCCTATTATTCCTGTGAATCAACCCAATATGACAGTGAATGAAGCAGCGTCATTAGCAGTTGAAGCCGTGCAGGCAGCGTATTCGTATGATTATGTGAACTATCGCACCCAGTTGCAGCAGGCCCAGCGGTATTTTACGACCTATGGGTGGACGAATTACATGAAGGCATTAACCCAAGCCAATAGTTTGCTGGCGCTGACACAGCGCAAACAAATTGTTATAGCCCAAGTGGTGTCATCGCCTAGATTAATTGCAGAAGGGATATTAGGAAGTGCTTACGCTTGGAAATTCGACATGCCCATATTGGTCACCTATTGGGAGCCGCCTTATGATGCTAGCTCAAAAGTATTGAATGCATTAGATGTCAGTATCATCATGCAGCGGCAGCCGATTTTACAAAGTTATCGAGGGGTGGGTATTTTGCAATTAATCGCTACTTTTGCAACGACCGGGCCAACTCAACCGCAGGAAATTTCAAGTGCGCCGACGGGGCAGTAAATATCGTCAAGGTGAAAAATACATTCCATTAGTATAAGCTGATTCAGCAACGTCGAGAAAAGTGAGAACGCATGGCTGAAGAAGAGTTACAAGTTGTCAAACTAAGAGAAGATTTTTACCGCGATAGTTTTGGTAAAGTCATCCTTGTCATTATCAGTTTGGGTGTTGCCATTGCTTTATTAGTTCTCTTATCCATTTATCTCTATATTAGTAAACCCCCACCGGTAACCTTTCCCGTCGATAATGAATGGCGTGTGAAGCCGCCGGTGCCGTTGGATCAACCCTATCTTTCTACCCCTGACTTGTTACAATGGGCCAGTGATGCGTTGCGTAAATCGTTTGTTTATGACTTTTATGAATACAACAAACAATTGAAAGCAGCCACACAATACTTTACGCCAGATGGCTGGCGAGTGTTTTTAGATCAATTGAATATTTATGCTAACTACAGCAATGTTCAAGCTAACAAGATGTTTATTACGGCGACACCAGCGGGTGCCCCGTTTATCTTGCAGCAAGGATTATTAGCAGGAAGATATGCTTGGTGGGTACAAATGCCCCTCAATATCAATTATGCTTTTAGTAATCAAGTCAACACTCGCACGCTTACGTTACAAGTATTGGTGGTCAGGATCCCCACCACGAATAACTTAAATGGTGTTGGCATTGATAATGTGATTGTGGCAAGTAGCACTGGGCAATTGGTAACTGGATAACACTGCATGATAAATGCTTTCAAATTATCGGTTTTACTTCTCCTCGCGAGTTTCGTCCCTTGTGCGTTTGCGCAGCCAGATAATAGCGCTGCACCTGCTACTGCCTCCCCCTCGCAACCGTCTCAACAGTTTCAGCAATGGCTGCAAAGCAATGGCTATGCGCAAAACCAAACGGCTAATGCAACGGCACCCTCCTCGGCATCAGCAGATCCCACTTCGTCCGCTGCACCCGTGAGTTATGAACAAGGCCAGCAGATCATGTTGAATGCTGTACCACCTAACAGTCCTCCACCGAATCCGGATTCGGTTAGTGCTTTCAATGCGATGATACAGCAAAACATGCCGCTGACACCGGAGCAAGTCGTGCAATTGCATCAACAAATTGATATGTCCCAACGCGCGGCTGCTATTCCCGCCAATATCCCTCCCAAGCCTGTTTCCACGACCTTGATGGTGAACCTCGCTCCCGGCACGACGCCGCCTGCGATACGTCTCGCGCAAGGTTATGTCAGTTCATTGGTGTTTGTCGATTCCACGGGGTCTCCTTGGCCGATTGCTTCTTTCGATATTGGTAATCCTAAAGCGGTGAATATTCAATGGGATGGGAAAAGTAATATCATCATGTTACAGGCAGTCTCTGCGTATAGTAATGGGGATATTGTCTTTCGATTATTAGGTAATCCCACCCCTATCACCCTGGAACTTGTTTCTGGGCAGCGTGTCGTTGATTATCGCGTCGATATACACGTTTCGGGTATCGGGCCCAATGCGAAAGATCTACCCATTGGCACAGCTCTGCCAAGTAGTGCTAATCAGTTATTACTAGGCGTGTTAGATGGGGTAGCGCCAGCGGGGAGCAAGCAACTCAGCGTACGTGGGGCAGATGCGCAGGCTTGGGTGCTGGCCGATAAACTTTATCTTCGTACGCGATTAACGGTTTTATCGCCAGGATGGACCGACACGATGGTGAGCCCTGACGGCATGCATGCTTACGAGCTGCCCAAAACCTCTTCCGTATTAGTATCCCGTTACGGAGAGCCTGCAGAACTAAAGATAGAGGGACTGTGATGGCACTGGATTTTTCTAAATTCAATTTTAGCCGCATGGATGCTCGGAGTCGTATTTTTTTCTTAATTGCGTTTGTGGTGTTGGTGATTGTAGCTATTTATTTTGGCACCCGTTTCTTATCAGGCAGCCGCAATGGGGTGGGAACCTCCCGCGTGGCGGGTGCACCCGCCGGACTACAATCGGTACCGGGCGGAACATTAACACCTGAATACCGACGCGCGGTAGAACAAGCAAATATCCAGCGTGCCCAACAAGCACAATTAAGTGGCACTAGCGCGGTGCCGACGATGATTAATCTCGGGCAGCCAGCTACGGGTAATCAATGCGTGAGATGCACGGAAGAAGAAATCACCAAAAACATGTTAGACAATATGGTACGGCAAGGTCAGATTTCTCCAGATGTGGCGAATGAGTTACAGCAATTGGCAGATAAAAATGCTTCTGTCGATGAGTATGCCGCGGCATTAGATAGATTAGTGAAAGAAGGCAAGTTAACGCCAGAGCAAGCTCGCCAGTTACTGGAACAATATAAAAAGCAACATGCTGAAGCATTGTTGAAAGAAAGCGGCAAAAACATGGATGAGTTAATTAAAAATGGTCAGTTGCCCATTGAAGCCGCGAATGATCTTCTTGCAGCCCAAAAACGCGGGGTATCGCCAACAGAATATGCAGCCATGCTGCAAGACTTAGTGCGCCAAGGAAAAATTTCCCCCGAGACGGCTCAACAATTATTAGCCCAATATACTCAGCAACGTGCGAAAGAAGCAGCGAAAGATAACTTGGCTGCCATCAGTAAAATGGCAGCAAATGGAGAAATTACCCCCGATGTCGCAAAAGAAATGACGGCATTAGCTAATCGTGGCGCGAGCGTAGATGAATATGCTGCAGCCTTACAGCGAGATGTCGCGGCAGGGAAGTTAACCCCGGCGGCGGCAGCGAAGTTACTCGATAATTATCGTAAGCAGAAATTAGGTGCGGGTCCTGCAGGTGCTGTTAATGAGATGTTGAAAAAAGCAGAAGCAGATGCTTACGGGGAAATTAATGATTTAGTCAAAACAGGAAAAATGCCAGCCGATGTCGGCGCGCAATTGACGGAGATGATCCAGAAAGATGTTCCCTTGGATCAATATAAAGCTTTCGTTACACAGCTTGCGCAGCAAAATAAAATTACGCCAGATATCGCGCAACTTAAAATCGGTGATTATCAAAAAGTCCGTGGATTGCGAGATGCTATCCAGCGCTTAGGGGCTTTACAAGCGAGTAATGCCCCCCCCAATGTTTATGCGGATGAATTGAAACGTATGGTACAAGCAGGTGTCCTGACACCGGAGGAAGCAGCACGATTAATGCAGCAATACCAGGCGATGACCGCAGGTGCAGCACCGACTACCGCTCCCACCGCAAGCGATTTTGCGGCATTGCAACAGCGCGTGCAGCAAGCCACAGCTCAGCCGACGGTTGGGGTGGGAGAGTTTACCGCAGCCCAAGCCCAAGCACAGGCAGAAACGGATGACCAAAAAAGAGCCCGTATGGAGGCATTAGTATCGGCAATGAATGGCCAAGCCCAGCAATTAGTTGCTGCTTGGCAGCCACCGGTTCAATCTTACCGAGAAGGTGTCCCCCCCTCTACCGCAGGAAAAGGGGGCACAGGTGCAACTGGAACTGGAACCGCAGGTACCAAGAATGGAACACAAGGGACAGAAGGAGGCGCTGCCGCTCCTGTCCTTATCAAATCGGGCACGATCTTATTTGCTGTGTTAGATACAGCAGTCAATAGTGATTATCCTGATAGCCCTGTGATGGCAACTGTTGTCGATGGTCCCTATAAAGGTGCAAAACTGTTAGGTAAATTAATGACAGCTAAGAGTGCTTCAGGACAATTGGATAGAATTAGTCTCACGTTTACTTTAATGAACATGGACCAATGGGATAAATCAAAAACCGTTACCGCTTATGCTATCGATCCTGATACGGCCCGTACAGTAATGGCAAGTTCCGTCGATTATCATTATCTTCAACGATTTGGTGCTATGATGGCAACCTCATTCTTACAAGGTTATGCATCTGCTATTACCAATGAGGGCACATCAACCACGGGAATATTTGGCACAAGTACCACTCATCCCGATCTCAGTCCTAGTCAAAAACTCGCTGTTGCATTGGGTCAGATGGGTCAAACGTTAGGGAACGCGACTCAAAACTATATTAATCGAGCACCGACGGTAAGAGTGGATTCTGGCGTAGGTCTAGGTATATTATTTATGCAAGATGTCACTTAAGCGTTTTTGAGCAGAATGGCTTTATGAGAACTATAATTAACAAGGAGCACGGGGAAAACTACTAAGGGGCGCGTAAAATGTTGAATGATCGAGAGGAAAGATATGACAGTCCAGAGGAAAGTGAGTATCACTTTTCCGATGAAGAGATCAATTACGAGGTCGAAACCGAATCGCCCAAGCCCGTTGCAAGTGAGCCAAGGGAAGGGATAGCTAGCCGGCTGACTCGATCGAAACGGGTATTGCTGAGTGCGGGTGTCTTTATTGTCTTAGTGTACGTTGTCTATAAAATGGTGGCGCCGGTTAATTCACCTGCTCCTTCCACTACTATTACGCCTGATATGGTAGCACAGCAAAAAACAGTTACCTCTCCGGCAACCTCGCCAGCAGAAACTATCAAACCCACGCAGCCTGTGCTTTCTCAAACACAAGGTAATGTAATCAGTGTGCCGGGTACAACTCCCCCTGCAATGCCTTCCCAACCTGTTGCTCAGCAGCCTGCTCAACCGTTACCACCGCCTACAACCGCTGCTGCTCAGCCCGCGCCTGTCCAAGCGCCAGCTGCTCCAGCGGTGAATAACCCTCCGCCTAACGCCAACGTCGAAACATTGGTGACTGAAAACCAGCGATTGATTGGTCAATTACAAGCAGATTACGCGCAAAAGCTGAATGATTACGCTGCACAAAGCAAAGCGCTGCAAGATCAAATTCAAGCGCTTAATACTCGCATGGCTGGAATGGAAAGCGAAATTAACCAATTGATGCAAGTACTATCTCGGGTGGGCCAAACCAGTCAAAGTAATCAGGCTAATAATCAAGCTAATAATAATGTAGCAACGAATACACCTGCACCGCCTCAAGCAGTGCCAGCAGCACCTCAGCCTGAAGTAAAAATACCTTACACAGTACAGGCCATCATTCCCGGCCGCGCATGGTTACGCTCTGATAATGGTGAAACCGTTACCGTTGCAGAAGGTGATGTCATTAAAGATATCGGTCGAGTAACGAAAGTGGATCCTTATGATGGTGTGGTAGAAATCAACACCGGCAACAAGGTTGTTTCGTTATCCTATGGCAATGGAGTGTAAACTTTAACCATACAAAAGTGAGGTGACGTGATGTTACCGCAATGGTTGCGAAATCACATATCCACTGCCGGTCGTTGCAGCGGTCTCGCGCTATTAATGTTGTACGGCTTACCAGCCTACGCTCAGAATCAGCAAGTGCAAATCACCGGTCTTTCGTTGCAGACCATGCTCGCGAATTTAGCGACGCAAATCCCTCAATTAATGCAAATGGTCACAGCAATCGCTTATGTTCTGGGTTTTTACATGATTGCTATGGGAATTGTCGGCTTAAAACACATGGGGGAAATGCGCTCCATGATGTCGCATGAGCATAGTTTAAAAGCGCCCATCACTTTACTGGTGGTAGGTGCTTTACTCATTTATCTTCCTACGTCCGTACAAGTGGGTATGAGTACGTTTTGGACGAATCCTAATCCTTACGGTTATTCAGAATACTCGGACGAATGGTCGCAATTTATTAATGTTTGTTATTTGATTATTCAATTTATCGGGACGATCGGATTTATACGCGGATTAGTGATTTTATCCCATATGGCAGACCGCAGTGCACACGGCAGTTTTAGTAAGGGATTGAGTTATATCATCGGCGGTATCCTCTGCATTAATATCTATCAGACTGTGCAAGTAATTTTTGCCACATTCGGGATAGGAGTGTCATAATAGGGACTTACTACTTTTAAGGAGACGATAATGAAAAAGGTGCTTCTTGTTTTACTCACACTTTTTTGCTTTACACTAGGAACAGCGGCATTTGCGCTTTCTGGTGTAGGTTCAGTCGCAGCGCAAGTGACGACTAACATTGCGAATATTGCAAAGTTAGTCACTGCTGCTTCGTATGTGGCAGGGATGGCATTTGCTGTCACAGGTATTGTGAAATTTAAACAGCATAAAGATCAGCCAACCCAATATCCCATTAGCACACCCATTGCTTTTGTCTTTATTGGCGCGGCACTCATCTTCATTCCATCCATATTCAGCGTATCCGGTTACACTTTGTTTTCTGGCAGCGGTCAAGCTTCATCAGTATCCGGTATTACCTCATTTGGGTATGGTAAAAAATAGGTAACTATTGATTGAGATATGCATGAACTTAAACTGGCGGTGAACTTAGCAGGTTGGCGAATTTTCGTCAGGCGTAAAGAAGATAAAGCGTTCCTGCCAGTTGCGCAGCGAGTATGGGAGCGTGATGTTTACACGTGCCAATATTGTGCTTTTCAGGCGAAAGAATATCAGGAAGTGGTGAATCTAGATGGTAACTACCTTAATAACAAGATGAGCAATATGATCACTGCCTGCTGTTTTTGCACGCAATGTTTATTTTTGCAAGCAGTAGGTTTAGATGAAATGGGCGGCGGCCAGTTGATTTATCTGCCAGAGATCAGCCAATCGGATTTAAACAGTCTTTGTCATGTATTATTTTGTGCGATGGGCAATAGTACAGGTTATCAGGACAGTGCCCAATCGATTTATCGCAGTTTAAAATTTCGTAGCCAGATCATCGAAAACAAATTTGGTTCTAGCACCAGTAATCCTAGCGTCCTCGGGCAAATGATTATTGAATATCAAGCTCGTACGAAGGGCAAGGCCACCGATATACTAAAAGACATGCGTTTACTCCCTTCTCATACCAAGTTCCGCGTCCAATTAGATGCATGGGCGGCTGCGGCATTAGAGGAATTAGGAGCAGAAGAAGCACAAGAAGGACAATAACATGCGTGATCGTACTTTTATGGATCCATTTCTAGATGGCATTGATGCGGTCTTAGCCTGGTTTAGTACCGAGTTAAAACAAACGGTTGAATCCTATTGTGATTTAGAAACTGCTGACGATACGCATACCTTAGTCGCGAGAGATGGTTCACTCATCTCGGTGATTCGTGTTTTTGGAGTGACGAGATTAGTAGGTCAAGAGGAATTTGATGCTATCCACCAAGGCTTAACGCAAAGTTTACAAGGTACGTTTAAACGGCCTGGTCATCTCCTGCAAGTGTATTTTGGTTATGATAGAGAAGCTGTTAAACCTGAAATTGAAGATATTCTCTCGCCGGCACGAGCGACTGCCAAGCGCTTAAATTTAGATTTAGATGATTTATTCAATGAACGCATCAATTACATTTCCCGCTACTGTGCGCGAGAAGAATTGTATTTTGTATTATGGACGCGACCTTATTCCTTAACAGACGAGCAACTTAAACGTGCCCGAAAAGATAAGCTTAATTTTGTACGCGAAAATAAAATTCCTCCTTTTCGAAATGGCCAGAATTTAATTGCAGCGATTCCTGATTTACGTGAATCGCATGCCTCATTTGTGCGTTCGATTGTAACGGATTTAAACGCATTAAATGTTTATAGCGAATTACTCGAAGTCCACCAAGCCGTCTATGCCATGCGTTACACAGCGGACCCTGATTTTACTGCGAGAGAGTGGAAAGCAGTCTTGCCGGGCGATAAAATTCCCGTGCATGAAGCAAGGCCGACAGCGAATGAATTATCTGGTTTAATGTATCCGCCGTTAGGAAGACAAATTTTTCCCCGCGATGCATTAGCCCAAGATTTGCGAACGGTGCGAGTGGGTGATCGTATTTACACTTCTATTTTCATCGATCTTTTTCCTCAAGAATTAAAATCGTTCATTAGTCTTTTTGCCCGGACCTTACCAACCCGCGTGCCGTGGCGTATGTCTTTCTTAATTGAAAGCAATGGATTACCAATTTTACGATTTAAATCCGTCATGTCGGCGATTTTAGCGTTTTCCTCCGCACAAAATGCGCTGGTGCATGATGCTACAAAATTATTACGCGATATCGAAATCAACACCGATGACGCAGTTGTCAAGCTGCAAGTTAGTCTTGCCACGTGGGCCCCGGAAGGTAACATTCGTTTATTGCGTACCCGGGCTGCAGAGTTAGCCAAAGCAGTAGAAGGATGGGGGACGTGTGAAGTATCTGAAGTAGCCGGCGATGTGTTTGCGGGGGTTGCTTCTAGCCTCTTAGGTTTTACAGCGAATAGTGTGGCAACACCGTCGGTGGCGCCGCTTTCGGATGTAATTTATATGCTGCCTTTTACTCGCCCAGCTTCCGCTTGGGAATATGGCGCGATGTTATTGCGGTCGCCGGATGGAAAGCCATGGCCTTATCAACCGGGTTCTGTCCAACAAACCACCTGGATTGATCTCATGTATGCGCGCCCCGGTTCGGGTAAGTCCGTTCTTTCAAATGCCATCAATCTAGCACTCTGCTTATCAGGCGGTATCATGCGGCTTCCACGTATTGCCATTATCGATATCGGTCCTTCCAGTAGCGGTTTAATTTCCTTGATCAAAGAAGCGCTACCGCCAGAGCAACGTCATTATGCGGCTTATCATCGATTACGCATGACACCTGACTATTCCATCAATCCCTTTGATACGCAATTAGGCTGTCGTTATCCATCGCCGCAAGAACGAAGTTTCTTAGTCAATTTCATTACCTTGTTAGCAACCCCGCTCGGTGCCGAGCGGCCTTACGATGGCGTGTCTGACATGGCTGGTTTGATTGTTGATGAAATGTATAAATATCTTTCTGATGAAAACAAAGCACATTTATACACGCAAGGCATTGAACCGCTTGTCGATGATATTTTGTCTGAAATTGGTTTTGTATTTGATGATCGCACCACGTGGTGGGAAGTCACAGATGCTTTATTTTTAGCTGGTTTTCATCATGAAGCCATGCTTTCCCAGCGTTATGCGATGCCTTTATTAGCCGATGCAGCTGCTATTTGCCGTACGCAAGTTATCGAAGATTTATATGGACAAGTTCGTGCTCCCACCGGGGAGCCTTTGATTCAAGCATTTGGCCGTATGATTTCTGCAGCTGTGCGCGAATATCCCATTTTATCGAATATCACTAAATTTGATATTGGTGACGCCCGTATTGTTTCACTCGATTTAGATGAAGTCGCAAAAAGTGGTGGTGATGCAGCAGAGCGCCAAACAGCTGTTATGTATATGCTTGCTCGTTATGCACTCGCTCGTCATTACTATCTGACGGAAGATGCACTGGGTGATATTCCTGATGCTTATCGTGAGTATCATCGCACGCGTATTTCTGAAATTCGCGAAGATGCTAAGCGTATTGTATATGACGAATTCCATCGCACCTCAAAAGCACGAGCAGTACGTGATCAAGTGATTATCGATATGCGTGAAGGCCGAAAATGGAATGTGCAAATTGCGTTGATTTCACAATCGCTAGATGATTTTGATCCCGTGATGGTAGAATTTGCAACGTCGATTTTTATTATGGACGCCGGCCCTGAGCAAGCTATCAAACGTTCGACAGAAATTTTTGGTCTTTCTGAAACAGCGCGGATTGCCTTAAAAACACGCGTGCATGGACCACGTGAAGGGGGGGCGACGTTCTTAGCGCAATTCTCTACTAAAAATGGGATCAACACGCAACTGTTAACAAATACCCTAGGCCCGATTGAATTATGGGCATTTAGTACGACGGCGGAAGATGCGCGTTTACGTAATAAGCTCTATCAAAAATTAGGTCCGAAAGAAGGACGACGTTTGTTAGCCACGCTTTTCCCTTCTGGTTCGGTGAAGAAATTAATAGAAGAACGCTTGGCTGTATTGAAAGAGCAAGCGGGTGTGATAGAAGAAGGGTCGAATCTGAGTGTGGTAGACCAATTACTCCAAGAGATTCTCGATGCTTATTCGAAGAATCCGGATGTTAAAAGCTT
>Ga0070738_10004574_pt1 | contig 16358 bp, 14 predicted proteins | sample Coa_R2_2_FD_66446 | JGI IMG/M metagenome (GOLD analysis project Ga0070738, IMG submission 66446) | Surface soil microbial communities from Centralia Pennsylvania, which are recovering from an underground coalmine fire - Coalmine... | ecosystem: Environmental > Terrestrial > Soil > Unclassified ...
GGAGACATCGACCTCTGCGTGGGTGAGGCAACTCCTCCTCGTAAGTTGAGTCATGGAAAGAGAAAATCCAAGTCGTGAGGCTTAGAATCCCCCGGCTTCTAGCCGTGGGGAGAATGTCAAGTATGTCAATTAATTAGAACTGAACGCCCAGAGTCTAGTTCAACGCTCATAAGATCGAGCACAGTTTCTTGATAATCTCTAAAACTGGAACTTCTTTTAAGATGGTAGGTTCGCTCTATAGGTAAATCTACAGTCAATTCAGCTTTAATACTGCCAGGATGTGAGGTGAGGACATAAATACGCTGAGATAGAAACACTGCTTCCTCAACATCATGAGTGATCATAAAAATCGTTGTGTCTGTATTTTTCCACAACTCCAAGAGAAACTGTTGCATCATTTGCTTTGTCTGGGCATCTAAAGCAGCAAAAGGTTCATCCATAAGGAGAATCTTTGGTTGAGACACTAGGACACGGGCGATCGCGACTCGCTGCTGCATACCTCCTGACAATTCCTTGGGCAATGCCTTAGCAAATTGGGTTAAGCCTACCAAATCCAAGTAGTAGGAAACCTGCTGTTGTCTTTTTGACTTAGGTACACCTCTCAGCTTTAACCCAAAACCAACATTGTCTGCTACAGTCATCCAAGGATAGAGAGAATAGTGTTGAAACACCACACCTCGGTCTGCTCCTGGTCCTATCACCTTGACTCCATCTACTCGCACCTCCCCAGCCGTAAGAGTCTCAAGTCCAGCCATTATGCGTAACAAAGTCGTTTTCCCAGATCCAGATGCCCCCACAGCACAGACAAATTCACCTTCTTTAATATGCATATTGATGTTCTTGAGGGCAGTAATAGTACCGTTACGGGTTTGGAATTGTTTGTGGAGATTCGTAACTTCTAAGTGCATAAACAGTTGTCGTTAATTACGGATTATTTCGTTACCCACCTACAGGAAACTCTCAGTAAGAGTCGGAACAACAAGTCAATTGCCAAACCAATCAAACCAATCACAATGAGTCCAGCAAAGATCTCATCAGTTCTCAAAAAACGTTGAGCAACAGTGATTCTTTTCCCTAACCCTTCGTTTGCTGCTACTAGTTCTGCTACGATGACTAAGTTCCATGCCGCTGCCATGTTCACTCGACATGCATCAATGATTGCAGGTACGAGGTAGGGAAAAATTACCTGCAACAGGACCTGACTGCGCCGTCCTCCCAAGGTGTAAGTAGCCTCAATCAATTCCTTGGGAACGAACTTCACCCCATCCATAACCATCAACGTATTAAAAAAGAGCGAGCCGAGAAAAATCAGCAGAATCTTTGGCAGCTCATCCAAGCCAAAATACAGAATTAACAGGGGGATAAAAGCAGGTGCAGGCATGTAGCGAATGATTCCAATAATGGGTTCTATAAGCGATCGCACACTAGCAAATGTTCCCATTAGTGTTCCTAAAGGGATCGAAATGACTGCTGCTAGGAAAAAACCCGTTAGCACCCGAAACATGCTGAGTTGGATATCTTTTAGTAATGTTCCATCTGACCAGAGTTTCTGAATTGCCTCTAACACTTGTACAGGTGTTGGTAGAAACATGGAGTTGCTGGAAGCAACCCAATTAGATATCATCCACCACAGACACACTGGTATAACAATTGACAGCGTCATCAAAATCCACGTCAATCTCTTGGGAATGTCCTCGGCAATCCGCCAGAATACTGTTGGTGCTAACATTTGGGGCCGTAGATTAACAGGCTGACTCATGCGATCGCTCCTCTATCTGCTCTAGCCATAAGATCCTCAAGCTTTCCCCACTTTATCGGCATAAGCTTTCACGAAGCGGTTATCAAACAGCTTGCTTAAATCTGGTTCCTGCTTAATCAGACGACTTTTCAACAAAGACTGAGTTATTTCCTGCGCAGCAAAAGGTAAAGAAGACCTGTCTTGACCTGCTTCAAAAGCTTTCAGATTTTGTTTCAGGTTAAAAATAGCAGTTCCGGTTTCATATTGCTTGTATTCTTCTATACTTGTAGCAGATCGTTTGGTGATAATTTCTATTGCCTTCTGTTTATTCGCTTCCATAAACTTGAGGGTTTCAAACCAAGTATTCACTAAAGCTTGAACATCCTGGGGTCGTTCTGTGATCAGCTTGCGTGTGACCACTAGGTGATCAGAAATTGCACCAGGAAAATCAGCAGAAGAAAACAAAATTTTACTCTTAGGGCGTAGTAATGCTTTGGTAGTGAATGGAGCAAACACACCAACAGCATCCAACTGGCCAGCGGCAAAGGCAGCAGCAGCAGCACCCGTTTCCAAAGATTCAAACTGAATATCATTCTGGGTCATACCCGCTTTTTGTAATCCTAGTAGTAGAAGGAAGTGGTCTACTGTCCCTGCTTCCGCTGCCACCTTTTTACCCTTCAAGTCTTGAATAGAATGAATTCCTTCCCGCACAATAATTTGGTCATTGCCTTTAGAGTTATCATTTGTCAGAACAATTACCAAATCTGCTCCAGCCGCCACAGAACTAATAGTGTCATTCAAAGTCTGGCTATTAGCATCAAGTTGACCAGCTGCTAAGGCATTAATAGAATCGAGATAACCATCAAACCACTTCAAGTTTGTCTTGACTTTATTTGCTGTGAACAAACCTTGTTCTTGAGCAACCTGCCAAGGAAACCAGCCTGGCCAAGCACTAAAACCCATTTGAATTGGTCGAGTAGCAGATGGAGTAGAAGAAGTGTTTGAAGTCTCCTTTGGGGAGGGAGTACAACTCACTGTCACAATTAGACTGACCAAAAAAATACAGAACCAAGATACAAGGGTGCGAATTTTCATCAAATCTCCTGATTTACAACTTAAGCAGTCATTTATTTGAATTGAACTAATTGATACGAACTAAGCGAATTTCTGTGCGTTGGTTGCGAGGGTCATTTGGAGCAATTCCAGGTAGCAGTTCACTGAAGCCTTTGCCCTCAATGACCATATTGTGCTTGATATTACGCAACCGTAGATAATTGCCTACCACCTGTGCTCGTTGTTGGCTAAGTTTTTGATTAAAGTCGGCAGCACCGATCTGAGATGTATGTCCAATGAGGCGCACAGCTACAGTTTGTACGTTAAATTCTGAAATTTCTTGGGCTAACTGATTCAATGTTTGCTTCCCCTCATCCAGGAGTTGAGCAGAGTTAATATCAAATTTCACCTCTCCTCGAACTTGTAAATTTCCAATATTAGGAGCAGTTTTAATTTGGTTGGCATTGACTTTGCTATAGGTGCCAAATCCTTTCCCCTTACCTGATAGCTTGTCTGCTAGTTCTGGGTTATCAGCACGCACCAAGTTAATCAAACTTTGGCTGTTGCTTACCGCCTTAGTAATGAACTGGGAAGTAAACAAGTCTTTGGGATTTTGTGGAACCTGATTGAGTTTACCCGCCAATGTCAAAACAGCAGCAGTAGAGCCAATCCGTTTCTCCAAAGTGCCATCCTTGAGCCAATCCTGAGCTTCAACAGCCGGGAAAAAGTCAATGCCTTGTAAAACGAAGCTAGCGTCGCTAGATGATAGTTTGCCATCCTTAGCAATCTGAGTCTGAAACTGCGAGGGATTGCGAAGATTTCCATCAATACGACGGTAGTAGGCTGCTAAAAACTCTGAAATTTTCTCAGGTTGAGATTGAATAAGTTGGTTGGAGGCAACAATCACATCTACAATTGCCCCTGGTACATCCTTACTAGATAAAACAACTGTATACCCCTTTTGTCGAGCTTGAGTAACATAAGGCTCCCAGAGAACAGCAACTGCTACATTTTGATTTGGATCTTGCAAAAGTTTCCAGGCATCAGAAGCATCGGTTACCTTATTTACTTGAAAATCCGACAACTTGAACTGATCAAATTTTGTACTCAGCATGAGAGCCAAATATTCACTGGGGGTATCACCAGCGAAAGTAATACTCAACTGCTTTCCCTGCGATCGCGCCTCCTGCGCCACTAAATTCAGATCCAGAAGTGATTTCAAGTTGGAATATTTCTTTGTGTTCAAAACAACTGCATCTGCTCCAAGTGTGCGGTCAATCAACCCGACAATTTTCCCCTGAGGCTTTTGCTTGAGAAATTGATCCAACGTTGTTACTAATAAGTTAGCTTTCCCTTGATTCAAAATGTCAGCTCGTTTAGCCTGATCAAATTCATCTTCATAATGTATGCTGACTCCAGCTTCATTACTGGCTTCCTGAAACTCTTGACTCCGAAATGTGCTATAGCCGCTGAAGGTATCACCGAGAAGAGTTAATTGATTGGCAATCCCATTTTGTCCGTTCGGAGTGAAATTTAGTGCTTTTTTACCTATTAGAAAAAAGCCACCTATGCCTAAACTAGCCGTAATCGCAAGAGCTAAGGGTAATATTCCTCTATTGGTACCCTTACTTTTTAGTGCTGAATTTTCTTGAACTAACTTCTCTCCACAAATTTCGCATTTTTTTAGAGTTGATGGGTTCCCCTCATGACCACACTTAGAGCAGGTAATAGAGTTGTATTCGTTTTGCATATTCTCATCTCGATTGCGATAATCTTAGTTCTTCTTGAATATTTGCTTCCATGGTGGCAACTTGCTTATTCGTCAATCCCAGTTCTTCTTGAAGAGTAAGCAACTGTAACTGTTGTTCAAAATCAATCTCACCATTGTTCTCGAGAAAAGCTCGATACATCAAACCATACTCATACAGTGCTTTTTGCTGAAGGTGATCACAAGATAAGTTAGCAATTATCTGGTTAGCAGTTGCTTGTGGAATACCATACCTTTGGCGAAAATGCTCTAGCATTTGTAGTTGAGTTTCAGAAGGATTGCCGCGACGGTAACAGGTTTCAACTAACTTTGAGAACTTTTCCAAATTACTATCCAAGTCTCCAAAAACTGTAGAATTTGCTGCTGCAGTGTTAGACAATTCAGGTGATTGCTGAACAGACGCAGATACAGTCTCAGTAGGAATAAATAAACTGTGGGTTTTTACATAATCTTCAATCGCCACTTCCTGCTTACGGTAGTTAGGATTGTCTTTACCACCAGTGAGAGTCTTTTCTAGCTCTCCCAAATGTGCCATTAGTTTTTGGTACAAACTTTGTTTCTCAACTTTTGTAACCGCCTTCTGACCGACGTTTTGAAGTGCATCTTCTAAAATCTCTCTTATTCTGCGGTTGTGGTCACTGACAAGATATTCTTCTGCTTGTTGCCAGTCATCTCCAAGCACTTGAGTCTTAGTCAACCCTGTTAGTTTATCTTGATAGCGGAAACGCACTTCCGAGTATTTAGTCACTGAATTCTCTTCCTCAACTACTAACCCAAAAACTCGAGCTAGAATGAGGTTTTGTTTGGCTTGAACTTCAGCTTGAGTGGCTGGCATGTGGTCTTGAAACCGACGATTATCTTGATGAGTATGCAAAGGATTCTTATCCGACTGAGACACAGACCGATAGACTGTTCGCATACGCTCCATTCCCTCAATTAGCCTTAGAGGAAACGCTCCAATCTCTTGGACGAAGTAAATGTGATGGGAGTCACCTAGAGGGCGAATATCTTTATCAGTGAGTGTGCTTGTCTTACGGATCATTGGGAGTAACACACTGACTGCTGGATCTGTAGGTTTGTTACCTCCTTGAATACCTACTATGGTTTGCCGTTTTTCTGCTCTATCTTCCCAGCCGAGACGAGCCTGTTCTTGGCTGAAGCGTAAAAAAGGCTCACTTTTTTCAAAGATGGTCTTAATTTGAGCTTCCTGTTGTTCCACTGTTTGGTACTGATCAAGGAATTTTCGCGCTGTCGATATTTGTAGTTGAGTGCTGCCAACAAATTCGTCAAGAGCTCGATTCAAAATACGCTCAAACAAATCTTTGAGCCTCAAGTTATCAAAGGAGTATAAATCAAACAGTTTTGTCCCTAGATCACTTAAAATCTGCTGTGATATTGCCTGACAAATACTCTCCTGTTTATCTTTGATAGTCTTTTCATAAATCTGATCAATATCTTTGAAGTCGTAAAGTAAAATTCCGTTGACAGTAAGTGTTCCTGTTTCCCGAACATAAGTTTGTTCTCTGTCCAGCAATCGAGCTTGCAAAGCTTCTAACTTGCGTTCTAGATTAGTCAAATCTACCAGCAAAATTTCAATTTCTTCCTTCAGTCCATTTAACAAAGATACTGCTAAGGTTCGAGCTTTCACTTCTACTTTCGATGTGTAAAGCAATTCCAAAGCCTGTGTAATAGCTTTGAAATCTTCATCAATTAAACTCTTGCGGTTAAGCTTGTAAATCAACTGTTTAGCATGGTCATCTATCTGCTTAAGTAGCGCTTGCAGAGTTTTGGTTGCAGCATTCTCTTTGGGTAACCAGTTCTTCTGCCGATCTTGATCAAACTGAGTGCGATACTCTGTGAATACTTCTAGGAGTACTTCGAGAAAATGGCGGGCAAACTTTGGTCCCCGAAAGCGGTCTTCAACCATCGTGTAAACAGTCTGACGCAGTTCTCGGCGTTTTTGGGGAATAAGTTGGTTCAGGTTATCCCACATCTTCTGGAAGTAATCACTCCAGCGCCTAGGGTCAGTATCGCTATCATGAAAATGAGATTTGTATTTTTCTTGTTCTACAACTACAAAGCGCTGTAGGTTCTCAAAGGGAATATTTAAATCGTTACGACGTTTGCGTAAACCTGCTACCCACTCAGTGACTTCCTTGCTGTAGGGCTTCATATTATCGCCAAGACTAATGCTGTTGAGCAGCTGATGGTCATCGTCAGATTCTGCCAGTCGTAGACTTGGGAGAATTTCTGTTTTAATGACATCACGCATGGCTGTGGGTGTGGGAGTAGGGTTAAACCACCAAGTAATTAGTTGACCTCCTAGTCGTAAAGCACAAGCGTTCAAAATGCGTTCTACAGGTGCTTGAATGCTGGAAAGTCCAAAACTAATAAAATTCTGAGGGTAACCTTGGGGATCGGGACTAGCCCAGTGTTTGCGGATATTGTCACGGACTAGTTTTTTGTATTGACTGAACCCAGAACTGAAGTCCAAAAAAATATTTTGAGCAACCATCTCTAAGACTGAGTTGATACTAGGAAAAGTCACTTTGTCATTACTGTTGCCTACCAGATAACAGAAGTTAAAAGGTGTATCTTGACTACTTTGGTAACTGATGCGATCGCTCGGATTCGGACTGTATTGAGTTTCAAAACGAGTGTCGTTACGTGAATAGTGATTCAGTTCCATCAAAGCAGCGTAGGCATTAGCTACGACCCGATCACCAAGACCTGCAAAAGCTCCCGGAAGAACTAAATAAGCTGATGATTGGGGAAGATCTGATGGCGGAATCCAATCTCGAAGATTATAGGCAATATCAAGCACCATACCAGAACCAGTGCCACCAGATAGAGAGCAAACAACGAAAATGTTTATACCTTTATCCAGTTGAACTTCCCAACGGTCTAGCATGAACTTTTCATGACCAATAATTCGAGATCTAACATTGTTGAAACTTGTTTTAATATTTTGGTAGTTCAAACTGAAGGCAAATTTACCAAGAGATCGGATTTGTCCGGCTCCAGCTAGGATTGAATCAGTACCTTTGAGCTGACTAGGAAACCATTCAGCCATATGCTCATAGGCGGAAAGCTTATTTAAAATAGCTTTAGCGTCTTCCACCTTAGCCCACACTTGCTCAGCTGGGCGCAGTGAGATGTCTTGTTTTAAAACCACCTGTGGTTCAGAAACCTTGGCATTCTGCTCTGTGTCAATATGCAAAAATGACACAATCGGTAAGGAATCTAAGGAACCGTAAGTCTCCACAATCATCCGACGAAGTTTGATCAAAACTTCCTTTCCTGTTCCTCCCAGTCCAATGACTACCGTGGGAGTCATTCCAATATAATCAGCCATCTGTAATACTCATTTATGTAAATTAACTAGATATGTTTTAGTAATATTTCCCTCAATAGTCAGAATCAGTCTAGGGAAAAAATTACTCTTCTTCTTTATTCAAAAACTTCCCCTGAAAAGTCAGATTACTCATCTCCTTCAACATCCCTTCAATCTTTTGCATAGCCAGTGGTGATGGTTTTGCGTGTCCATTTTCCCAACGGTTAACTGTTGAATATGTAACACCCAAAGATATTGCAAACTGTTCTTGTGTCAAACCTATTGCCATGCGAAGTTTAAGAATGAATTGGCCAACTTCTGGTTGTTTGATTACCAAAGGTTTTTTAATGATCATTGAGCGCAAAACCCACCACTGAATGTAGCAAGTGACATAGACTTCGCTATATCCTACTGATACCAAAGCATGCGTGTAATCCGCTGATATACTGTTATTTTTAAGTTGAAGTGCAAAGTTTCTACGTAGCTTCCGTAGGAACTGACTTGAAAGTTAGGCATCAGGAAGAGAAATTTTCATGTGTTCTGGTGTACGCACTTCATAACAGCTACTTGAGTCAGATCGGTGCAAATAAACCTAACTATGTTGACTTCTGTTAAGATGCTTCAAGCCGCCTAACCACTAAAACTGTTAACAAAAAGTTGTATTGATTCACCTCTATGGAACCACCACTTGAACGCATTCGCCTATCCCAAACAGCCAAAGACCAACTTCTCAAACTCAGACGCAATACAAAAATTGATCAATGGAATATTTTGTGTCGCTGGGCGTTATGTCGTTCCCTAGCAGAACCAACGTCTCCGTCACCAGTACCAATACCTACTGACAGTAACGTCGAAATGACATGGCGTGTATTTGGCGGTGACATGTCTGATATTTTGCTACTTGCTCTCAAGCAACGCTGTCACAATGACGGTTACAGCACTGATAAAGAAACCCTAGCCACACAATTTCGCCTTCATCTACATCGTGGTATTGGTTATTTGGCTGGTGATCCAAATATCAAGAAAATTGAAGATTTGGTTGAATTGGCAACAAAGAGTTGAAAAGATATTAGCTAATGTACCCTACCCTCGTTGTCACTTAGTCTAAAATGCTCTTATGTCAGAGAGCCATCTAGAAATTGAGCGTCATAGAGCTGCTATCTTCCGCACTGACTTATCACGACCAGTGCGATTAGCTATAGAATGGTCAATCTTAAATGAGAATACCACGTTTTTTGACTATGGCTGCGGACATGGTGGTGATGTACAACGAGTTGCAAATTTAGGCTATTCCAGTGGTGGCTGGGACCCTTACTACTATCCTAATAATCCCACTAAAAGTGCTGATGTCGTTAACTTAGGCTACGTCCTCAACGTGATTGAAGATCCAGAGGAACGCCAAAGAAGCTTACTCCAAGCCTGGGAACTCACCCGCAGAGTCTTAATTGTTGCAGCACAAGTGCTCATCAATGCTCCTAGTAAGACTCAAATAGCTTATGGTGATGGCATTGTTACTCGTCGCAATACTTTTCAAAAATATTACGAACAAGAAGAACTAAAAACCTATATTGACAAAGTCCTGAATGTGGACGCTGTACCAGTGGCACTGGGCGTCTATTTTGTGTTTCGAGATGAAGCTGAAAAAGAAGCATACAAAGCTAAACGCTTTTTCTCCAGTGCTTCTACACCGAGAGTTCGCATCCCAACCAAACGCTTTGAGGACTACAAAGAAAAGTTAGAACCACTCATGGCATTTTTTACCAAGCGTGGGAGACTGCCTGTCAAGGGTGAATTGGAGAATGAACAAGAATTACTCAGCGAATTTGGAAACTTCCGCCGCGCTTTTGCTGTTGTCTTGCAAGCAACTGATGAAGCAGAATGGGATGCGATCGCCTATCGTCGCTCTCTTGACATTCAAGTTTACCTTGCTCTCACCCACTTTACTCGCCGCCCAGCATGGCAAAAGCTACCACCAGAAATGCGCCATGATATCAAAGCTTTCTTCGGTAGCTACGAGGAAGCATGTGAAGTTGCTGATGCAAAGCTTTTTAGCTTAGGAAAACCAGGTGTGGTTGAGGGTGCTTGTCAAAAAAGTAAGATTGGTAAACATACCCGTGGTGCTCTTTATATCCATGTTTGTGTACTCTGTGAACTCGACCCTTTGCTACGAATCTACGAAGGCTGCGCTAGCCGTACAATTGGTCGTGTTGATGGTGCAACTTTGATAAAATTCTATACTGATGAGCCACGCATATCCTATCTATTCTATCCAGACTTTGATACTGATCCCCATCCTGCACTGAAGACAAGTATCAGTATTGATTTAAAATCTTTACACATAACTCATCGAGACTACGAAACTAGAGCAAACCCGCCAATCTTACATCGCAAAGAAACATTTGTGACTCCTAGTTATCCTCTCTATGAAGAATTTGCACAACTTTCTCAGCAAGAACAGGAGTTAGGACTACTTAAGAACAAGAGTGATATTGGCACTCGTGAAGGCTGGTCAAAATGCTTGGCCGAATATGGGGTAGAGATTAGAGGACATAAGATTTATAAGTAGGTGGGGAGTTAGGCGTTAGGAATGGGGAGTGAGGCATAGTATTAAAGTATTCCCCTTGTCCTCCTTGTCCCCCTTCCCTCATCCCCCTCCCCACTCGGCGTCTTGGCATCAAAATGTACCGCAACTATGGCAATATATTTCAGTCCCTCATTGGGATTTGTTACAGTAGTCGCCTACAATTATCAGACTCCAATGTGTATTAAGTAAATGGTGGACTCTTTACACGAGGGTTGCCAGAACTAAAATTTTGCTTGCAGAGGAAATTTACACTATGAAAGGAAGGCGATCGCTGCTTGAAATTTTTGGCAGTCGTAAAATGGCGGCTTTGTTACTTTTGGGTTTTTCATCGGGTTTACCGCTTTATTTGACTAGTAAAGCACCATTGCAAGCATGGTTGACAAAAGAAAATGTTAGCCTCAGTGCAATTGCGGCTTTTAGTTTGGTAGGGCTCCCCTACTCCTTAAAATTTCTTTGGTCACCATTGTTAGATCGATTTGTACCGCCTTTTCTAGGACGTCGTCGTGGTTGGCTTGTAGTCACACAAGTAGCACTGCTAGTGGCGATCGCCGCCATGGCTTTTCAAAAGCCATCTGAAGGGCTGAAATTTCTGGCAATAACTGCTGCTATTGTTGCTTTTTTAAGTGCCAGCCAAGACATTGTCGCTGATGCCTATCGCACTGATGTCTTAACAGAACAGGAAAGGGGTCCTGGTGCATCTGTTTTTCTTTTAGGCTATCGTGTCGCCATTATTGTAACGACTTCCTTAACATTCTTTCTGGCAGATAAAATGCCTTGGCCAACTGTTTATTTGTTGATGTCGCTATTGATGTTCATAGGTGTGCTAAGTTCTATCATGGCACCAGAACCAGTACTGCAATGCCGCCCCCCTCAAACCCTGTGGGAAGCGGTCAAATTACCTTTGGTTGATTTTTTCCAGCGACATGGCTCACTCCAAGCAGTGTTGATCCTGGTGTTTATTATTGTTTACAAGTTGGGGGATTCTTTGCTGAAAAATGTTTCTACACCATTTTTATTAGATAAGGGTTTACATTTTACACAAACTGACTTGGCATTGCCCAATTTATTAGGTATTGTCGCTGTTATTGTTGGTACTTTGACAGGAGGAGCGATGATGACCAAAATAGGTATTAATCGTTCTCTATGGATCTTTGCCATACTACAAGCCATAGGCAATTTATCCTACCTTAGTTTGGCATTGGTAGGTAAAAATTTTCTTTTGATGCTGACTGCTATTAATATTGAAAATTTTTGTGCTGGCTTGGAATCTGCTGCTTTTGTCGCCTTTTTAATGAGTCTTTGTAATCAAGGTTTTTCAGCTACTCAATATGCTTTACTATCAAGTTTGCAGGGTTTTAGCCGAGATATTCTCACGGCTCCAGCAGGTGCATGGGCAACAGCCACTGGCTGGCCTTTATTCTTTTTAATAACAGCATTAGCAGCCTTGCCAGGATTGTTATTGCTACCATTTTTTGCCCCTTGGAACCCGCAACCAGTGGCAATTCCTAGACCGGGACTCAACAACGATGATGAGGAAGAAGATTTATGGGGCAGAGGATAATTATTTCGACAGCGACATTTATTCTTTTGATCACTGGGATGTTACTTGGCTATGTTCTCTCCCAGTTAGTTCTTGGTTTTTTAAGCCTTAACTTACTGACTTTTCTGGGAACATTCAGTCTTATAGTCATTTTTGGGACACTTTATTACGTTCTATTTTGGGAGTTTAGAAGACAGCAACCCGCATTACAACGAGGATCAATGACATCACTCCATGCCAATGAGCGTATACCTGATGAGCGTCTTAGAAAAAGGCTCATTGCTATTTTAGGAGGTGACACAGCAGCAGCTAATCGCTTAGTTGAACAAGCAAAGCAGGACTATCCTGATATGCCGGAGAATTGGTATTGGGAACGAGCGATCGCTGAACTCGAGCGTGATCGTTCATAATAGTGCTAAGCTTTGCGCCCTCATTCAGTCGGCTTTTCTCTCAAAGCTCCCAAAACTCGTTAGAATAAATCAGAAATCTTCACAAATATTAAGCGATTCATTCATAAAAATCCCTTCTTAGAATCCCAATATGGCTATATTTCGTCAGTACATTGCCCCGTTTTTGGTGGTGTTCATCTTTTTGTTAGCCCTAGTAGCAGTTAGTGCCCGGATCTTTTTATCCTCTGATATGGCTTCCCCCGCACCAATTGATGAAGTAGGAGTCATCCCATCTCTAGTGCTTGCCAAAATAATCAGTGTCTGAACAACTGTTAGCAGGATACTATATCCGCCGTGGCACAACTTTAGACCGGGCATTGCTGGTCAAGTTCATGCAACGGACTTACCAAGGCATGTTTCCACAACAAGATTTCTCCCATTTGGCACACACTGTTGAGCAATACTTCTCCAGTGAAACGCCCCTGTGGTGGGTAGATTTTGTTGGCGTCGAAGATGCACAAACAGGTCAACAAGTAGAAGAGATTTCTGCACCGTCTTCCCCTCCTTCCTCTTTACCCGTTGCTTGTCTTTGGTTGGGAAACGCCATAGATCAACAGCGTGGCGATCGCCACGCTCACATCTTTTTACTCTACGTTGCACCAGAGCATCGGCGACGAGGTCTTGGTAGTGCTTTAATGCGATATGTTGAGACGTGGGCAAAAACCAGAGGAGATCATCAAATTGGGTTGCAAGTTTTTACATCAAACACAGCTGCATTAAATCTTTACAATCAATTGGGTTATCAAACCCAGTCTCTATTGATGATAAAATCTCTTGATAATGATTAAGATAGACTTGATGAGTGGCAGTAGGATGGGGATGAAAGTGAAGTGAAATATGTATGACGAAGACGACCTAAGCCTACTTGATGCCGAGATGGAGCTAGAAAGCCCTCTAGACAGCTTAGCACCGCTTACTGCCGAATCAGAAGCGCCTAAGCCCGATCCAGAGGCAATGCTAGCACTATTAGACAATCCCCAGCCACAGCATAGAATGCTGGCAGCACGTGCCTTTTGTGATATAGAAGATGCACGAGCAACTCCTCATTTGATTCGCTTATTAAACGATTCCTGTCCTTTAGTGCGCGTCAGTGCAGCATATGGGATTGGACGTAACCCAAGTCCAGATGCTGTAGAGCCATTGATTAATCAATTAAACCGAGACTGGAATGGCTACGTACGAAAAGGTGTGGTTTGGGCACTAGGAAACTGCCGTGACCAACGTAGCTTGGCACCCTTAGCAGATGCCTTAAAAACTGATATTTCCGCAGTACGACTGTGGGCAGCAAGTGCTCTTGCCCAAATGGCACAAGTGAATTACGAAGCCGTTCTTGGGGCAATCCCGCCTTTAATTGAAGCCCTCGTGAAAGATCCTATATCAGCAGTGCGGAGCAATTCTGCTTGGTCACTTGGACAACTATGCCGCGAACTACCTTCTAACGTAGTCTATGCTACCGCTATCGATGCCTTGATTCAAGCCTTTGCCGAAGACTCAGATTTGGGAGTACGAGAAGACGCCAAAGCAGCAATGCTAGGAGTAGGAGATCCTCGCGGACTTCAATTGATCGAGACTCTGGAACAAGAGGGATGGTTTTGAGGAATTTAGGAGTTAGGAATAAATAAAGAGAGTGAGGAATTTACAGTTAGGAATGAGGAATAAAAATACATAATTCCCAACTTTTAACTCCTATTAACTCTTAACTCCTAACTCTTACCCCCTCCCCACATAGTGCACTCTATAAATCCTGTTATTAGCTTCGTCAGTAAATAAAAGACTGCCATCAGGTAACGCCAGTAGACCTACAGGACGTCCCCATGTGGTTGGGACAGTGGGGTTTAGGAGAAAACCAGTAACAAAATCTTCATAGTAACCTTGTGGGCGTCCTTGAGCATTAAAGGGAACAAAGACAATCTTGTAGCCTGTACCGCGATCGCGGTTCCAAGAACCACGAAAAGCGACAAAAGCACCATTACGGTATTTTTGGGGAAAGGTTTTTCCGTCGTAAAATCGCACACCTAATGCTGCAGAGTGGGCTTGAAACAGCACATCTGGTGTGTGGGTACGACTCACTAAATCAGGACGCTTACTCTTACCATTTGTCTTGAGACGAGGGTCGGGATTGTTTGGTGCTAGATAAGCATAAGGCCAGCCGTAGAATTCACCAGAACGTAAACGTGTAAAGTAGTCTGGGACCAAATCGTCTCCTAAACCATCTCGTTCATTCACTGAGGCATAAAGTTCTTTGGTAACTGGATGAAAAGCTAAACCAACTGGATTACGTAAGCCAGAGGCAAAAGTTTGCCGTTGGGAACCATCCAAGTTCATCACCTGAACTGAGGCTCTTGGAAGTGCTTCCTCATCATCGTTGGATTGGGAACCGATGGAAACATATAGTTTTTTGCCATCAGGGGAGACAACCACGTTGCGTGTCCAATGCTGGTGATAACCTCCACCAGGAAGGTCAGTAATTTTTTGACCAGTGCCACTGAGCTGCTGTTGACCTTTGGTATAAGGAAACTTCAACACGGCATTACTATTGCCGAGGAAAAACGAATTGCCCTCAAAAGCCATACCAAAGGGAATATCAAGTCCATTTGCTGCACTAGCAAAAGTCTTTTTAACATCAGCGACACCATCGCCTTTGGTATCTCGGAGAAGACGAATCCGGTTTTGTTTGGTTTCTGTCACCAGAACATCACCACTTGGCGTTAATGCCAACCATCTGGGAGCATCTAAACCTTCGGCAAAAACATTGACTTTAAAGCCAGAAGGGACGTGCAATGTCGCATTAGCTGGAATTGAAACAACTTCGGGTGGTTTTGAGGCGCTTTCCGTAGCAAAAGGTTTTGGCAAATCTTTGAGATTGATGCGAATTGGTGTAGGTGAAAAAGATTCAGTCCGAACAAGATTTTTTGACTCTACAGGCTTCTGTGCCAGTTGAGGCGAAGATGCTTCTGTGTGTGATGTGAGAGTATCTAAGGACGCGCGAGTTTGGTTGCAGGCTACTATTGTAGACAGTAGTAGAAAAAATAATAAAAAACGCCCAGAAGCTTTCATAGCAGGGATAAAAAATAAGGTTACGATGCACAGCTAGCTGTTCCACGCTATACTCGAAACTTAAAAACTGCCACCAGCCCAAAGTTCGATTTCTGCGGGTTTGTTAGTTATGGGTTATTAATGACAAAGAACAAATAACAAAAGATGATTCAGACGATCAATATACCTATATTTCTTATTACTAGGTTTAACAACCATGACAAATCAGTGCCCCTATTGCAACTATCGCCTTGATCCGAATGATAAGTTTTGTAGTGCCTGTGGGACTCAAATTGAGCAATCCTCTAGCAATTTTCAGGAGTACCAACAGATGGGCACTCCCATGCCAGGCTTCAGTAACGAACCAATCCCTGAATTGCGGAATCCTCAGGGAATCATTCGTTCAGGTGACTTATCTTTGAAAATTGAAGGTGAAGTGGTGCCTATAGTAGATGTGGAATTAGGAAAGCAGCAATCGATTTACTTTGAGCATCACATTTTGCTGTGGAAGCACCCAAATGTCCGTCTTGGAATGAAAGGTTTGAAGGGAGCAGTAAAGCGCTACTTTGCAGGACTACAAATTTTTATCAGCGAGGCCCACGGACCCGGTAATATTGCTTTTTCCCGTGAGGCTCCAGGACAGATCGTAGCACTGCAATTGGAGCGTGGACAGACAGTGGATGTACGAGAGCATCAGTTCTTATTAGCGACTAGTAATGTTGAGTACAGCTTCTTTTTTCAACGAGGACTAGTGAACCTCTTTTTCAGCCGCAGTGGTGGCTTATTTATTGATCGCTTTGAAGGTAAGCGGGATGGAGGGCTGCTTTTAATCCACGGCTACGGTAATGTGTTTGAA